>Ga0256405_10006876_pt1 | contig 17708 bp, 16 predicted proteins | sample RumenRJG_02DNA_FD_189096 | JGI IMG/M metagenome (GOLD analysis project Ga0256405, IMG submission 189096) | Bovine rumen microbial communities from Lethbridge, Alberta, Canada - RJG_02 | ecosystem: Host-associated > Mammals > Digestive system > Stomach > Rumen | place: Canada: Alberta...
TATGCCTGCCAAGCTTCTGATATAGATTCTGCTCGATTTCAGCAGCGATGGTATCCATCTCCACGCTGTGAATAAAATCACTTTTCAAGCCATTGTAAACGATCATAAGAATGCCTCATCTGCCGGAATTATTTAAGCCTTTTCTTGCTGTCGTTCTTTGAAATTCGCTATGTTCCAGTATACCACAGAAAGGGTTCGGGATACGGTAGAAGGCTTCTATGGATGGCGTGCGGCGGCGGGATGAGGTGAGATTCTGACAGGTTCTGGATTCTTAAGAGATCTGGGTTTCGGAGATTTGGATTTTGGAGATTTCGTTTTTCAAAGATCCGTATTCCGAGGCTGCATATATTTCGGCTATAGGAAGACGTGGACCGGAGTCGGGCAAGTGCCCGACTCCGGTCCACTGATTATATCCTTCGTTAATCCATCGCGTTTAGAAGCTTTTTGTTGATTCTGTTCATCGCATCCAGATAGTACTCCCTGTCTGCCGCGGACATGTCCGCATCATTCAGGGCATCCAATTCATTCATGGTTTTCTCATATTGGTCGACAAACTTCATGTAATCAGTCAGCAGCTGCAGATCCGACGGATTCCTTTTGTATTTCTCCATAAAAGCAATATATTCATCGAAGAACGCCTCGTAGGAATCTATGGCCTTTCGGATATCAGAAGATGAGCTGTCCTCGGTTTTTGCTTCGCTATTATCAGATACATCTGACCGGTTCTCTGATGATTCGCTTTCATGGTTTAACGTTGCCAGGTTCGTGTCCTCTTCTGTAGTAATTTTTAACGTAGAAAGGATTTCATCGAAGTCCGAGGTATATGCATATTTATTTCCTCTTACAGTACCGAGCAACAATATCCAAATCTTGTCTTCTTTATCACTGTAGATATCATATAGAATATACTGGTCTATCTGGCCATCGGGAACTCTTGCGACACTTCTAAAGGCAGTAGCATCCGCAAAGCCTTTTGGAAGTTCCACTTTAACGGAGTTTTCAATTTCTCCGCCCAACGCGCTAATTACTCCTTCATGAAAATCTTTCAAATTCTTTTCATTTGGATCAGGAATATTATCACTTAAAACTTCGCTTATGATTCCACAGATTGCTTTATCGGTTTTTGAATAGTCCAACTCAAAATAGATGCCATTTTTGTTAGGCGATGGTGAGGTGTAATATGTCGGCAAATACATTTTGAGATTTCCCCTCACAAACGCGTAGGTCCCATTCTTCTGGGCTTGCTCTCTGCTATCCTGTATTTCCGGTATGGTTTCGGCTATTTTCATTTCTTCTGTAGGTTTTGCGGCTGTTGCATTTCCTGAAGGAACTCCACATGAAGTTAGTATTATTATCAAACCAAGAACCACAAGAAATAATCTGCGCATTATACTCCTCCCAGTAATTTGATAATTCCTCCTCTGATCCGGTTTCATGCCGACATAGAAAAGTATAGCATTCTAAATATTTCTGTGCTCCCACCTCTGCGGTGGGAATTCTATGTTTTCTTTTTATTCGTTTGTTTCACCCACTGTAATGTACTATAAACATCATCTTCCAATGAGGCTCGCGAAAATTACAAATCCTATATATAGTAAAAGTATGGTTGAACAGCTAATGAAATAAACAGAACATAAATCAAGGTGAAATAATAGTCTAAGATACTCGATGTCATTGAGAAGCTTTTAAAAGAATATTATAATCGTATCAACAATAAAATTGCCTATTGAATAAGGAGGAGCAGAATGCCCAAGTTCCCGACTAAAGCATTTGAGACACTAAAATCTGCTGCAAAAGATAAGACACCGGGATTGAATGCTGATGCCATAAAAGAAAAGGCGGCAAAGGCAGGCGGCGTCTTTGCTGAGAAAGCCGGAGAAATCAGAGATTCCGCAGTGGCTGCTAAAGAAGACATCGCAGAAAAGCTTACTGAGCTTGACCGCATGCTTCAGCAGTCCATTACTAAGTATAATGATGCTTATACTCTGATGAACGACAAAGGAATCAAGTTATATATTGAACGCTGCCGGGCTGTCGATTCCATTTCAAATGTGGAATGCCTGGTCAACAGTATCGCAAATCATCCGAAGTCATTTGACGCTGATTTTGATGAAATCAAAACAAATCGCAATCAGTTTACGGATAGCTGCGAGTTTGCCGACCGTGAACTACAGGCCGCGAGACTTGCAGCCGGAGAAGCAGGCGCCGGCCTGGCTGCCGGCGCGTCAGTGGCTTTTATGGCGCCGACGGCTGCCATGTGGATTGCCACAACTTTCGGAACAGCATCGACTGGAACAGCCATTTCCACCCTTTCCGGTGCTGCCGCGCAAAGTGCTGCTCTTGCATGGCTCGGCGGTGGAGCTCTTGCAGCCGGTGGAGGCGGTACTGCCGCAGGTCACGCGCTTCTTGCTATGGCCGGGCCGATTGGCTGGACCATTGCAGGCGCCACGTTACTGTCTTCGATTCTTCTCTTTGCCAGCAAACGTACAAAGCTGAACAAACAAAAGAACGAAGAGATTGAAGCTGTAAAAGAGAATACTGAAACGGTCAAAGAACTGGATGCAAAGATTGCAAACATCCTGGAAGAAACCAGCTCTGTCCGGACCGGGTTGAATCTCGCATATACGGAATGCCTCCGCTTTTATGCAAAAGACTACCAGATGCTTTCCAACGAAGAAAAGATGCGTCTCGGCACACTGGTCAACAACACAAAAACCTTATCGGCTCTATTTGATAAGACAGTCAGCTAAGACAGGGGAAAACAAAAATGGCTAATCCGGATCTTCTGAATTTTTCAATCGATTTTTTCTTAGATGAACAGCAAGCTGCGCATCTGCGAGAGGTAATTTCTATCTTCAGAAATGTTCAGAAGAACATGACCGCCCTGGTCGAAAAGGATGATGAAAAAACCTTGACCGGTATTAAGGCAGGCACGATCATTCTCCTCAGCACTTTGAAGAAGATGTCCCAGGGTAAAATGCCGAAGGAGTTCACTAAGGAAGACTATGCAGATATTGCCAAAGCAGTCTCAGAATATGCGGTCCTGATGGATGATCAGGATTATAGTTCGTTTGTCTTTGATCTGTATGCCGGATATATTGAAGCATCCGTAAAAGTATTGGCTCCACATGTTGACAAGAAACATACAGAATCAATTCTGAAGCTTTCAAATGAGTTGCGGCAGAAATCCGCCCAGTTAAAGGATGAAAGAATCACAGAGACAGCCTATATTGAAGACTGTCTCTGGATCTCACTGGAATCCATGATTAAGCTGCTGTCCACTTATATCGGTTCCTTTGGCGGAAATGAAATTGCAGACTTTTCTCAGGCAGTTTCCATGTTTGCTTTTGAATACGGCAGATTAATACTCTTCAAACGGGAACAAGCATTGCTGACAGAGTATATCGACAAACAGTATCAGCTGGACGAAACTTTGGCTGCCAAGTTTGAAGCATACAAAGCAGACTTAAGGGCTGATTCAAACAGATTCAATGAACTAATTGAAAAAGCGTTTGACCCTGACTTCTCCAGTTCACTCAGGAATTCCGTAGAACTTGCAAAAGCTGCAGGTGTTCCACAGGAAGAAATACTGGATTCAACAGATAAGATCGACTCGTTTTTCTTGGATTAATGAGAGCAATCTTCTCCTTTGGAAACCTCCGCAAGATACACTATGTGTAAGCCTTTCTTTGTTTTAACTGCTTCTCCTAAGGCTCCAGATAGTCTTTTCTCTTACGCTAATACTCTGCCTCTCCTCATCATATTCTGCCTGGTAAAACTTAATATGTGCATAATTTCCCGCATTCAGAAGAAGCTTCTCAAACAGACGCTTTCTGTCCTGTTCCGCGGTATGCATACCGAAAATGATGCCTTTCAGCTGTTTCGGGTCGATCTTCAGATTTCGGTTTTCCTCGCTGTCCATGGTTCCGAGAAAATTGCTATAGGCAATTCGGTATTCGCACTCATGCTCCCACTCTTTCATTTTACGATACGTTTTTGCGCTATCGACCTCCCAGTAACGACTGCGCCAGACATCTCTGTCGGAAAAAGACTCCATACAGCTGCTGAGTCCCTCTGTCCCAGTGAGCCAATCTCTGACCTGATTGTAGGTAAGCCGCCCGAAGGTCTCGAAGAAATTCCGCTCGATCCGTTCGCCGCCATAAATCACAGGCTTAGCTTCCATGTTGTACGCCTGTCCCCCCTTTACATGGAGGCAATTTTCTTCATCTGTTTCATATATCAGACAGACACCCCGGTGGTTGTCCGCATAAGTGCCCCACATAGAAGAATCATTGTTCATTCCAGAAAAACAGACTATAAAACTCTCCGGATACAGCATCGCCTTCAACTGCTCAATATACAGATTTGGGAAATCGACCGCAACCGAAAGCCACTTCCGTTTCATCCGGGCCGCCTCTTTCTTTCCATTCTTTTGTGAGCTGTAAAGGAAGCCATCTTCCTCCAGCCCCAGTTGTAAATAGTAAAAATCGTGCATGTCTTTCACGATTGCCGCTACCTGCCCGAAAAAACATTCCCGAACAGAAGGATCCAACCCCTCCAGTAGCTTCTGATTATCCGAAAAAGTAGAATTATCTTCTCCGGGAAAACCTTGAAGGATGCTTTCCGCTTCTGCTCTTGGCACAAACTTTGTATCCCGGTAATACCGAATCAGAATCTGCATGGCCTCTCCGTGAATCTGGAGCAGAATCCATTTCAATTCCTTCTCCTGAACTCTGTAAGCATGCCCCCCGTAGAATTCTGCAGTACTCCTAACCTTTTCATTATTCAGGAATTGTTCTCCGAGTTCCTTTAGCTTTGATCCAAGCGGCAAATCATCAAATCTATGCAAATCAACAAGAAGGGATTTCTTTCGCAGCGTATCCTCATCCCCCTGGACGAGATAAATGTCAAGCGCCTGGCTGAGGCTGCAGATATAATTGCGGAACAATCCTTCCCACGCAGCCTTGTCACCCTGCCAGAATACACGGACATAGCCTTCCAAAGGATCATTCAAATCTTCACGGGCTGAAAAGTGAAGCGTACCATTTTCAATTTCCAACAAGGCATTCTTTACAGATCTGTAATGATACAGGAGCATTAATAAAATCCCTCGTTTCCAACTCTCATAATGCGAATTATAGCAAAGTCTAAGTAGACAGTTCGATGATCCACTCCTATCGGCCCGGAGAAAGATGTTAAAACGACAAACTTTCACACCCGGAAACCCGCTATTTTCCTGACTTCCTGAAGTGTCACTTACTTGGGTTTTTCATTGAGTGAGAAATTCCCCGGCAAGTTCAGAATCATCTTTCCAACTTACAGAAGATGTTCATCATATTTACGAAACCTGATATCGTTATCGTGTTATCCCCAATCTTGATTCGTGCATCATTTCATTATTACCTATAGCAAACAGTATTCCTGTTTCATCATTTTGAAAATCAAACGGCCAATTCAATGGCTTAAACATTTGAGTGCCGGAACACATCATTGTATTAAGGTGTAGAAGTATCGAAACCTCATCATCAATGTTTTCAGTCGAATAAGCACTAAGATCATCTAAACAACAATTCATCTCATCCTGCGATGATATCAAAAAAGCAAGAGGATATACAGACATCACACTAACCATTCCTTGAGGATGTGTTTTCTCAAGACGACCTTTAACAGCAGCATCTCTTAAATTTACTATAGTGCTATAAGGATAAATCCAAGAGTATACATGAACCCCCTGAATTTTTTTTGTTTCATCCATCAAAAAAGTTCTCATATCTTTATCAATAATGACTTTTTCGTCAAACTGCGACTTCATAGCCAGGAAATGACCGCAAACAGCTCTTAACACACGATTTATTTTAATATTAATAGCGAATGTTTGATCTGTTATTATTCCAAGTTTATTAGCCTCATTCAGCACATCAAGATTCGATTTGACTTCCTCTTTGAATTTTTTCAATTCTATATCATTAATACCAACCCTTACATTATTACATTCTTCACAAATGGTACGATATTTAATACCGCTCTGATAATGTTTAATATATTTGCTTTCTGATGGTAATTGTTGCCCTATGGTATTTACGTAAACGTTAGGCTTTTCAAGAAGTGCTTTGGGGGGCACATGATCCCATGTCAGTTTTGATAGTTTCCCACATATATTACAATTATCAATAGTTTTCCGTTTTATTTTTTTATAATTCATTATAACCTTAGCTTCTTCCTTTTCTCATAGTAAATTAATGCTATCCCTTGTAAATCTAGCGATGCTATCATAATCACAATATATATGCTTCAAAGTATAACCCAACGCTGTCAATTCACTCCTGATTTTTGAAGGATTATGTGCCTTAATAACAAAATCAGGGTGTATAGTCTGCTTTACCAGAAGCGACTGATTCTGAAACTTATATTGATTTGCAGAAAAAGTCTGAAAAACAAATATTGAAAACTGGTTTCTTACCCGATCGTCTATTACAGGAGGACGATATGAAAAATAGAAAGGTAATTCCAATTCATATACCGGTGATTTTAGTACAGTTTCAGAAGACACCAGTTTTCTAAGAAGACTCTCGCGTTGCTCTATTTCTTCCAGTTTAAACAGCATCATTAACAGATATATGTTTGCCACATATTCTGCATCCTCCATATATGTACTTGAAAGACTACTTAGATTCTCCCAAAAAATCTTTGGATAGGATATTTCATCTTTATAGACATCTCTCATTCCTTGCATAAGATATGTAAATGAATGATATATCTGTAAACCTGGTAATTCATCCTGTTCTTTGATCCATATTTCCTTATCATTCCTAAATCTTTGCAGTGCTTTTTCAAGAGATTCAACACCATTCCTAACATCTAAATAACTCGGACTGCGGTTCCTTTTATAAGTACCAATAAAGCACTCTACATGGTTTTGAAAGTAATTAATAAGATATTCCCGATTCTTTATATAAGCATCTGATAACAGTGGCAAAAGCTCTTTCATTAGCGCTGGATCCAAATTCAAAAATTCTGAAAGCATTCCCCAGCCAGGTCTGTAACTAATGATTTGTTTATTAATGCTTACCAGTTTATCTTTGTTTATGAAATAAATATATCCCTCATCATTGCAACCATCCATTGCAAAGTATAATGATACTAGTGGGGAGAGCGAAAAATCCAGCAGATTTGTCGGTATTCCATGGTGTTGTGCAAATGCCAGAAAATGCTTTTCTTGACTTGCACTTATAGATGTTTCAACATCCAGATGAAATCTATCTAGTAACTTTGTATACTTTTGAAAATAACAATTTCTAAAAATCCCTGAGTTTAATGGGTCTTTATACTTTCGACTTTCCCCTCGAGATATACAATTAAACAGATTATTCTTTTCAATTACAGCTATATAATCCGATATAGAATCAATGGACTCACAAACACAATCGAACCTATCTTCTTCCATTCAGGTCCCCTCTAATTAATAAGATAATTAAAATCCCTTCTAGACATTTTTCCTTCCCGGTATGCTTTTTCTATTGCTTTTTCTATATCCTTTTCAAACCCTTCTTCTCCTATTTGATTTCACACTAGTTCATCAAGCTTCTTCTCATCTTTATGAAAAGGCTTTTTGAGAAAAAATCAAAGCCAAATCATCCAAGATGTAGGGTGATCAGTATGTACCTGTGACGTGCCGGCGTAGCTTCTCTGCGTTATACTCCGATGTCAGGGTGGTCAGTTTTTTGATCAAATCCTTGCTTTTCTTTTCTGTAATGAATTTCGAAGAGTAAATTGCATCGATCAGCACTTTCAGCTCTGCCACATCAAAAAGACGACCGTCAAAATAATATTTGTTCTGCCTGGAACGGATCACTTCAAAATGCAGCCTGGCTTTTTCCATCATGGCAAAGTCACCCAGCAGAGTCGTCCGATTGACGTCCATACCATGCTCTTCTTTCAAAAACCGAAGCAACTCTGGAGTCGAGACAGGGTGTTCTGCATCAGAGTATTGTAATAAATACTGATATATGTAAAGAATTCTAAGCTTGTTCCCGTTTTCCATGACGCTCCTCACTCAAGAAGGAACTTGTGGAATATATTATTTATCAGTATACCACCTAGAACTCTTTCTGATACTTTTCAATACGTTAATGTATTGTATTCAAATGCCGAATGATGTGATTTTCTGACATCTCAGCATCTCTCGAGCAAATATATTTCCCGGTACTCCCTTTCAAAGATATAGATTCCAAGGCTGCATTAATCACAGGTGTATGAATACAGTGACCGGAATCGGGTATTCACCCCCTCCGGTCCCCAAACAGCAAAAGGAATTAATTGTTGAAAGCGTCATAAACCTCTATGGCTTGCCTCAATGCTTTTTTATCTGTATCGGTAACAGTCAGATCATTGTAATAATCTTTTCCCTCGAAACGAATAATTGCTTCTGAAGAATCTGCGATTGCCCGAAGCATTTCCATATCATTTTTCCCATTGTTAGTTGCATATTCCCATACTCTTCCCCAACCTACATTACGGGTCACATCTCCATATCCGTAATTCTTTTTAAATCGTTCATCTCCAACAGCCACAGTGATCTCGTCATAAAACACCCAATCCTTTCCTGTATAGTTTACTGTGTAGTATAAATACATTTCATCACCACGTTTTACCAGGTAGGGAAGGATGAACGAACGTTTATCTGCAGCCCATGTGTCTGAATCATACCAACTCCAGGCAGATGGATAATAAAATGTACGATTTTCTACCTTATCCTTTTCTTTCTTAAATGAGGCTAAAAGCTTACCGGCTTCTTCTATATATAAGATGCTTATAAGTATACTTTGCATTTTCCCGATGAGATCGTGCATTTACAGACTTATCAGCGCAAGGAGGAGGGTCGGCTCGATGTGACGCGGCGCCCCTCCTTCAATATATTTTCACCTGGGTTTTCAGGCGTATCTTGATCAGAATGTAATCTTTACCGTATCTGTATCCTTAATCGTATCCCATGACTTTGTATCGAAGATATGGAAAGAAAGCTCTATATCTTCGATATTCTCAATATCGTTTTCTGTCAGCTGGCTTGACATGAATGTTACAGAATCAAGGGCATGCTTCCCTGCCATAACTTCTGACGAAAAGATGGGGTCAAGCATAAATCCGTTCACAGAAACATCTCTCGCCTGAACAGTAATTGCGTTATCGCTTTCATTGGAAATATAGACTACCAGGCCGGGTCCAAGGATAGAGTCCTCTGTGTTTAGACCTTTTATAACTACTTTAATACCGTCTCCTTCATACGCCACTTCACCGCTGTCATCGAAAGCATATTCATAGGTATCGGCAGCAGAGGTCTTGATCTGAATCTGGTCAGAATCAAAAATATCCTTCCAGGAACTGGTCTCGAAGACATGGAAAGAGAACTCCATATCAGCAATAGTACTGATGCCTGCATTTTTCAGATCACCGGAACTGAAAACAAGGGATTCGTTGGACTTTTTCCCATTTACCACATCTGCGGAAAGCATGGTGTCTACCATGTATCCGTTTACAGATGCATTCCGGGTCTGAACAGTAACGTCCTGTCCGGACTCGTTTTCGATCAATAATTTGATAGCAGGCCCCATTACACCGTTCTTGTCCAGAGCCTTTGCAGTAATCTTTACTCCCTGCTCATCCAGGATGACCTGCTCTTCAATGGAATCATCCGCTTTTGATGCTTCAGTCTCCGGTGCTTTGGTTTCTTCAGCAGTCTCCTTCGCTGCTTCTTTTGTTTCAGCGGCGGTTGTTGCTCCGCCAGCACTTCCGGTCTCGACACTTGCAGGTGCTTTTGTTTCCTTGGAAGCAGAGCTGGTGGAACCACAGCCAAGAGACATAACAGTAAATGCCGCAATGATTACTGTAAGACCTATGACTTTGCCAATTCGCTTCATAAATACATGCCCTCCATTCATGATTTCTGAAACATCCGACTGATCCGATGCCGGTATTGGTAGTGTAGCATTCTGATACTTTTAATGCTCCCACCGCAACGGTGGGAATTCCCGGCCCTCACCTGTAATTTACCAATCCTGCTGTCAGAATGGGTCGCCCGGCAGGCGACATTGGAGATAATGCAAAATGATTAATGCCAGTCACCATAGACCTAAGTCTATGATGGCTGGCAATGGCTTTAAAAGTATTCTTAATATAGTACTATTCCAGGACTTCTTTCACAGGCCGGTTCCTTATTCCTCCAGGACCACCGGCTCATATCCTTTGATATCCTTGAACATCGGGCACACCACCTCTTCAATTATGGGTGCCAGCATCTCCTTGTGCTCTTCCGACCGAAAGACCGTTCTCAGTATCATCGGGAACCCGCTGGTTATGTGATACAGCAGAGCGACGAGATAGATGACCAGAGTCGCCCGAAACAGTCCGACATTATCGAGACGGCACTCATAAACAAATTCTCCTTTTTCGCCTTTTGCCTGCCCCTGGTAAATAGATCCCCCGGCGAAACGGTATACCGCAGTATAAAAAGCCTGCTTTGCCTTCAACAGTTCTTCAGCACTGTCATACTGATCCAGTCCGGTTGCAATGATCAGACGCGCCGGAAGGACCGGTTTCGCATCGATCAATTCCTCCGCAGCATACTTTTCCGTTGTTGTAAAAAACTCCTCGAAATCTTTGTTTTCATCCCTGCAGGTTTCCCAGTCCAGGACCATATCATCAAACAGCATTTTCTCACCACCATCCTTTTTTTTATTAATAGTTTAATTCCATTAATACTGTTTGTGCGCTTTCTTAGAAAGCTTGTTCCCGATAAATTCCTCCGGGAAAATCTTCCCTTACAAGATGACTGCCGTGGAGTCCCATTCGGGACCACATTTCCAAGAGATCATATCCGAAGCCATCGCATTTTACGTTCTCTTTCAGCCATTCTCCCACATCTTTTTTTGCGTCATCATTTCGATGCGGAATCTTTTTCAGGAATAACTCTGTGCTTTCGGCATCCAGGGAATACCTGTACTCAAAGTCATTTCCATTAAAATCGCTGTCATCTTCAAAAAACGAAATTATCAGACTCCCCTGATCTGATAAACACACGCAAACATCCCCGGGCATTTGCAATCTTCCAGATGCTTTCCAATTTGTCATCTGCACACCCTTTCTTTTAGTGCTTTAGGTCCGAATCAGCAAATCATATTCCGATATTGATTTCATCCGAAGATTATCTTCCGTCAGTTTTTTCCCTCCGGCAGGTACTTCAGGACTCTTCGATCAATGATCCTGCAGATTGGAAGGCTAACAATCAGAACGAAGGCATCTGCCCAGAAGGCATAGACACTCTTCGCAACCCTCAGTACGAATGGCTGAGAGTATAACATCCATTCTACTGCTGATTTCACGCCCAGGATTCCCACCGCACAGGCAGCGACGATCACAATACCGGAGATTATTGCCACAGGCAACGTAAACTCACGATCCCGGGTAAACCGGAACAGCGCTCCCAGCGCAAGGCCAATCACAATATTGCCGGCTGCCCATCCGGGCATGCCTCGCAGTCCGCTGATGACCAGACAGTACAGAATGACGCCGAGAACGCCCACCAGTGTTCCCTCTGCCGTCCCGACGGAATAGCAGTATACCGCCATAGCTACATAGCCAAGACACAGGTAGTAGTTCTCAAAAACCGGAACCTGAAGACAAAGCGAAAACACCACAAAAAGCGCGATTCCCATACCAACGATGCAGATTCTTCTGACGCTGTCGCTCATATCCCGGACTCCTTTCTGTCAGCCGTTCTTACCAGTTTAGTCAATCCATTTCGATTCAAAGCGCAGGGCTTGTCCCGGAGACTCAACCGCCGTTTGAATATGCCGGATCAATGGACCTTTCCGCCAAGTTCTCGGATCTTTGCCCTGCATTTTCCGCGGAACGGATTGTTTCCCGCATACCTGCAGAGGTATTCCCAGTCCTTCAGAGTGAATTCCTTTTCACAGGACTCACTCAGCTCATTGATATTATCCGGGCCAAAGTATGTGCTGTAGACAAAGCTAAGCTCGATCCATCTCCTGCAGGCTTCAGACGGCGCTTTTTCATAATACTCTCTCCAGTAAGGATTCCCCCGAAAGCGTGTCAGCGCAGACCTGATCATCTCTTCCAGTTCCGTCGTCATTCCCTCCTTTCTACCCTCACTTTCTTCCCTCGCTCCCCCCTCACTTCCGGAGAAAGAATAGCATTCGTAGAAAGGAAAAAGGTCGCATTCAGAGCGACCTTTATAGATACATGATGATCTTTACAGTGTACAAAGGAATGGACAGAGCACAAACAGTATCTGCAACGATAAACTATGATTTTGATTATATGGTATACTTGATATGTTATATTATAGCATTTTCTTTAAGGAGACTTGCCATGAAGAGACTTATCAATGTATGTGGAATCGTTATAATGCTGATTATTATGGTTTGTTTTCCGGTTTTAGCTGCAGATGACGCCTGGGAAACCGCACCATCCATAACAAACTTTTATGAACACTCAAAGGAAAAATTTGTTATTCAGTGGGACGGCAAAGCCGATCAATATCTGATTATTGTTGATGGAAAAGCAGTTACAACCGCGAAAGTTAAAAATGCAATCATTAATTTAAAAACCGGTCAGCATACTATCATCGTTCTGCCAATTAAGAAGGTATCCAAAAATGCAGACACAAGACTTGCAATCGATATCGGCAGTTATGGAGGTGGCAGTATCGACTTGGGTGCCTTGGGCATAGATCCCAAAAACACTCTTCAGGGAACAGAGTCTGAGCCATTCAAAATAAACTATAGTTTAGATCCTGTTATGAATGCAGCGCCTGAAGTCACAGGGGCATATACTGACTCTAATGATAATGTAGTTCTGACTTTTTCCGATAAATACGACTCTGACGTTTATACTATTTCGATAAAAAGCGGAAAAGATGTTATTCCGACTGTGTTTGATCGATCATCAAAAGATGCCGGTAAACTGATTTCAAAGAATAATACTACAGTTACAGTAACTTTAGATAAGAAATACCTTGAAAAGAATGGATGGCCTTTTCCGGAGCTTAATCAAAAATATGGGTTTTCTGTCAGACTTGGGAAACATCCAAAGAATCTTGTGAATGGATCTGAAGAAACATCTGCCATCATTGAATCTAAGGACAGCAAATTCTTTGATTACACACCTTATGCAGTATGGAGAAATGCTCCCGAAATCACTTATGCATCACAAACAGCTGATGGAGAAATAACATTAAAGTGGAACCATGATAACAATGGCCTGGGGTGCGAATATAGAATTGTAAGTCCTGATAAACTTCTTGTCGTTAAAAAGGGCGTTAAAGAAGTCGGCAAAACAAACAAGAAGGAATTTGTAATAAAAGATTTGATGAATGGAAAACACACCTATTCGATTATTCCGGTTTACGGTAAAGAAGAAGGTACAAGCTCTGATGAAAAAACGATTGAAGTTGTGAACTCCTGGGTCGCCGCCCCAACCTTAGAGTGTTCCCTGAAAGGCAGTAAAGAAGTCCTGCTAAAATGGAACGCTCCGGCAGAAGTCGACAATTATCATGTCACGGTATATGCAGGCAGCGGATCCTTGCTTAGATTTGTTAATCTGGATTATAAGAAATTCAAAGAATTTGATATCGCCTGCAAACCCGGTAATATGGAATATACATTCACATATGACCAGAATATTGATCCGGAAAATGGTACGAAATTAAAGTTTGAGATATTTGCCACAAGAAAAACCGAAAAGGGTGCTGAGCAGAAATCCGCGACATCAGCACAAACCATAATTCTAAAATAATGAGAGTGCAGAACGAGAGGAATAGGCTATAAAACATGCAAACGTTGTAAGCCGTAAGGATCAGACAGCGTAGGAAAGGACCGGAGATGGGCATTCGTCCTTCTCCGGTCCCCTTTAACTATTATTATAATTACCCCTATTACAGGTCGTTGAGATTAACGGACTTTATAAGAATACTCCTTCCCGCCTATCTTCAGATCCACTCTGAGCGGTTCGTTACTATCCGCGACTTCGTCCGGTATTTCAAAAAGGATATGCAGGTATTCTGTCGTCAGCGGTGCAATGCCGGTAATGTTGGCGTACCCGAAGCTGCCCCTGCTGTCTTCTTCAATGGTAAGGCTGCCACCGTACTCATACTTATCTGCATGGAACAGCTTCCCGGAGATGACATCGTCCGCGCCAACATCGGAATTTTTCCAGTTTTTATATGCGACACAGAGATCCACATAAGTCTTCCCGTCTTCTGCTTCATAGTGGGTGTAGTAATCTGCAGGCTTCGGAGGCATCACGTCATCCGTGATATTTGCAAACTCTACCGAGAACTCACAGACGTCCGGAATGGCGATCACGGCGCCCGTTTCGATGTTCCCAGAATCCTTCAGGGTCGCAATACTGTCCGGCTGCTCCTTGTATGAGGGATCCCCTTCTCTGACAGGGATCGCATAAGCTTCATCGCCCGCATGGATGATTGCAGAAAGGCTGCCCTCACTTTCCGCTGCCGTATCCGGAATTTCAAACATATAGTGCAGATATTCTGTCGCCAGCGGATCGATACTGGTGATATTGGCGTAACCAAAGGTGCCGCGGTTCTCTTCTTCGATGGTGGCAGTACCTATGTATTTATAGCGGTCACAATAAAGGAGATTTCCTGTCAGAACCTTGTCCGCCCCGATTGCGGAAGACCCAAGATTTTTATAAGCAAAACAAAGGTCCACGTACTGTTTCCCCTCATCAGCCGGATAATGCTGATAATAACTTGCCGGTTTCGGAGGCATCACATCTTTTGTGATGTTCACAGATTCCAGGGTCAGTTCGTATTTATCTGTGGCGACCTGTTCACCGACAGCAATGGGCTTCGCGTTTTTCTCTGCCTCAGATTTCCGATTCTCCGCTTCAGTTTTCTCTGCCTCTTCCGCCTTTGCCTTGTCCATCCATGCACGGTAGGAGCCGCTCTCCACGATTTCCTTTGTATTCACGTCAATGAAATTGACAATGACATCCAGCTGATCCGGGTCTTTTCCGGCAAATATCTGGTAATAGGCGCCTGCTATATACAAAGGAATACAGTATAACGTATCCCATACAGTAGCTTTTTCGGAATCCATAGTCACATTGAATTCAGAGAAGTCACTGTTATGCTGGATCTCCTGAAAGGAATCGACGGCATTCTCCCCTTCAATATAACCCTTCAGGGTCTCCTCGATTGATTTCTCATAATTCTCGAGGAATTCCTTCCGCTTTCCTTTTGTCATGGTATACGTCACTGAGCCGTCGTCATTGATCTTACAGCCCAGGAAGCCGTTCTCTTTTGCGGCAGCCTGGATCTCCTCCGGAGTCGAATCCTCGAAAAATGCAGATCCGAGTGTTACATCCACCGTAAGAAGGTTATCATCCACAGCCAGTTTATTCTCTGCTGTTCCCTTCTCTTCTACAGAGACTGTCGTTTCTGCTTTTCCGCCAGATGAAGCACCGCCTCCCGATGCGCTGCCTCCGCATGCAATCATTGACACAGATACCGCCAAAGCAAGAACCAGACTGAATAAACGCTTTGTTAGATTTGTTCTCATCTCGGAACCTCCTTTTTTTGTAGGCTGATTGTAAATCATTAAATGTCCCAAAAAACTCCCTTCCCAATAGAACAGATATTCTGATTCGAAACGGACCCCTCTTGTCGCTTCATTCTCTCTATAAAAGACAGTGCCAGCCACCATAAACGTGAGTTCATGATGACTGGCACTGTCTTTTGTTTCTTTTGATTCTGTTTATGGCATCCAGCATATTCATCTGTCGGTTTCAGGGCATATATTATCTCTGCAGCAGCTCAGAAACCTTTCAGTTCATCTATCATAGCCGTTCTTCTCGGGTACTGTGCTCTGTATTTGGCTGCCAGTTCTGCTGCAAGCTCTCTGCCGCCGGGCTGTGCCGCGATTTTTTTCAGCGTCCTGGCAATATGCCTGTAATCCGCTCTCTTCTTTGAGGTTTGCGCTTTCCTGTCAGCGACATTCGCCAATACTTTGAAGCACCGCTGCGGATAAAGTATGAAAAGCTTCTTGCCATAGGTATCGATCAAAAAATCATTGTCAGGTTCTGCACTGTCCATAATGAGGTCATATCTGCCTTCAATATTCAGCCAGCGGTGGATCGAAAAGAGGTTGTCTTTAAAAATCTCTAAAAGCTCTTCCCACCTGCTTTTCCATTCTTCGTCGCTGAAAAGCGCTTTATACTCTACGTAATACTTATCTTCGCTGGGATGCTCGACCATCATTTTAAACAGTTCATTATTATAAGCAGTTATATTCCCCTGTTTTCTATAGATTTCCATTAAAGCCTTCCGGGGTCCTTCGGACCAATAAAACTCCGGGCGACTGTTTATCATTTCTTTGTAGAGTGTGATCGCCTCATCAAAATTCCCATATTCTGTCTCAATTTGTGCAAGAAGTGTCTTGCCGGTATATCGTTCTTCTGAAGATAATAGTTCTCTAATCTCCTGGATGGGTCTCTTCTGATCCGCCAGAACCCGCGCAAGATAATCTGTCTTTACGTAAAGATCGTACTTATATACATCGTTCTCAAGGATCTTGCTCTTTAAACCCTCCATCGTCTTCAGAAGAAACTGTTCCTTCTTTACAAGTTCTTCTTCACTCTTAAAGTGGTTTAAAATGAAATCGTAGATCCCATCTTCCATGTAATCATAGACTTTTCCATCCAGGAGTCCCAGCAAAACATCCAGCATCTTACGATGCGGCAGGATCTGTTCACCGTCACGGTAAATGGTCTCCCATATTTCAGATGCACAGGCGCAGAATTGCTGTGTTTCCCCATTAGAATCATCTTTGTCCGTGCTGCACCATTTTACATATGTCCAGTTGCATAACGTAAAAAGATCATTGTATCTGCTCTCAGCACACAGTTCTTCCGTTGCTCTGTCCAGGTTATCCACAACGTCCATGCAAAGATAACCGCAGTCACGCCAGTCAGCATAACCTCTCCTTGTGTTCCTGGAAAAGGCTCTCTTCATGAGCTCTTTATGATCCTGTAATTTCATCTTCTTTCCTTTCCTCGAAAAGGATTAAACCAGCAAGTGACATACTCCCACCACTCGCTGGCGCTAAGAAGTGGGGGCTTCCTGTTCGACAGCCCTGACGGGCTGAGCATAAGCAGGCTATTCCCGCGTGCCCCGCGGTTCTTTACAGCCCGGTAACGGGCTGTTTTATTATCTGTTTCTGTTGTACATGGTTTTCTTTACGCCGATATCAGGAGCCTGCGACCTTCCTCGCGGATATTCACTGCTGCATTCACGTCACGGTCCATACAGTTTCCGCACCCGCAGCGATATACCCGCTCGTCGAGCCGCAGTTCTTCCTTCACTTTACCGCAGCAGCTGCACTTCCTGCTCGATGGGAAGAACCGTCCTACCCTGACCAGTACTTTGCCGCGGTCTGAAAGCTTATAGCCCAGCATGTTCCTGAACATCCCGAAACTGTCATCCATGACGCTTTTACCGAACTTCAGGCACCGGCTCATCGCCTTCATGTCAATGTCTTCCACTGCCGCCGCATCGTAATGATCCGCGATCCTCCTGCTCAGCTTATGAAGATAGTCCTTTCTCTGGTTACGCACTTTCTCATAACACCTGGCAAGGATCTTTTTCTGTTTCCCGTAATTACGGCTTCCCTTTT
>Ga0256405_10006877_pt1 | contig 17708 bp, 23 predicted proteins | sample RumenRJG_02DNA_FD_189096 | JGI IMG/M metagenome (GOLD analysis project Ga0256405, IMG submission 189096) | Bovine rumen microbial communities from Lethbridge, Alberta, Canada - RJG_02 | ecosystem: Host-associated > Mammals > Digestive system > Stomach > Rumen | place: Canada: Alberta...
TTTAAAAGACCAAAATTTAGAAGAAATAAGAGATTTTGCCAAAATAGCAGGTGAAGAAAATCTTACGGATGAAGATATAAAATATGGGCTTACATACGGAAGAAGCGTTATAGCAGATTATGTAATTTAAAGAGGAAATATGGAAAAAGAATTTTATACGAAAATAGCAGACATGATAAATTGTGCAATTACAGCCTATGAAGAATTGCTGGAATTGTATCTTGAAAAAAAAGAAGCGTTAATCAAGCAGGATAGAGAAAATTTAGCTTCTGTAGATGATAAAATTATTGTTCATGTAAAAACAATAAACGGTTTAAATGAAAAAAGAGATAAATATTGTAAAGAAAATGGTATAGAAACTGCAAAAATAACGGAGCTTATAGAGCTTGCAAGAGAAGAAATGCCGGAACTTCAAGAAGTTTTTAAACAACAAAAGATTAAGATACGTGAAGTTGCAGATAAAATTGCGTTAACAGATAACACAAATGTGGAATTATTAAAACATAGTCTGACTATGTCCGATAAAATATTGGATATAATCATGAGTGCAGCAATGCCGCAAAAGGATAATTACGACAAGCACGGAAAGAATATAGAAAGTGAACTAAGCATAGGTTCCATAGTGGAAGACGCTTAAAAGGAGTTTAAGATGACCATTAGCAAATCAATGAACATTTCCCTTACGGGATTAAAGGCAAATCAAGCAGCATTGAATGTTGTTTCTCATAATATTGCCAATATGAACACGGAAGGCTACGCAAGGCAGCGTGTTAATTTTGCTGAGGTTAGAACTACAATCAATGATAATACTGTAAGCGGTCAAATTGCTTCTATGTCAGGTGTAAAAATTGCCGGTATTACAACTGCTGCAAATGATTATTTAAGCGGATATTTACGTGGTCAAAATTCTGATTATCAAAGCTTGCTTTCAGATGCGGAATCAGCTGCACAGCTTTCAGACTTAATGGATACATTAAAAGGAACAGGACTGGGAGACGCTTTAAGTGAATTTTTTAATGCAGCAAATTCTTTAAATCAAAATCCTACGGATTACAGTTTAAGAATAAATTTTGTGGAAAAAGCAAAATATGCTGCAACAAAATTTAATTTAATGTATTCAAGCATTGAGGGTTTACGAGAATCAAAAATAGGTAACGGTACACAAGAATCTGCAAATAATTCCCAAATAGGTTCTTATGTGAGCTTGTTAAATGCAGATTTACATGCTTTGGAAAATGTAAATAAGCAAATTTCTTCAAATCCTGATGATGCAAATTTAAAAACTCAACGAGATCAAATACTTGCCGATATATCAAGTCTTACTAACGTTACAACAGTTATAAATCCTTCAGGAACGGCAAACGTATCAATAGGTAATAAGGATTTATTACTTAATAACGAACTTCAAGGTGAACTGAGTGTTGGCACTAATGGTGAAATCAAATTTACTGATAATAACAACCATGTAAGTGATATAACAGCAAATGTTACGGGCGGAAAACTAGGAGGTACTCTTAACGGGGTATCTGCCGTAAATGATGCTCTTTCAGGTGTAAACGACTTGGCTAATGCTTTTGCAACATTAATGAATGGTGTACAAATGTATGCCAGCGGTAATGATGCAGCAGCTTCTTACGACAGAGCCAATGACAGATTGGTTTTATCCACTGAAGATTTATTTACTACAAGTGATGGCAGTGGTGTATTTACTGCATCAAATCTTGTAATTAATGATACTGTATATAATGACCCTGATTTAGTTGCCGCAGCAAGAGTTGACACATCTGTAGCCGGGTGGGAGTTATCCGTTGGAAATGGTGATAATGCGTTGGCATTTTATACCTCTCAATCAGAAAGAATACCATTGTTAAACAATCTAACAATGAATGATTATATGAATGCTATGTCGACAAAAGCAGCTTTGAATGCGGCATCAAAAGCGGCAGAGGCAGAAACTCAGGGTGCAATTGTTGACGGTATTCAAAACCAAATTCTCGCAGAGACAGGTGTAAACCTTGACGAAGAATTAACGAATATGATAATGTATCAACAGGCATACAATGCCTCGGCAAGAGTTTTTTCTACTTGTGTACAGGTATATGATACACTTATAGCACTAGGTTCTTAATAAGAGGGTATAAATTATGTCAATATCAAGAGTCTCTACATATCAGTTAAATAAAGCTTTTAGTAATCAAATAGGCAATACTCAGTCGAAGTTTAATCAGCTCGCAGCTCAAATATCTTCAGGGGTTGCTGTTTCTTCTATGGCAGATAATCCTGTTGCTGCCGGAAGTATTATAAAAGCAAACAAACAATTAGAAGATATAGCTATTTATAAAGAAAATCTTAAATCTTCTGATTTAGAAATGTCTCAAGTTGACAGCACATTAAAAAGTATTAATGACCAATTAAGTAAAGCTCATGATTTGGCAATGCAAGTTTCAAACGGAACAATGGGCGCAGATGAATTGAAAGCTTATCAAAGTGAATTAGATGCGATAATCGACAATGTTACAAGACTTGCGAATACTCAATATAATGATAAATATTTATTTTCAGGAACAAGGACAACAACACCTCCATATTCAGAAGATGCAAGCGGATTAATGTATGGCGGCAACGATGAAAAAAGAAGTGCGCTTATAGGCGATAATAAAACACAAGAGATAAACGTAATTGGTAAAGAACTGTTTGGTGAAGCTTCTTTCACAACTGATGAACAAGGTGTTATAACATTTGATGCAGCCGGAAGTTCAGGTGCTTTAGGAGCTTTATATCAATTTAAAGCTGCAATTCAAGACACAGAAAATGTTGATGTTGCATCAGTAAAATCTGCAATGGGTGATATAACTTCAGGTATTGATGATATTACGGCCGGTAAAACAAGGATGGGAGCATTAGGTAAAACTTTTGATGATATGCTAAGTTCTTACGAGAGCGATGAGCTTAATTTGACCGAGTTACGTTCAAATCTTCAAGATGCGGATTTACCAAGTGCAATTTCAGCATGGTATTCTACATATCAATCATTACAAGCATCTTATTCAATGATGTCGAAGTCAATGAGTTCAAGCTTATTGGATTTTATATAACAATAAATGTAAAAAAGGGCGCACTAATTTTTAAATTAGTGCGCCCTTTTTTTATTAAAATATTGACTTTTAAAAAAACATTATTAAATAAATAATACAAACAGATGAGTAAATAAACGGCAAAATACACCATAATATAACAGTGAGAGTGTAATTATGCCTTTTGTTTACAGACTGCAAAAAGTACTTGATTTTAGAATCCGTAAAAAAGAAGAGCAGTTATTGGTTCTTCAAAAAGCTCAGCAAGCCCTGTATCAAGCTGAGATGGATATTCAAAGAAACAACGAGGAAATAGTTATTACCAAACAGGCCCAGTGGCAAGCTGACTATACAATGATGGAAGCTTATGATACATACTTGCATCATTTATGGGAAAAAGGCGAACAATTGGAGATAGTAAGACAAGAAAAAGCTCAAATAGTACAACAGGAAGTACAAAAACTGGTTGAACTGGAGCAAGCGGTAAAAGTTTTAGAAAAGCATAAAGAAAAGAGCAAAGACGCATATATTGCAGAACAAAAGGCCGCAGAATTAAAGAATATGTCAGAATTAGGCGTTCAGAGATATTTCCAACAAGCGAGAGAAACAAGAGAAGAACAAGAACTTTTGGAACAGTACCAAAAAGATTATGAGGAAAACAATAATGGATATTAAAGCAGCACAACTTAAAAATACCCGAATAGATGAAACGGTTTCTTCTTCAGTAAGAACATCTGCAAAAGTTACAGAAAACGGTAAATCATTTATTGATGAAATGATTGGTTTGCCTAAAATTGGGGTAGATAATAATATTAAACAAAATCCTGTTCAAAATAAAGAAGCTGTACAATCTTATGACAAAGAAATTAAATCTTTTGAGTTTGTTTCAAAACCATTAAATGATTTTTCTTCTGCAATAAAGAAAGAAAATTTAAGTATGCAGGAACGACAATCAATGCATAAAGCCGCAGAGAAAGAGCTTGTTGATGAAATTGTTTTAATGAACAATAAACAAAATTCGCAAATTAAAGATGTTGTTAAAAATGACCTAAATCAAGCTCAAATATTAACAGCTCAAAAAACAGATAATCAAATAAAAGAAGAAAAACAAGAAATTCACGCTGATAATAAACCATTTGAAAAAATAGAATTAAAAGAAAATTTTGAAGAAATTAAATTTATTGCTCCTGAAAAATTAGAACTTGCGGAAAATATAGAAAATGAAGTTATATTACCTGATAAAAATATTCTTGAAGAAATTAAAGGTGAGCCTGAAAACTTGATTAAATTTGAAGTTTTTGAAGAACCGTTTATCCAAAAATGTGAAAATAAAGAACAATTAGAAGCTAGTAAACCATTATTAAATAAAATTGAATTACCTGAACAAAAGTTATCTAACATAGAAACAGTTGAAAATAGCATAGTTATTCCAAAAACTGATGTTGCTCCAAAAACTGAAATTCAAGTAAAAGAAGCAAAACAAGAAGTAAAAACAGATAACAATATAATTGAACAAGCAGAAGTAAATGAAAAATTTGAAGAAATCAAATTTGTTGCACCTGAAAAATTGAAACTTGCAGACAATGTAGAAAACGAAATTTTATTACCTGATAAAAACGTAATCGAAGAAATTAAAGGCGAACCTGAAAACTTGGTTAAATTTGAAGTTTTTGACGAACCTGTTGTTCTTCAAAAAACAGAAACTCCTGCAATCCAAAAATTTGAAGAAGTTAAGGAAGCAATAGCGGAACAACCTAGAATAAAAAAAAAAAAAGAGATTAAGCAAGAACAAAGTTTAAGGTTTGATAATCAAAAAAATGTTCAACCAAAAGAAAAACCGATAGAGGATAATCAACTAAAACCGGTTGTTGAGAATGATGTTATTCAAGAAGTAAAATCATTTGAAAAACCTGAGAAAGCTTTATTTGCTGAAAATTTGATAAATAATAGTAAAATTGAAGAAAAAACAAATAAAAAACCTGAAAAATCAGTTATTAGCAAAATTTCGGATATAAAAACCGAAGCTGTAAATGAAATTGAAAAAGTCGGCAGGGTAAAAGATATAACGGATGAAATTAATGTAAAACCTGTTGATGTGAAGCCGGCAAAGCCTGAAGATATTAAAGTTATTAAGATGGAAATAAGTCCGTTAATGGAGTTGAATAATTCTCTAAATACGACAAAAACTTCTGATATTGTTAAATTTATAGATGCAAATTTATCAACAGAATCAACAAAAACATCAAAAACAAATTCTTCTAAGAAAGCAGACGCTAAAAAAGCATCAAGTGAAAAAGCAATAAAGATGACAGAAGCTGATGCAAAATTCTTTAATAATTTGATTGAGACAAACCAACAAGTTATAGATGGTTCAAAAACTGCGGAGCAACAAAATAATGCTGTTTTAAAAGATATAGAAACCGCACAATCTGCGCAAGTTTCGAAAACTTTACTAAATGCATTAAAAGAATCTCAAGAAACTAATAAACCATTCCGTATAGATTTTGACAAAGATATTTCGGTAATATTGAGAGTAAACAAGAATGGTACAGTTTCAGCAGAGTTTTTACCCGGCGATGAAGCAGTAGAGCAGTATTTAAAAGCAAACATACCACTTTTGAAACAAAAATTCAGCGATGAGGGCTTAGAATACGATAGCCTGTCATATCGTCAAAACAAGAAAGAAAGCAGCGAGGAAAGAGAAAAACACAATAGAGGAAATAAAAAGGAGAACGGCTATGAATGATTCATTTGTAACGGCGCTAAATACGCAAAAAACAACAACAGAATGGATGAACGCCCTTACTACCAACATGACAAACATGTATACACCGGGTTTTAAGGAAAATAAAGTTAATTTTAAAACTTTTTTAGGCGGAGCTGTTCTTGACAGATGTGATAAAAATTTCGGACAAGGTAAATCAACACCTGGTACAGCAAATGCTAACCTGTTCTTAGAGGGGGAGGGGTTCTTTGTAACACGTACAAACGAGGGTAAAGTTATTTACACAAGACACGGTGAATTTGATTTTGACTCTGAAGGTGTTTACAAAAATAAAGACGGTTTCACAGTTCAAGGTTACATCTTGAATGATAAAGGCGAAATAATGGCAGGTACAAAGTCATTAAGTGCTGACCTTTATGAGGAAACAATTACAAAAGGCGGAGCTTTGGATGTTCCGACAACAAACATTAAATTATGGATTGATCCTAATAACGGTAAATACTTAGGTAAATACGATGACTACGAAATTAAAAACGACGGTACATTATACGGTAAAGCTGACGGCGGCAAAAAGAGAGTACCTTTGTATAAAATCGCTACAATGAGTTTCCATAATAAAAACGGCTTATATGAAATTAAAGATGGTCAATATGTAGAAACGGAAGAATCAGGACGTCCTGTTTTAGGTCGTGGTGAAATTCGTTCAGGCTTGTTAGAATTATCAAATGTCGGATTTAAAGATAATATTGCTAATTACCAACAAGCAAAAGTTCAAATGGAACTTGCAAATAAATTGATTTCATCTCAAAAAGAATTGTTACAAGAAGCTATCAGATTAGTTTCATCATAGTAATTACTCGGAATGGAATGTTCCGATTGGTAGAGTTAGTTTGCAGAAAATTACGGTAAACAGGCAAATATTTATTGCCTTGTTTACCGTGGCAAAATTTTAAAATATTTTTAGAGTAAATTCAAGTACAAGAGGGTTTAACAGGCACCCTCTTTTTTTTGTTTACATTACGCATTAAACTTGAAATATATTTTTAAATATGGCATAATGGCATAAAGTAGTTGGAGTGAGATATAAATATGAAAAAATTTGTAGCAAATTTTTTAGCTGTTTTAATGATTGCTTTTAATTATTTACCTGCAATTGCATCTGCTATGAAAATAAATGATATAAGCTCAAATTATTGGGCTGCAAAAGAAATTAATTTTATAGTTGAAAATGAAATTATGCAAACTGATGCAAATGGTTATTTTAATCCGGATAATTCCGTAACACGTGTGGAATTTGTCCATTCTTTATTAAAAGTTCTTTCCAATGATAATTTGGATGTAACAATTAAAAATCAATTTAAAGACATAAAAAAAACAGATTTTTACTATGCGGATGTGCTTCGTTCTCAACAGTTAGGACTTGTATACGGCTATCCGGATAATACATTTAGACCGAAAAGAACTCTTACAAGAGCAGAAGTTACATCTGTTATGAGCCATATAACAAAAGATGTAACAACAGATTTAAGTATTTTAGATAAATTTAGTGATTGTGATAATATACCGGAATGGGCAGATTATGTGTATGCAAAGGCAATTAAATACGGCTTATATGTTAACTATCCTTATGAAACGGTTTTATCTCCAAATGAATATTTGACAAGAGCGGAGGCAGCTGTTTTATTGTATAAATTATATAATAAATTGCATTTGGTTAAAACACAGTATAAAAATACCCCCAAAGAAAAAGTTTTGCGTACGGAACACTTAAATACTTTATGGAAAACACCTTGTAATACCGTTACTGTAACAAATTTGAGAAAAATAATAATGAAAAATAATGTATTACAAATATCATTTGACCAGCAATATTGGTCAAAGAAATCTAATGTTGGAGATATTGTAAAATTTGTATTTAAAGATGGTGCATACACAGAAGAAAGTACGCTTGTTATTCCTCAAGGTTCGACATTAACCGCAGAAGTTACAAAAATTCAAAAGCCAAGATGGTTTAATAAAAAAGCAAAAGTGTCAATGAAGTTCAGACAATTAACAGTTCCAAGCGGAAGAACATACGAAATAGATGCAGATCCTTACACAAAAGACGGAACATTAAAAGAAGGTCCATGGATGACATTTGCTAAAATAATGGGCTGGACATTTGGTTTAGGTGCTGTAGGAACAGGTGCAGGTATAGGTTTTGCTTTTATACCCGCCGCTACAGTTATTGGACGTGGCATCGCTATAGGTACTCCAATCGGTTGCAGTGTCGGTTTACTCACAGGGTTTATTACTCCGGGGCTACATTATAGAGCAAAACGAGGAGAAAATATATTAATTATTCTAAATGAAGATACAAGCATTTATAATGAATAAAATAATCTTGTAAAACTGTCCGATTGATTAAGAGAATATTATCTACTTAGATATAGGAAAAATCCTTTTGATAAATAAAATAAGAAAGTAAAGTAAAAAATATTTTGTTAGTCAAAAGGAGAAATTATGAAAAAATTATTATTGGCATTAGCTCTAACAATGTCATTATCAGCAACTTCCGCTTTTGCTGATTGTGGTTGTCCGGTTCAAAGAGATGATTGTGGTTGTGTAAAGAAACCAAAATGTGAAAAACAATGTGATAAACCTGATTGCGCAGAATGTGCAAGAATGGCAAAAGAAAGTTTTTCAAGTTGCAGAGATCAAAAAAGAGAAGAATTATATTGCAGATTAAATTTGGATTCATGCCAACGTGATCAAGCAATGGATATTGAAAACAGATATGAAGCAGATTTAGAATGTATACACGATAAAATAAAATCTGACCATAAATGTTTGTGTAAAACCTTAGGTCAATCTTGCTTGGACAAAGATGCCGTAAAAAGCAATGAGCAAGTTTTAAAACAAGATTTTAAAGAATTAAAATCAAAATTAAAATGCATGGATAAAGAGTTTAAATCAATTTTAAGATGTGAACAAAAATCCGAATACAGAAAAATTAAACGTGAAATGAAATACAGATTAAAACACGCAAGAAAATATTGCTGCAAACCAAAATGTAATTGCGAAGATTAATTAAATACTTAATAATCAAAAAGGACGCAAGTTTAAGACTTGCGTCCTTTTGTTAACAAATGTTAAAAATTTTTCTGTAAAAAAAGCAATTTTTTAACAAAAAATAACTTTAATAGGTATAAGGATATTAAAAGAAAATGGCAAACGGTTTAACAGCAACAACAAATTTCATAGCTCAAAAAATCGATAGAAATATGATTGATTCTGTAACAAAAGCTATTTTTGAACGTGCAGCATCAAAGGCTGTACAACCTCAACAAGAAATAAAAGATTCAAAACCAACTTCAAATTCAATAAATATGGATGTATATAAAACATCTATTCAAAACGAAGTAATGACAGAAGCAAGAAAATCATTAACTCAATCAGTTAATCCTTTTGCAAATAACATCTTTAATTCACAATCAACTCAAGCTGCAGCATCAACAAATGCAACAGAAGCTCAAGCAGGTGCAAAAGCAATATCAAGCAATGCATCAATCAAAGCTCCTCGCACAAGAGTATCTGATTCATTAACATTACAAAACAGTATGTTTACATCAGCAATCAGAGAATCAATGATGATTCAAGCAAAAGAACAAATTACTGGTAACAATGACTTAATGTCAAGATTACAATTTTTGAATTCTAAAAAGGCAGTAAATTTATATCCTGCAAAACAATTCAACTAAAAAGTTTTATACTCTCTCTCTTAATATCCTCGTGTTTATTTAATGTTTGCCAATATGCTTGGCAAACTTTTTCTTTTGTATAGCGGGTTTTAAGGGTTTAAAATGTAATAGCGTGTAATAATCCGAAAAGATATTTTTATTTTTTACCACACTTTTACCACGCTTTTAATGAAAAATTTATCAATATTTATATTAACTTTTTTATATTGTTTCTTATTATTTTTAGTTATTTAATAAATAAAAAAAAAAGACCGTTGCGAAAATCCGCAACGGTCTAAAAAGAATTAGTATTTTGAAAGTATTTATATGTCAGAAAACTTCATGACAGAAACAACTCTGTTTCTGCCTTACGACGTCTTATTAAACCCTCTAAAACAGTATCGCCAACAAAAACCCAACGTATAAACTGTTTAGCCGCACCCTCGTAATTCTGTGCGTTCAGCAATTTTAATAACGTCGAATTTGCAAATGCTCCATGTGTTTGCACGAAACAGAGATTATGTCTGATATTGAGAAGTGGTGTGCTTGAAAATCTTATAGCCTTGTTTATGCTATCCAGTGTCTTAAATAGTGAAAAAGCAATTGAAGTTAATATACAGGTCGTTGAAGCATTGAGAATGATTAAAGAAGCTGAAAGACATGATGAAAAAGTTCGAACCCTCGAAAAGCCCGTTACATCACAAGTCTGGGAATACCTTGAAGAACAAATCGAGCTATTGGTTAATAGCAAAGTTCGAACCCTGAAAACCCTTATCGTTCCTAATGAAAAAGCACCCGAAGGTGCAAATGATGATAATGGGGCGGGTGATGGGGCTTTGCTCGAACTTTTTTGTACAAAAGAGGCTATAATTTTGTACAATGAGGTTATAAAATATAAAAATATGAATAATTATGAAAATTTTGAAAAATATAGTTGACATTTCTAAAGTATTTGTTAAATCTGGCTAACTTGACAAAATCTAAAAAATATGTTAAAATATATTAACAATAAAGTTGCCTAATTTATTGTTTTTATTAAACTATATTTATAAGGAGTACACTATGTGCAAGAAAAAATTTAGAAAAGATTTATATGAATGTGCTCGTATTTATAGTAAAGGTTTACTACCTGAAAGTCAGTTAAAAGAATGTTTAGCTGATTATATTTTGGACGTTGTGTCAAAAGATATTTATTCTCAAGTGAGTAAATGTGTAAATAATTATGAAAGTGAAATGAGTTATGCAAAATAATGACAATGAAGAAATTTCTTCTGAAAGTTCTAGTAGTCATGAAATATCAAAAGATTTAGCAAACAATGATCTTTTAGATAGCTTGCCGGAAGATATGAGAAATCAAATCCCAGAAGCTGTTCAAAGACAAATATCGAGACAGTTTTCTATATCTGTTTCGTCAATGGCTATGCGTAAAGAGTTACCATTTGAGAAAATCATGACTTCAGAACATTTATCTACCCTTATTCAAAATGCAGATAAAGACTCAGAAAGAGAATTAGAAAATCAAAAGTTAAATAAAAAATATTTGTTTTGGATTTTTATGTCAATGTTAGTCTTTATTGTTATTTTAATATTGATATTGGTAGATAAAAATCCAAACCTTTTAATGAATATTATTTCATATGCTGGTACTGCGATTCTTGGTATCGCTGGTGGCTACGGTTTGAAAGTTAAATTGGACGAATAATATTATTTAAAATATATGATAATAAACCTCATTATTTAGTTATATAATGGGGTTTATTATTTTTGTTTGCTTTTTATCATATATCATTATAAAAAACAATATGGGATTAATAAAAAAATATAAAGTTGGAAAACTTAATGTAGAATTGAATATAGAAGATGGCGAATGTACAAAAGCTGAAGAAGATTTAGCTTTTGCCGAGTTGTTAAAGTGGGTTACGGACTGCGAAGTAGAATCTATATTATTGGATAAAAACGCTACTCCAGAGTTGGTACAGGAATATATTGAAGCACAAAAAATTATAAATCAATTCGTAGAACTAAAGAAAGAAAAAGTACGTAAAGGTTCGAATCCCATCATGGGTAATGAAATGCCTTAAAATAAAGAGGCTTGCTATGCCTAGGCTTTAGGGGGTTAGTTTCTCTTATTTTGAAAAATTTTTCTCGAACCCTAAAACCCAATAATGGCAATAAAAAAAGACCCCGAAGGGTCAAATTTATTAACTGGGGCGCCAGATGGTTTTTGGTTACAACCTATTTTTAATGTAATTGCTCAAGAATTTGTGAATCTACCAATAGAGGAGATGTTTTGTTGTGCTTGATTTTTACTACTGTCAGTTTTGGTCTCAAATTGAATTTAAAAATACAAATGTAAGTTTCTGCAAGTACATATAATATTTAAAAGATACATAGATATTTGCAGTAAGAAATAAGGTTAAAAGATAGATATAATAAGTTAAAGGAATATATTTTAATGAGTTTAATAAAAGATATTAATAACAGTATAGGTTACATTAGTTATAGAAATGCGAATATTGAGAATAAGCAGAGATTACTTCATTTAATATGTGATAAAGTAACTTATGATACAGAAACAGGTAAATTAATTGTCAAACTTAAACCAATATTCCAAGCACTAAGGATAGTTAAGGATAATTCAAAATACTGCTCTGAAAAAGTTACAACCCTGCCAAATGTAAGTGGCAAAACAGTTTTAGACTATCTGACTAAAAATATCGAATTTTCGTTAAAAAACAAAGTTACAACCCTGCAAACCCTTATCATTCCTAACAAAAAAGCACCCGAAGGTGCAATTTCTGTAAATGGGGCAAGTGATGGGACAAGGGACGAACCCAACTATGCCGAACTTGCCCAAATGTGTCTGCATGAAACAGAGGTTATATCTGAAATAGAGAAATGGAGTGCTTGAAAGTATAATTTTTTAATTATTTAGTTCGCAAATTTTTCTGGCAAAATCTTCTATATCAATATTTTCTAAACTGTTATACCATCCAGAAAATAAAGTATAATAGAATACATTTTTAGATTTAGCATATTCAATATTATTTTTATGATTTGCAGCCGAACAATTCCAATCGGAAAACGAAATTAAAAATAATTTAACGTTACTGCCATAATTAACTGCTTGGTAATTGTATGGTTCTTCTTCGACCTTAAGATTACAATTTAATTGCGAATTTTTAAATTTATTATCATATTCAATTATTTTATCTATAACCCAACTTGCATTTCTACAATAGCCCATTTGTGCTTTTATTTCTAGCATTGCAACAACATTATTATCTTTGTTTATTATTAACATATCAGGTCTGTGGTTTTTCTTATTTACACTAATTTGCGGGTCTATAAAAAATTTATATCCATTAGGGAGTATCTTTGATAAAAATATTGTTATTTGGTCTTCAACATCGAAACTCATCGTACGCAGATGACCTTTATAAATATTATTGGCAAGTTTTTTGTAGGTTGTTTTATAAATTTCATTAATATTTGATTTCAATTCGTCAATTGATTTAATGCAATTTACTGTCATATTTATCTCCTATATATAAAGTTAAAAAAGTTTTTATATTATAAAATAATACTCATTATCCTTCTATTAGATAAAAATCCCCTTTAAATTTTTCAAAAGAAACAGGAATCAACTTTTTTCATTAATATTATTGTAAACTTGTGAAGAGAAGTGAGATGGCGTATGATACTTATTCTTTCCGTTAAGATTATATGCATAAATATTCTTCCTATTTTCTAATAGTTCACATATATTTTGTGCCTCTTTATACAAATGATAATCTTTCCCCCATGCAACTATAACATCCCATTCAGGCTCAGTATTTAAACGTTCTTCTATGTATTCTGTATTTTCTTTACAAAATGTTCTATCTTTATCATATCTCTCAAGTAAACACGGTAAACAAGAACTCTGTGCCATTCGTATAGGAAAAATATTTAAAATTTCAAATTGAGAATATTTTTCGTTATTACGTTTTTTAGGGTTGATTTTGTCTTTTAAAAATTTGTATACATTACTTATTGTTCCGTCAAGTCCACTTTCATCAGCATAAGACGGATTCATTAGTATTACAAAAACTGACTTTCCTTGAGTTTCATCCAATTGACACAGTAGAGATTTACGAAATAAATGTTTATCATAAAACAGTCTTAATATATTTTCTCTAATATCATTTTTATTTTTATATGTATCACTTGGTGAACATTTGTTTTTGTACGGCTCTGATTCCGTATCTATTTTTTCATCAAAAAAATCACATATAATCTTTTTCATAAATAATTCCTTGTTTCACTGTCATAATAACACAAAAGAGTTGCAATAATTATTGTAACTCTTATTGTAATTTTTATTATAATGGGGCAAAAGATGGTACAAAGCACGAACCAACATTTGCAAGACTTGCTCAACAATGTTTGCACGAAACAGAGATTATGACCAGGTTAGAGAAGTGGCATTATAAATAACTATATATACTATGGTTACATTGTATGTATTTTAAGTGCATTTTGCCATTCTTGAAAATCAAAATATCTGTTATTTGCACTACTTGTTGAAGTCAAACCCTTAAATACAATATTAGGAAAATCTGATTGTATATATTTATTGGCTTTTATAAATTTTTTATATGTTCCTATTCCGTTTGTATATACATATTTGATGTTTGGATAATTTGAAAGCAAACCTTTAACGTCATTTAGTGTCGGATTTTTTATTTTACTATCTGATGATCTTCCTGTTGTTCTTTTACAAGAGGAATAAATATCCCATAATGCTATATTATTATCTAAAAGAGCTTGCATTCTGTATTTGTAGCCCATATCGCTTTTTTCAAATACTAAACATGGATTTAGTCCTAATATTTTCGTTAAAATTTTCCAAAAGTAATTATGAGAGAAATTAATATAATAATCCTCGTTTCCTGTTGATTTAAAGTTTTCAAAGGTTTTGTTTCCTGGTATTGTACCCAATATTAATGTTATTGCATTTTTATCAATAATTGGCTTAAAACCTAATATTGTTTCTAATGTATCTGTCATTATACCACCTCACTTCTGTTGTTATCATCTTCTTTCAACATAGCAACTACTGCCTTTGCAGTCTCAGTAATGGCTACTTTAAGAACTTCTTTCCCTACTATTTTTGCCACTTTTAATAAAATCTGTTGCATGATATTTTTTCTCCTTTCTTTTTTATATGCACCATACAATTCACGAATAGTTAAATCGTGAATCTAATAATTTGATGCTAGGAAGGTTTCTAGTGGTAATCTGGGCAGCAACCACGTGCATCATGACTTTAAAATGCCCTATTCCTGTGTGAGTTACAGGGTAGAGCAGATGGACTTGATGAGGATTAATATGGCATCCATTTCCCCTGAAGAGTATGCTATGAAACGCAACTTTCTAAAACAACGGCAGAGTTTGCCGCTACATTTAAAAATTGAACTGTCAAAGAATAGAATTAAGCAATTTTATGAGCATTTTGACGGCAAAGTTTATGTATCTTTTTCCGGCGGAAAAGATTCAACCGTTCTGTTGCATCTTGTCCGTTCTCTTTATCCTGAAGTTCCTGCGGTTTTTGTGGACACAGGACTCGAATATCCTGAAGTCCGTCAGTTTGTAAAACAAACCGAAAATACAATTACAATAAGACCTAAAATTACATTCAAACAAGTGTTGGAACAATACGGCTATCCTGTTATTAGTAAAGAGGTCGCAAAAGTTATCGAAGAAAGCCGTAGGAATCCTGACGGATATACAAAAAAGAAGTTTGATCCGAATAGCGATTATGTAAAAAGATATGGCACACACTATTGTATGGCGAAATGGCAATTCCTCCGAGATAGCGACATTCCTATATCAGCGAAATGTTGTCAGGTTATGAAAAAGACTCCTGCAAAGAAGTTTGAGAAAGAATCAGGACTTAAACCATTTATAGCAACAATGGCGGCAGAAAGTAACTTAAGAAAAACGGAGTATCTCAAAAAAGGATGCAATTCTTTTAATTCCAATCGTCCTGCTTCCACTCCTCTTGGTTTTTGGACAGAACAGGACATTTATCAGTATATAAAAGAATTTGATGTTCCGTACTGTTCCGTTTATGGAGATATACTGCAAGACAGTAAAGGAAAATATTACACGACAAAGGTTGATCGCACAGGATGTATGTTCTGTATGTTCGGTGTGCATCGTGAAAAATCCCCGAATAAATTTGAAAAAATGAGAGAAACACATCCAAAGTTGCACGATTATTGCATCAACCAATTAGGCTGTGGCAGAGTTTTAGACTTCTTGGGGGTAAAATACTGATGATTCAATTAAAATCATTATTTAAACTCGCTCCTGCGATGGCTATTAAATACTTTAAAAACAAAAACAATAAGTTTTCATGGGACTGGTACGAACTTTGGCAAGATGCACATAAAAAATCTTTCACAGTAGCAAAAGCAATGAGAGAGGACATCTTAAAAGACATCCGTTCTGCTCTTGAAAAAGCTCTTACAGAGGGAAAAACATTCAGAGAATTTTCAAAGGAACTTAAACCAACACTTCAAAAGAAAGGTTGGTGGGGTGAACAGATTATTGTTGATTCTGAAGGTGTCGCAGAAAAAGTTCAACTTGGCTCAATGTACCGCCTGAAAACGATTTATTCAGTTAATATGCAGACGGCATATCAGACGGGAAGATATAAAACTCAATATGAAAACGTGGATAACAGACCGTATTGGGAATATGTGGCGGTTATGGATGCCTCGACACGACCTGAACACGCAATGCTTAACGGACTTGTTTATAGATATGATGATCCGTTTTGGCAGAGCTTTTACCCTCCAAACGGTTGGCGATGTCGGTGCAGAGTAAACGCTCTTTCTGATTACAACCTGCAAAAGAAAAACCGAACGGTCAGCACATCTACTGACACACTATCGGAGGAATTGGCTCTCGTTTCTAAAAAGTCCGGGGAATATAAACCCGTCACAGTTTATACAGATCCCCTCACAGGAAAACGTGTTGCACCTGATGTCGGGTGGAGTCATAACCCTGCAAGCGGTCTTATTGAAGGTAATTAAAACGGCATTTGAACAATAATAAAAAGGAGTTTGAATTATGACTATTGATAGAAAATGTTTAATAAATTGGGTTGGCGGTAAAAGATTATTGAGAAAAACTATCGCTAAACTCATCCCTGAAGATATTAAATCCTACATTGAACCGTTCGGTGGCGGCGGTTGGGTGTTGTTTTATAAAGACAAGTGGGCAGATTTGGAAGTCTACAATGACCTCGATGGCAGACTTGTAAATCTGTTCCGAATTGTCAAATATCACCCTAATGCTTTTATTGAAGAATGGAGCAATTTGCTTGGCTCTCGTGAAATGTTCCTCCAATTTCTCAATGGCACATTTATAACTGATATTCAAAAAGCAGTTCAATTTTACTTCTTAATCACACGTTCATTTGGCGGTCGTGGTGATACTTTTGGAACTGTAAAGAAAACCTCCGGCGGTGCTTGTAAATCCCTGCACAATGTTCCTAAAAAAATCGAGGCTATCCATGAACGTTTGGATACCGTAATGATTGAAGGTCGTGATTTTGAAAAACTAATAAATCAATACGACCACAAAGATGCGTTTTTCTATTGTGATCCTCCGTATTCAAGAGGTTGCGGTTATGAAGTAACCTCAACAAAGGACTTTGATCACGAACGTTTAAGAGAGGTTTTAGGAGCGGTCAAAGGGCGTTTTCTATTATCCTATGACGATTCACCTAAAATCAGAGAATTATACAAAGGCTTTGATATGATTGCTGTTGAAAGATTAAACGGAATCAACAACAGAGAAGGAGTTGAAAACCGAAACAAAATGTTCAAAGAGTTGTTGATTGCAAATTATCCTATAAAGGAACTTTATGAGCGACAAGCCGATTGAGATTGAATTTGATAATAAAGAAGTTCATGAAAAACTCCTTAATCTTGCAAAGAGGACAGAAAACCTGCGACCGTTGATGAAAAACATCGCAGGTATTTTCTCTTATTCAACTGAAGAGAATTTTAAAGAAGAGGGAAGACCTGACAAATGGGTTGATTTGGCAGAATCGACAAAAAAACAGAGAACTAAAAAAAGAAAGTGGCCGGGACAGATTTTACAAGTTGAAGGTAAACTTGCCGCATCAATAAA
>Ga0256405_10006878_pt1 | contig 17708 bp, 8 predicted proteins | sample RumenRJG_02DNA_FD_189096 | JGI IMG/M metagenome (GOLD analysis project Ga0256405, IMG submission 189096) | Bovine rumen microbial communities from Lethbridge, Alberta, Canada - RJG_02 | ecosystem: Host-associated > Mammals > Digestive system > Stomach > Rumen | place: Canada: Alberta | collected...
GAAGATGAGCAGAGGCCGGTTTTCGCCCAAGTTCTTTGGCGCGTAGACATTGTAGGAACGTTGCTGCCCGTTCACTGTGATATTGTCAGCCTTCGCAGGCATCAGCCCTGCCAGCAGCAGGAGCAAAGTAACGAAATAGTGTTTCATTGTTGTTATTTATTTTTTGATAATCTTCTTGCCGTTTAAGATATAGATTCCACCACAGACAGGACGTGCCACCTTCTGTCCGTTCAGGTTATAGTACTGGCCATCGGCAGGCAATACGCTGACGGCACTGACTGAGGACGGAGTAGCGGGGATGAGCCAGAGTCCGGAGACTGTGGCATTGGAGCCACCCTGCACCTTGATAGCATTCAGGTGGGCAAAGTCATCGTGGCGGACAGAGCCGTCACGCTGGGTGTTACACAACCGCAATTCCGACAACGGCACGATGACGACGCCGTAGTCAGCATCCCAATGAGGGTCGCTGCTATTGAGTGCGACGACCAGTTCTTTGAAATCTCCATGATCTGTCAGACGGTTACCCAAGATGCGCAGGTTACCACCCGTTCCGCGAATGACGAGGCAGTCGTAGTCGGTAAGGTCGGCGAAGAGGTCGTAGCTGACGGAACTAAATCCGGCAACGAGTTCGGCACCGTTATTCAAGTTCAGTTCAGCCCCGGGATTCTGTTCCGTCACCTGTGCATCAGCCCCTGTACCATTCCAACGGTGGAACATAGAGGCTGCCATCGGAACCCATTCCTCGGGTGCTTCGAAGTCGTCAACCTGTACGAAGGCCAGGATATTGTCCAGGACGATGCCAGAGCGAGATGGGAAATAGCTGGTGAGCAGGCGGTTGCGCTCCTGCATATAAGCATCGTCGACGGTAAACACGCGGTTTGAGCCGTAATACGACGGCTGCGGCTGTACGTCGCGACGGAAGTCACCCCAACGTGCGGCCTCGCAGTAGATGGCTTTGTCGATGGTGTGATAGAGGCTGTCCCACAAATTGACCACCGACTGCTGGCCAAGGAAGCCGTCATCGGCCAGAAGTTCCTTGGCACGACGCTGGTATTTCTTGGCGAAAGTCGGATTCTGCAGCAGACTGTGGAACATTCCTGTGGGGTAACTTCCTCCGTTATTCTTAGTCAGGTTGTTCTCACGAACATTCTCAAAGACAATCTCCGAGTCCCAGCAGAGGAACTGGAAGCCCGTGCTGGTCTTCTCGTCAGAATTATGACGGCGTATGGCGTACCAGTTATGGTGATCCCAGTCGGTGTTGCCGGCATACTGGTTGATTAGCATGTAGTCGATGAAGTTGTCGATGTCTAACAGAGAGTCGAGCTTGGCATACCCCTCAGCGCTGCCAGCCTTGGCAACGGCACTGGTCATCTGCTCCCAGACGTCGAGCGTTCCCTCTGCGGCCTCGAGATGGTTGCCGCCGTCCTCCTCGATCTTCACCACGTCAATGTCCTCCTTCTTACCGCCAAGATGATCCTTGCCAAACTGATCGTCGACACGCTCTGCGATATTATAGATGCCCCAATACATGCCGTTAAGAAAGAGGTGGGCATAGATCGCATTGACACTCGTCCGGCCAATGCGGCGCTGCATCCGTCGTACCCAGACGTCACGGGTGTACTGCGCCTTCTCGCGGTTGCCCTCGCCCCAATGCTGCCAGGCATTGCCGAAGTGGCAGCGCAGCACCAGCTGGTCGAACTTCGACGGCTGGTCTTCGCCATAGAGCGGATATCTCAGCGTCTTCGGACCATACTGCTCCTTAAATACCAGACGGAAGGAGTGCTTGGGATTCTTCTCTGCCAGACGGCCGTGTCCTCCGTGGAGACGGATGCCGCAGGAGGTGCTCAGGTCGTGCTGTTGCGGACCGCCAAAGAGTTCCACACTGGTAGGGCGCGTCCAGCCGTGCCCCGTGGCGTCGCCCACCGGAGGTCCCGTGAAGATATAGATGCCGCCACGGTCGGGGTCGTTCTCATGGCTGAAGAAGTTATCCTTGTCAGAGACGATGCTCAGGATGGGCAGCTGCTTCAGACCCTCGATAATCTTCGGCCGCAACGTCGGGTTACTCGTCATCTCCTGGTCCATCTCGTAGTCGGCAATGGCTCTTTCCCATCTGTTCACATCGGTATAATACCCCCACTCTGCCGGGTAGCCTGCAGGATTATTGGACTGGTTCAGCACCGAGTTGACGAAGATGTAGGAAGCCGTACCCACGGGCGACAACGAATCACCAATCTGCTCAATGGCACGTAAGATAGTCGTTTTCTGGATTGTCAACGGTGCTGTGTACTTGGCACTTGCCGTTGTTGGTGTACTGCCGTCGGTAGTATAAAAAATCTTGGCAGCGGCATCACCGCTAATGGCCACCGTCAGGCTACCCCCATCATAAAGTCCATGGGGCTTGCTGAACTGCGGCTGCGCCACGCCGCTGACAGCGACGAGGCACAGCAAGAGAATATGGTTAAGTCTTTTCATCGTTTTTATTTAATAAGGTATTTATGGCCATTACTGATAATAACACCCCGACGGATCGTGTTTACACGCATTCCGTTTAAGTCGTAACAGGGCACAGTGAGCAATGCTGCCCTGGGAGCACTGATGGCTGTTGGCGTTACGATGGGTAAGACAGCATCCGTCAACGTGCAAGGGACATAGACGATATCGCCAGAGCCTTGGAAAGTCACCTCCCCCTGCGCCTCTACCAGCAAGGGCTGGTTAGCGGGAATCATGCCAGTGACAGCCACGGGCTGCAAGTCTGCCGTCAGCGTATAAACGGTGACACCTGCAGGGACAGCGGCCGTAAAGGGCAGTTGTACGATATGCTGACCGTTAACCGTACAGGTATAGGTAGCATTGGTAGCCGTAAACGCCTTGGCAGGACGGAAGGCTCCCCAGGCCTCGTTGACGACCAGCGACGGACAGACATTGCCCTTCACCACATTGCTGCCACTCAGCGGACTGTCGGCACCGACATAAGCCAGGCGGTTGGTGGCTTCCAGCCACGGCAGTGTGGCAGGCATTCCTGTGACCGCCGTCATGTCAACACTGGTGCAAGAGGCATCGTTGATGAAATCGAGCAAATATCTGTCGTCTTCCAGGTATGAACCTTTCAGCGTTCCTACGTATTGCGTATTGCCACTCGTCACATAGACGTCGGCAAAAGTGAACGAGAGGTTCGACGACCAGTTGTTATTGGTGAGCGAGATGAGTCCGGTGCAGCCGTCGGCGAGCGTGGCCGTGGAGAGGTCGAACACCCACTGGAAGTTTTCGTGAGCGGGAAATTCCAAGTCACCATAATTATGCGTGGCCACCTGTCCCTTTCCGTTGACGTACACCAGCGTAGTGATAGCCGACGAATAGTTCATGTTCGATGTCAGTTTCGTCACCTCGAACACCAGCTTGGCAGCACCTTCGTTCAGTTTGACATAGCCATTTGATGCATCCGTCCTGCTGGAAATCAGGGGGGAGCTGTGGTTGAAGGTCTTCGTCTTGCCCGACAGCTTGTAGGCTGTGCCAAAAGCGCTCTTCGTGGTTGTCAGGTCATCGATACGCGGACGCTCAAAGTAAGAGATGCTGCCCGTCATGCTCGATGGCTGACGGTCGCGCGACTTCACAAACAGCACTGTCACGACGCTCTGTGCTGCCACGGTAGCCTTCGGTCGGCAGGTCTCTGTCGTCTCGGTCAGCGTTTTCACCTGATAGTTACTCGTCTTTGTCGTCGTATATATCTTTCCCGTCTTCGTATAGAACGGCAGGTCTATTGACAAGTCGACCGCATCGGTAGAGGTGTTAGCCATCACGGCAACGACCGTGTCGCCAGTTTGTGACAGATAGGCCGAACCTCCCAGGTTACCAAAGTTGGCGTCGATACGTGTCATGCCCGTCACATGCTTGGCGAAGTGCGCCATGATATAGCCACGCTTCGTGACGACACCCGAGTTGCCAGCCCCCGTAGTACCGTCGCCCAGCAAACCATAATAGCGTTTGGCGGCATAGTGAATCCAGGCGTTGAAGTCGCCCAACATACAGACATTGATGGCATTGAAGAAGTTGAAGAAGTCTTTCGAGAAATCAAAATTACGTTTCTCGCTATTTTCCTTGTTCTCGTTCCAGTTGATTAGATACTCGGTCATCCATATTTCCTTGCCCTTCTTGCCAAGGTTCTTGTAGGAGGAACCGATGCCGCCATACTGGTGCCCGCCGTAGATATCAAAGCAGTCGAGTACATCGTTCTTGTTCAAGGCATTGGCATATTCATCGCTGACGGCCAGCGTCTCGGGAGCCATCACCCTGCAGCTGATGCTTTTACCGTAAGTCTTGACGAACTCTGCTATCTCACTGGCACTCCACAGACAGCCGGCATACGGCGCAGGCCAATCTGGCTCGTTCTGAATGGAGATAGCATCGAGCTCCACGCCGTTCTTGCGCAGATATTGCACATAGTCCTCAAGATATTGGGCGTAGTCCTTCCAGTTTGCTTTCTTGAGATAGCCCAGAGTCCCGTCACTGTCCTTGGCATTGATGGTGCCGTTGGTCTTCCATTCCGTCGGCTGTCCCCAGGGCGAAGCAAAGACGATGAGTCCTTTCTGCTTGGCATTCTTTGCCGTCTCCAACGACTGCCACCAGCTGTTCTTGCCAATGGGGATGTATAGGCGCATGATGTTACAGCCTATCGTACTACTCTTACCCCACACGCGGTTGATTTCCGTCGCCGACATGTGGTTGTAGGTGAACTGCGGGGAACAGACGAAAGCGCCGAAGCCAGTAATCTTCTGGTGGGTCTTGGTGGCGTCCACATATACTGTGGCCGTTGTCTGCGCCATAGCAACGGCTGACAACATCCAAAGCGAGGAAAGGAGTAGTTTTCTTATCATTAAATACTATTATAGGTTTTCGGGTGCAAAGATACAAAAAAGATGCGGCATGAGCCGCATCTCTTGTTTCTTATACTTTTCTATATGTCGCAAAGGCTTAACGGAAAAGCAATGGAGCCATTTCCTTCAGGCTTCTACGCCATGTCAGGAACTCATGTGCCGTACCTTCGGAGACATAGCCCTTAGCATTGTAGCCGGCAGCCTTCAGTGCCTCGACGCTCTTGTTGATGCCGTCGGGATTCTCCTTCGAACCGCAGCTCTCGAAGATAAACTTCACCTGCTTCGGGTCCTTGATGTCCTCGGGCTGGTAGGTTCCGCCACTCAGCAGTCCGTAGTAGCCGAAGACCTCGGGACGGCGCAGGGTGATGAGCTTGGTCTCGATGCCGCCCATTGACAGGCCAGCCATGGCACGACCCTCTTTCTTGGCTATCGTCTGGAAGTGGCTGTCGATATAGGGGACGAGTTCGTCGACAAGGACGGTCTCGAACTCCTTGGCCGTGAACTGGCCGATGCCGCCGAAGCGCACGTCATTGGTCATGCCGTAGGTCATTACGATGATGAAAGGCTTGCACTTGCCCTCAGCGAGCAGGTTGTCCATAATAAGGTTAGCGTGACCCTGGTTGCTCCAGGCGTATTCATTCTCGCCCCAGCCGTGCTGCAGGTAGAGCACGGGGAACTTCTCCTTCTTGTTCTGACCGTACGTCGGCGGCAGGTAGACGAAGGCGCGCTTCAGGCTCTTCGTGCTCTCACTCCAGAAGCGGACCTCGCTGACCTGACCGTGAGCAACGTTCTTCTCTGCATAGAAGTCCTGGTCGTGGGCAGGGATTTCGATACCGCTCTCCCAACGGCAGGAGCCATAGTAATTCTGTGCGCCCGGGTCGTTCAGTGTACCACCGTCGACCGTCAGGTGATAGTAGTGGAAACCTTCGTCCATCGGGCCTGCCGTCTGGCCTACCCATGAGTTGTCGTAGGCACGGTGCAGGGGGGTGCCACCCTGACCGCCCAGTCCAAGGCTGACGCTGACGGCCTGTGCATCGGGAATCTCCACGCGGAAGCGGACGATGCCCTGCGAGTTGACCATCGGGAACTGCTGACCCGGCTGGTTCTTGGTAGATGGCTTGAAGTCCTCCTTCACGTTCGGGTCTTCGGGGAAGGCCATATCGGGGTTGAAGGGCGGGCGCTGGGCCTGCTGACCGCCACGGCGACGGCCCTGCTGTCCCTGGGGACGGGGCTTGCGGGCAGGACGGGGAGGCAGGTTCCATGCGGGATCCTTCATCTCCTTAATATACTGATAAGCCAGCTTGGGCTTGTACTCCGAGTCAAACGGCAACGGATAGTTAGCTGCGCCGAGCCAGGAGTCGCGGTCGCCGAGATTCCAGAAGGTCACACAGTCGATGACGTCCTTGTGCTTGCGGAACACGCGGAAGCAGCGGGCATACTGGTCGGCAAGGTGCTGCTTCACGGAGTCGGTCACAGCAGCGCCGTCGCGGCTAAACTGCAGGCCACCACCCATCTCCTCGTTCACACGGATGTCGAACTCGGTGATGTGGATATGCTTCACTATGGTCTTGAACTTCGAGATAGCCTGGTCGAGCAGATCTTCTGAGGGGAAGTAGATATTGTAGTGAGCCTGCATACCGATACCGTCGATGGGCACGCCCTTGTCCTTCATCTTCTTCACCATATTATAGATACGGTCGCGCTTGTGGGGGTCAACGGTGCTGTAGTCGTTATAGAACAGCAGGGCATTGGGGTCGGCCTCGCGGGCAAACTGGAAAGCCTTCTCAATGAACTCGTCGCCGCAGAGCTTATACATAGCACTCTGGCGATAAGGGTCGGTAGCGTTGGCATTGTCCTCGATAGCCTCGTTCACCACGTCCCAACAGTAGATGACGTCCTTATAGCGGGTAACGATGGCCTGGATGTGCTTCTTCATACGCTCGTAGAACACCTCCTTCGTGGGGTTGTCGCCAAGCATCCAGCGGCCTATCTGCGAATGCCACATCAGGCAATGGCCACGCAGTTTGATACCGTTCTGGCGGGCGAAGTTGGCAATGCGGTCAGCATTCTCCCAGTTAAACTGTCCTTCCCTTGGTTCGGTAGGTTCTGGTTTCATGTCGTTCTCAGCCGTGATAGAGTTGAACTCCTTTCGGATGAGATCCTGCTGCTGTGCGTTCGACACATTACGTTGGTTGACGGCGACGCCAATCATGAAGTAGTCCTTGTAGGCGTCTTTTAGTCCTTGTGCCCACGTAGCGCATGTGCTCAAAGCGAGCACGGCAGCCAGGGCGAGTCTTTTAGTTTGTTTCATTGGTTATAACGGTTTTGTTAGATGGCAATATTCGGCTGCAAAGGTACAAAAAGAACGCGACACATATCGTTTCGTATGTGTCGCGTTCTTTTCTGTATGTTTCATTTACTCGCTGACAAAGCGGTATTTCTGCCCTGCAACCGTCTCAACGTCGTATTCATAGACCTTGCGGAGTGTCTGCGGCTTGAAGTCTTTCAGCTCCTTTGAGTGCAGCGGCTCACGGATGGCGGCAGGGGCAAACAGCGGGTTAGGACAGTCGCCCTCGGCCTTCTTCAGCCGTGCGCCCTTCGGTCCTTTAGCCAGTCGTAGGGGCACGTAGGAGCGCAGGCGCAGCGTACCGCCGACGGACGACCGCACCACTGCCGAACGAAGTTTCCCTTCGTTCCACTCCTCGTCGACGACGAATCCTCCCCGTGCCCGCAGGCCTTTCACCGCTCCCTGCTTCCATTCGTCGGGCAGGGCAGGCAGCAGCTGCACGGCACCGTCATGACTCTGGACGAGCATCTCGCAGATGCCGGCCGAGACGCCGAAGTTGCCGTCAATCTGGAATGGCGGATGGGCGTCAAACAGGTTCGGATAGGTACGACCGGCAGGATACTGGCGCGACTTGGAGTCGTCGGGCAGCAGGTGGAGCATGTTCTTGATGATAGTGAAGGCGTGGTTGCCGTCGAGCATACGCGCCCAGAAGTTGGTCTTCCAGCCGAGGCTCCAGCCTGTAGCCATGTCGCCGCGCTGCTTCAGCGTGTTGGCGGCAGCGGTGAAGAGGTCGGGATGGGCGTAAGGCGAAATCTGGTTCGAGGGGTACAGACCGTAGAGATGCGAGATATGGCGGTGCTCGTCCTTCGGGTCGTCAGCGTCGATAAGCCACTCCTGCAACTGTCCGTAGCGGCCTATCTGCATCGGCGGCAGGTTCTGCAGGGCAAAACGCAACTGCTCTGCCAGCACGCTGTCGCGCCCCAGTACCTTGGCGGCCTGCAGGGCTTGCGAGAGCACGTCGAAGGCTATCTGGTTGTCCATCGTAGAACCGGCGCAGACGTTGGTACCCTTGCCACGGGGACCGTGCTCCGGCGACACCGTGGGGACGGTCATCAGCCAGCCGGCGGCCTCCTTCACCTCGCCGGCAGCAGGATAGGTCTGCATGTAGTCGAGCAGGAACTGAGCAGCCCCCTTCATAACGGGATAGTACTCGGCCAGGAACTGCTTGTCGCCGGTATAGAGGTAGTGTTGCCACAGGTGTGTGGTGAGCCAGGCGCCTCCTGTGGGGAACATGCCCCACGGCGTGCCGTCCACCGGACCGGCAATGCGCCAGAGGTCGGTATTGTGATGGGCCACCCAGCCGCCGCAGCCGTACATCGTCTTGGCGGTCTCGGCTCCGGTCACGCTCAGGTCGCGCACCATCGAGAAGAAGGGCTGCTGCGTCTCGGCAAGATTGCCGATGAGGGCGGGCCAGTAGTTCATCTCAGCGTTGATATTGATGGTGTACTTCGAGTCCCACGGAGCGTTCATCTTGTCGTTCCACACACCCTGCAGGTTGGCGGGCTGACCGCCGGGCTGGCTCGACGAGATGAGCAGGTAGCGGCCATACTGCATCATCAGGGCCACCATGTCGAGGTCGCTGGCATCCTTCTCGAAGGCGGCCACGCGCTTGTCGGTCTCCAAACCGGAGTTTGCCGACTTCGGCAAATTCAACGACACGCGGTTGTACTGCTCCTGATATTTCGCCGTATGGCGAGCCAGCAACTGCGGGAAGCGGATGGCTTCAGCCAGGTTCAGGCGGTTTTTGTTCTTCTTGGTGGCATTGCCGCTGATGTCGTGATAGTTGACGTAGTTGGTGGCGGCAGCGATATAGATAGTAGCCTCGGTAGCGTTCTTGACAACAACCGTGCCGTCGTCGAACGTGACGTCGGCACCTTTTCCCTCTATCCGCACGCTGGTTTGGCACTCGGCTGTCAAACCTGCCTTCACACCCTCCTGATCAACGCCCTGCACGGTGGCAATGAGGCATCCGCCCAGATTGCCAGAACCTTCTGAAAGCGGACTTTGGCAGGAATGCTCTGACTTCGCTTGGAAGGGCAGCTGACTCTGGTAGGACATCGTGAAGCTCAGTGCGCCCTTCTTGCCGGCCTTCAGCTGAACGATGATGACGCTGTCGGCCTGTGACGCGAAGACGGTGCGCTCATACTTTACACCTTTATATATATAGGTGGTGGTAGCCGTAGCGTCGCCGAGGTTCAGTGCCCGCTCGTACTGCTGCACGTCCTTGTGACCGAAGGCGAGCTTCAGACTGCCCATCGGCAGGTAGCGCATGCCATGAGGCCCGGGGACGAAATACTTGTCCAGCAACTTCGAGGCTTGATACTCCTTGCCCTCGAACACCAGTCGACGCACTTCGGGCAGGTGCCGCAGTGCCTCCTTCGGATTATTCTCGTAGGGACTGCCGCTCCAGAACGTCTCTTCGTTCAACTGAATCTCCTCCGTGTCGGTGCCGCCATAGACCATGGCACCAAGAAGAGAGTTACCTACTGGCAATGCCTCCAACCAGTGCGTCGCGGGCTGGGCATACCATAGCCGATGGTTCTGTGCGGTCACGGCTATACAGACGACAGCCGACAGGACAGTAGTAAAAAATAGCTTTTTCATCTTTTTCAGTTTTTAGAATGAATCTTATCTGATTATTATGTTTGGAAAGCGCTTCTTAATCGCCATTTTCTCTGCCTCGGTCATTTTTCCTTCAATGGTAAAATGGTCTATCGACAGTTTATCCATCCATTTCGGTAAAACAACTTTGTCTGTGAAAACAAGATGAAGCGATTTGATATGTCCAAGCTGTGAAAGCAATTCCGGCACTTCCTGAATTCTCAGATGAATACCCCAGTCATTGTTGTTTTTCTTGAGTTCCTTCAAGATGTCATCATCGCTTTCGGCAACACGGACAAGCCATCCCACATTAGGTGTCACCATATTCTTCTCCTTATCAACCTTCGCGCCGATGAATCCTGCCCAAAGTTCCATCGGAGTCTCACTCATAAGTTTGCCATTCAATGGATTAATAACGCGATACTTGAAGCCCACACGGACATATTCCGCAGGCATGTCCTTTGTGTGACTCACCTTGTCAAGCGTTTTTCCGTTTTCGTCGGGGAATAGTTTCAGCAACCAACCGTCAAGTTCGGTTGGTTTGTCAGGGATACAGCCACCACCTTTCAGTCGTTCGGTGTTCTGCCTCTTCACTATATTCTTCCAGAACGACTGATTGGGGGTACCTTCGGCAGCCTTTATGAATTCCATAAGTATCGGCCGAAGCTCACCGACCCACTCGCCAAGACCATATTGCTCCAACTGCTTTGTCTTTTCAAGTACCCGACGCCAATCTGCTGCAGTTCCCTGCAACTCGACAGACGGAATACCACAGGCAATACGGTAAACGATATACTCGAAATAGGACTTCACGCTTTCCATCAATGTAATCTGCGATGTAACACGTTCTACAGTCCCAGTCGTCGAGAAGTCAGCAGTGATAATTTTTGCAATGCCTCCCTTAGTATATTTGTTTATCTGCGAAGCGAAATCACCAATAAGCGACGACCAGTCTACATCCTCCTTCAGCAAATCCTTGCTTGTTTGGATAGCCAAGTCCATCTTTCCATTGTGGTTCACAATCTTGGGACGCATTGTTTCGGCATGGGCATTCACGTAACGGGCAAAGCCCTGACTAATGACGAGCCAGACCATATCGGGTGAGAGCGTTATAGACTGATGGTTTGCATACGCTTCGACAATACTTCGATAGAATGCATCCTTGCCCATGAGCTTGAGATTGTTCTCGCCGGAAAAACTCGTTGCAATGATCCGCTGTGCATCCGCGGGAATCTGTTCCTCTGAAAGCATGAATTTAGCAATACTTTCACCATTATAGAGACCTCTGTGGAAATATTCATTAGGAGTAAGAATCTCGTCAACGACAAAGGTGATGCTGCCTTGGGTTCGGGCAACAATCTTGCTTTTCTGGGCATAGCTTGTCATAGTAATAAAAGCAAGTAAAATGGTGATGATGTACTCTCTTCTCATGCTTTAATTTATGAATTCAAGGACAAAGATACGCATTTTTTTCAATTCTATTGCAAGATAATAATAGTTTAACATGATTTTACCGACAAATTACTCATCTGTCCACTAAACAGCGTTGTCTCATAGCCGCCGGGCGTACCAGCCACGGACGCCCTGGCGGGCTCCGTACTCGTAGTGGGCGGCCTTCAGGGCCTTCACCAGCCGCGACATGTTCGGACGGTCGCTGCCTCTGGAAGGTAACGACTTTCAGTGTCGCACCCAGCACACCTGAAGCATAACCCACTGAAAGCCAGCATCGTTTCGAAGGGTGGCAGGTAGCACCAATGGTCGCACCACATAGTCGCACCAACAACCGTGAAACATTTCTGTCACGGCCTCTCGTTTTTCTGAGAGGCCGTGAAATTTTTACGAGAGGCCGTGACGTAAACGCGCCCTTCCGTGAAACATTTTCTATCAGTATGGTGCAACACTTGGTGCGACCATTGGTGCGACACTTGGTGCGACTTAACCATCAGAAAATGACTACTGAAAATCAGACAGTTAAGTGCCAGGTGCGCCAGGTGCGACTACTTCTCTTTGATGTTCGTATATCGCAGCAGGTAGGTGTCATACTGTGTCAGGAAAGGCTTGAAGGGAGCCGGCACCTGACTGGCGGGCAACGGCTGACGCAGCCACAAGTGATATGCAGAGGAACAGGAACAGACGTCTCATGGCAGCATATAGGGCAACAGGAAGTGTTCGGCGACGGGCAGGAAGCGGTCGTGGCCACGGGCATTGAGGTGGGCGGTGTCGGTGCCCTTGCCGCCCTGGAAATAGATTTTGCGGAACTGCTCGCTGGTGACAAAGATGTTGCTGAAGCGGGCGGCGTCAAACACGGGAATACCATAGGAGCCACACACCTCAAGCATCGCGTCGACAACCGTTTGGCGAGGCGACCCTACGAAGCCCTCACAAGCCCATGGCGTGAAAAAGAACATACGGGCATGGGGATATTTCTCGATTAGGCCTTCACAGAGGATGCGCAACCGCTCCTTGAAAGTATCGACGCCGATGCTGTCGAGACGTCCCTGCGACGCATCATTATGACCGGCAATGACCACGACGTAATCGAGGTCATCGCGCATATCCTTGTAACGCTGGTACATACCCGTACCCCATTGCTTGAGGTCGAGGGCGATGCAGTTGCCGTTGCGCCCGTAGTTGTAGTACTCCATGCCATGCTTGACGGCAAACTTGTAGTGCCACGTGTTCTCGATAGGTTCGCGGTGGTTGCGCACGTAGCTGTCGCCGATAAAGCCGATTTTGCGGCCTTTCAGCGGGTCGATGGCGGGCATCGTCTTCAAGACGGGCAGGATCGCCTTGCCCCAGAACTCAGCCAGACGCTTGGCACCTTGAGGATTGGGGTGCAGCCAGTAACTGTGGCCACGGGCGTCTTTCTCCTCAATGATGTCGGTACGCCAGTTCTTCTTGAAATAGTCATACGCCTCGGCATCGCCCACGTGTACATGGCCAGCCTTGCAGCGGGCTACCACCTCGGCGAAGCAACGGTGGTACTCGTGAATGAGCTGCTGGCTCTTCTTGGAAGCCACGGAACCGTTCTTGGTCACGTAGTCGGGGGTGTACCAGATAGGCTTGTTGAGCACGACATGAGCGTCGGGCCAGAGCGTCAGCAGCGAGTCGATGATGGCGCAGAGGTTGCCGACAAAATTGTCGGGCGTGGTGTGTGAGTTATGCTTACGCTCCACGGAGTCGTTGGTGCCAAGCATGATGCTGAACAGCAGCGGCAGTCCGGGATGGTCTTTCACTAACTGGCGGGTGCTCTTGACCACATCGGGGAAATAGGTGGGGTCGCCAGCAGGAATGACGTCGGCCTTGTTGGGCAGGAAGTGGTACGTGGTTTTGCCACTACGTCCGCAGTTGGCTACGTAGACGGCGTCGACGTCCGGCTGTGCCGACAGCCAGAGGCCGCACTGCACAGGCGGAGCTGTCTGCTGCGGCTGTTCGTGCAGGGCGCCATAGGTGATGCTGTTGCCGATGAACACGACATTATAACTTCGCTGTTGGGCCTGCATGGCTATCGCCATCGTCAGGCAAGTCAAAAAGACAAATAACCTTTTCATATTTACATGGCTGGTATGACGTAAAACTTGCGGTTGTTCTTAAAGTCGAGCATCCACTGGTCGCAGATGACATGGTCGTCGAGAGCTTTTATGCGCAGTGTGTGGCGACCCTTCGTAACGCTCACGGCGGTCTGCTTCAGCGCCTGACCGCGTAGCACGCTCAGCTTCCAGGATTCGGAGCGGTACTTCTCTTTCAGTGAAATCGTCTGGGCTGGCTCGTTGTCTATCTGCACCGTATAGCGCAGGTCGCCCTTGTCGTTGGGCTGCGTGGGTATCATGGCGGTGTAGAGCGTGGCGGCGCCGTCCTGTAGCGTCTCAAACTCGTAGACCGTCTCCCCTCCCTTGGGGATGGCGACGGCCCGACCAGAATGGCCAAGCATCTCGATAGGCTGACAGCCGGCGGTGGCCGACGTCCATTGGCAGGCGTTCCTACTGACGTAGGTTTCAGCAGTAGCACTGTCAGTTGCCAATGCCGTCCGCACCTGTCCAAAGACAGGCAACTGACGAGGAGCCGATGACATTAGATGCTGCCATTTGCCGCCGTTCAGCTGATTGTAGCGTGCGGTCAGCTGCTGTATCTCATCGTAGGCACGGCTACTGGCGACAGAGTCGCTGAGCATTTTCCGGCTCATGGCCGCAGAAGCATGGACGGGATAGAGCACAGCCGCAAAATAGGCGTCTTGCAGTGATGGTGGTACCAGACGGGCGTAGGCATCGACGGTTGCTTCTATAGCACCGAAGTCGGCCAGTCGCTGGCAAGCCTCAGCAGGCGTGAACGCCGTTGTCGTTGGCACCGACTTGCCGCCAGGATATTTCTTCTTGTCGAGTTCCACCTGCGTCCAGCCCATAAACTCCGGCCGGCGAATGGCATTGAGGCGATAAAACTCACACATCGACGGGGCAATGGCACGACCCACCGTAGCACCAAACTGCGTACAGAGCCAGTTCTGCAAATGCTGCTCCAGAGTAACCACTCCCCTCTCCTTGCGAGAGGGGCTGGGGGTGAGGCTTTCAATATCCCACGCCATATCGAGAAAAAGCTCCAGGTCGTAGGCAGCCACCTTCGGGTCGTGGACGTTGGCAATCCACAGACGGCGACAGTTGTGGTCGTAGGCAGCACGCATCTCGGAGTAGACGAGTCCTGGCTGTGTCGTCGTCAGCCACAGGTAGTCATGGGGACGCCCCCAGTAGCTGAGGTGGTAGTAGACGCCTCCCCCACCCTGCCGTTGCTGTTGGTCGGCATCCGAGAGGCGGGTCATATAGCCGTAGTTGTCATCGCACCACATCAGCGTCACGTCGTCAGGCACGCGGAGACCACTCTCGTAGATTTCCAGAACCTCCTTATACGGGATAAAGACCTGCGGCACACGCTCCACATCCTTACGATAGTACTTGCGGATAAGTTCGCGCTGGTCGTCGATGACCCGCTGCAGTCCGTCGAGCTTCTCCTGCTTGGTCTTCACGCCCTCCATAGAGCCGTCATGGATGCCGCGCATGCCTATGGTAAAGAACTCCTCGGAACCTTTCACCTGCTGCAGGCGTTCCTTCCAGTACTGCTGTACCTGCGAGCGGTTGGTCATATAATTATACGAACCACGGGAGCCATGGTCCCACTCGGCGACATTGTTGCGCAGCAGAGGTTCGCAGTGACTGGTGCCGATAAGGATGCCAAACGAGTCGGCCATCTCCTTGTTTCCCTTGACGGTGAAGAAGCCCGGCGTCCCCTCGTGCATAGCCGGCCAGAGGATGTTGGCCCTCAGACGCAACAAGAGCTGGAACAGCCGCTTGTAAGTCTGAGGTCCCATATTGTCAGCCGACCAACGGCGCAGACTCCAGTCCTCATCGTTAATAAAAATGCCACGATAAGCCACCGACGGGGTATGCTCCAGGACGAAGTCGGACGGCAACGTCAGGCGCGTCTTCCGTTCAGGCACGACATCGCCCCACCAGACCCAGGGCGAGACGCCCGCCAGACGTGAGAGTTCGAGCAGTCCGTAGGCCGCGCCACGGCCGTTATGTCCTTCGACAAGTATCTGTCCCTCAGGAGAAACGCTGAGACGGAAACCGTCATTCGTTCCCTTTCCCTGAACGATACGGATCGTGGCCTTTTTTGAGGCGACCGCCTTCATACCCGTCACCTGCTCCATATCACCACTGAACATCTGGAGGGCGATTTTCACCACAGGGTCAACTTTCCCTACTACCTGATAGCTGATGGGATGCTGACCATCGAACCAAACGAACTGCGCCCTCGCCGCAGACACAGTCAAAGCGGTAAGGGCGCAGATTACGATGAACTTCTTCATTCAATGTTTACTTATAGGGCAAGTAGCAATTCTGTGTGGTTATGCCAGCCGCATTATTCTGAAGCATACGACTGAGCCACCGGTCGCCGAAGTTGCCTCCGTAGGTACCAGCCTGGTTCTTGTGGAGGGCGAGACGGCGGAGATCGGAGAAACGGGTTCCTTCGAAGGCGAACTCCATAGCGTACTCATCGCAGAGAAGGTCTTCCATCGCGTTGATATAGTCGTCCTTGGTATAGGTGTTGAGTGCAAGGCCGAACTTCTTGCTGATGTCGGCAATCTTGGCATTGAGGACGGTGCTATAACGGTAGGTAGAGTAAAGGTCGAGATCCTCTACGGCACCAGCACCATGAGCGTGGATACCTACGAAAGCCTTCTGCGTACCGTTTCTGAAGATGTCAGAGTTTTCCTGAGCCAGGAAAGGCAACTTCGTGGTAAGCAGTTCGTAGGACTCGGGAGTTAGGTAGTACTTATCATCCAGGTGCGACTGGTTCATATCGAGCACCTTGGCACCCGTGGCAGGATCGATGGAGTCGTTGCCCTCGGTATCCTTCAGGTAAACCTCCTGGTAGCGGTACTTAGCCAGGTCAGAGTGCAGACCTGTCTTCAGCACGGCGAAGGCTGCATCGGGGTAGCCCATGCGGTTGATAGCCTCAGCAAGATGGAGCCATACAGTGGCATTACGATAGAGGAGTACATAGCCGGTAGAAGGCTTGTAGGTGTAGACATAGGAGGAGTCGGCACCTGCCCCCTGGCTGACAATCATTGCACGGGCATCACCCAGAGGCATGTTCTTGATAATCCAGTTGAACGGTGCCACCTTCACCTGCTCCGTGAAGTAATAGAACTGAGAACGGCGGGCAGAATCGCAATAGGCCTGCGAGGGCACGACCTGAATATCCTCCGTCTTCGGACAGTTAAAGCCAAACGACACGTCAGAAGACACCGCACTGCGACTCTCCGTACCATAATAGTTATAACCGAAAGTTGCGGGGATGTCGGTTGTCTTACCCATCGTATAGTTCACAGCCATCGGGATGTAAGAGATGACATCACCGGGAGAAGCACTGTGCTGGAAGGAATTGATCCATGAAGGCTGTCCGTTATAAAGAGTAGCATTCTTGCTGGTGTTATAGTCGGCAGGCCACTCCTGGAAGTTCTTGAAGATGGGGCTGTACATGCTATAAGCGGTACTCATATTGTCGGTGTAGTTGACAGAGATATTGCTGATGCTCTCCAATCCTGCATAGCGCAGGTACTGATAGTAGCACGTAGCGGCCTGCTCGTACTGTCCGAGTTCGAGGTAGATGTCACCCAGGACGACGTTGAGCGGGATAAAGCACTTGCGTGGATTGATAAACTTCTCCTGATCGCCCCAGTTGAGATAGCCCACAGAGCGCGATGTCTGCCCGAAGGTAGGCACGGCGAGTTGATCCTCAGTGTAGCGGGCCTTGAGTTTTTCGAGCATCTGAGCCTCGCCGGCAAGAATGGTCTGATAGTTGGTCATCGTGGTATTGGCATTGATTTGGCCAATGGTGGTGACGGGTTCAGTGATGTAAGGCACAGCGCCATACTGACGTGCAAGCTGCAGGTAGGCCCAGGCTCGGAACGAGGCAACAGCGGCGTACTCGTTACAGACGACGTTGCGGGCGCCGGTAGCGAGCGTGGTGTCACGGTGAGCGAGATAGTAGTTGCAGTTGTTGATGACCTTATAATACAGATAGACGCTATCGTACTTATTGGTAGCATCAGCTGAGAACGAAGCCAGGTTACGCAGGTGCGTAGATGCCTTGTCGGTAGGTTTCACCAAGTCGCCTCGCATTTCGTTTTGGAAGTAATACTGGTCGGCCAACTGCTGCATAGCCTCCATAATGCCGTATGCATAGAAGACGGAGTCGGTCTTCTGGTCGAGAGCCGGGTCGAACAACTGACGCGAGCTGTCTGCCTCAAGCATGTCGGAGCAGCTGGTGACTGCGGCACCGCCGCAGCACAGCGAACATGCGATGAGATATTTCGTGATATTCTTGGTAATCAT
>Ga0256405_10006879_pt1 | contig 17707 bp, 19 predicted proteins | sample RumenRJG_02DNA_FD_189096 | JGI IMG/M metagenome (GOLD analysis project Ga0256405, IMG submission 189096) | Bovine rumen microbial communities from Lethbridge, Alberta, Canada - RJG_02 | ecosystem: Host-associated > Mammals > Digestive system > Stomach > Rumen | place: Canada: Alberta...
AGATCTGGAGACGATATACAGAACGGAGATATCGGACAGCAGGTGGTGGGCATACGATATCCCGGGGAACATTGGGTGGATCGTTTACTTTGCAGGTCTGGGCAGGATGATCAAAAGCAGGGAATACGGCAGTGCAGCTGTATGTGCCATTCCTGCAGCTCTCATGGCAACAGGCATCGTAGAGCTGATCAGCGAGAGAATAGCAGGCCTTGACCGTGAGCTTCCGAAGAAACGGCTCTGCCGGGGATTCGGAGCATTGACGATTGGCGGCATGACCGGGATCGCTGCAGGAGCACTGGCGGGGGAAGATGCCGGAAGCAAGATCGTCATGAGCGGCGGAGCAGCTTTGTGCGCAGTATTCGCCGGGCTGCTGCTCAAAGGATACAAAAGATAATAAACGGACAGACATCGGAATTAAATCTGCATAATAAGGTCAGCGAAGAACTGCTTGAGAGGTAAAAACATAACTTGAAGTATGGAGGACATCGAAAGTGAGAAAAAGAGGTTTTGCAATTATTTTGATTTTGATAATGAGTGTGCTGTGCACTGCATGTGGGAGCGGCGGGTCTTCTCAGGCGGTTAATGCGGTATCTCAATGGGTACCGCAGGACGAACAGTCACAGCAGTTGGTTCAGCTGCTGACACCGAATAAGAATGCGTCCATTGTTTCTTATACAACGGATGACAGTATCAAAAATGTTAAGCTGGGCTGTCGATATTATGAGAACGGGGAACTGGTCTCTGATGACTCGCAGGGCTCGTTTAATCTTGTAGAAGAAGAGACTGCAAAGGCATCTGCGGGGTTGATTGCTGTCATTAGAGATGAGAATGATTTTGAATTGAGTGCATCATGTAATGGAAACAATTTCTCAATTTCGGATATAGGAATCCCGGGATATAAAGACGACGATACGGATTACAGTTTTGCCGTTGGAGAATTAACCAAAGAATATTCTTTCAAAGACGGGGAACCTGTTTACCTTGTTGCATATTACAATAACGAAGATGGGGAAACGAGCGCCTATGATCCGCAGTATTTAGTGGAGGATCCGGAAGCCCTTAAGGCGAATGAAAAAACCTGGATCATTTATGCTGTGTTTTCAAGTGAAGTTCTTGATTAAAAGGCAGCAGAGATATTTGATATGAAAAGTAAACCAGAAGTACTGTATGAGCTGATGCTGAGAAAGAACTATCCCGAAGCCTTTGCAAAGCTCATTTGCGCGGAAATGAATACTGACTTTACTGCCGAGCGGATGATCAGTTATATCGGCGGTGAGAAACACCGGCTGGAAGACATCGCAGACGAGATGGTAGCCATCAAAGATCTCCGGGACCGGTTGGTGAATAAGCATCTTTCCGAGCATGCTCAGACGAGTATTAACATCCTGTATAGGGATATCAATGAATGAAAGAAGGCCTATGATGGATATGAAAAATGTAATTAAGCAGGTCGCTTTGCAAAACGGTGTCTCTGAAGCAGAGGTCAGAGAAGAGATGCAGAAGTCTATACATGAAGCATATCTCCAGAAGGCTCCGGCCTTTGTAGCGGCATTTGGGGATCGGGAGCCTTCTGTTGAGGAGTTCATTGAAAACATGGCCATGCAGGTGATGGGAGTATCCTGATATGGTTGAGAAAGTGCTTCTGGACGCGGATATACGGGAGCCGCTGTTCCAGTACCTGGAGACGTATTACGGCAAAGTCCGTTTCCTTGAGGAGAAGGTGACTGGCAAAGCCAGAGCTGACGTGGTCATGGTGCTGCCGGACAAAGTCTGCGGCATCGAGATCAAGAGCGATGCGGATAGCTATGCCCGCCTGGCTGCTCAGGTGAAGAACTACGACAGATATTACGATGAAAACTATCTGGTCGTAGGCTCGACCCATGCGCATCACGCTGCCGAGCATGTGCCGGAATACTGGGGCATCATCTCCGTTGAACTGATCAAAGGAACTGTGGACTTCTACCGGATCAGGGAGGCTGCACCGAATCCGAAGGCAAAGATCAAAAGCAAGATGAGCCTTCTGTGGAAGAAGGAATTCTCGCATATCCTAGCCGAAAACAAAATGCCGAAATACGCTCAGAAGAGCAAGAAGTTTATAGCAGAAAAGCTGATCGAAAGAGTACCGGAAGAGATCCTGCATAGGCAGATCAGCGAGGAACTTTTTGAGCGCGACTATACGATATATTGAAATGAAACATGAAACAATGACTGATGGAGGAGGCTGACATGGGGTTTGGTAATATTTTGGGCAATATTATCGAGATGCGTAAGGCTGCGAAATATAGGAAGATGGGAGCAAATGAACTTCTCAGACTTGATGAGGAGGATTTTTATGATGCTGTCGATTGTCTGACCAGCGATGCTGTAGAGTATGACATTAACAATCCTGATATTAACCCGGAACAGCGGTGGGTGTATTCGCTGATATCTTTTGAACGTGAAGTAAATAATGGTGGATTGTGCCAGTTCTTTGTGAATTCCAGCGGCGCATGTGCACCGTTTATCAGTGAAGCTCTTGAGCAGGTAGGGGCACTACATATCAAAGATGTATATGAGTCATTTCTGACTGATAATAATATCGATCCGGGTGATCTGTCTTTCTTTCAGTTAGAATCGATTGATGATTATTCCGATAAGGAAGAGGCATTTGACTTTAATCAATTTGATGACTTTTTCTATGAGAATGGCGAAGATTTTCACGATCGTATGATTGCATATGCCCGGGATCATATTGATGCATTGCTTAAAGCATAATTTGAAGGATGGCAGGTATAACTGTATGAAGATCAGGAAGGGAGAAGTCATCTGTGCCACAGTCATGGAGCAGTATAAGAAAACGATTGGAGCAGGATCTCCTGTGTGAGAAGCTGCGGGGCAGAGTGCAATACTTCCGGACGATCTATCACGGAGCGCCAGACGAGTACGGCAGATTTGCCGTGCGCGTGGACGGAAAAGAGATCTTCCAGGCCAATCCGTATAACGAGAACAACTACTCTGATATAGCATGGGACATCAAGCAGGAACGGGAAATCCCGCCGAGAGAGTGGACGGGCAAAGAGGATCTGCACGATGCAGAGAATCTGGAAGCAGAGGAGGAAGCCCGCATGAACTCGGTGAATGACGGGATTGTGGATTCCTTCGATATTCCCTGGGCGATCAAAAAGTATCTGAATCAGGATATCGCTGCCAGCCTTTCAGACGAAGATCCGCTGGTCAGGATGTTTGCCATCCTTGACAGGCGGGTAGGCAAGCGGACGCTGAAGGAAATCGCAGAGACAGTGTCCGATCAGCCGGAATGGCTGCAGCAGTTCTACCGGCTCAGGCTTGATGCGGAAGGAATCCGCTCAGAATACGACAAAGCCGGAATGAAGAGAGTTCTCCTGAGTGCTGACAATTCCCCATCTATATATCTGGTGCCTTCAGAAGTAGCAGATGATCTGGATGGTTACTGCAACGAATTTGCCAACAACTGGCTCCGGCACGATAAGAGAGCAAGGAAATATCACACCGGACACGGACTTTGTTACAACGAAGAAGATTTCGTCGAATACCTGAACAGATATATCTTTCCGGATAGACCATCGGAATATGTAGAGACCATAGAACTGGAATGGAACGGCAGGGAAGAGATTCTGCCAGAGAAATATAAAGAGATGAAGTGGTTCAATTTCTGAGAGGAGTGAATACCATGGGAGACATCTTCAGATTAGAGGATTTTGATAAATACAGAGAGGACAATCGCCGCGAGGTCAAGAAAGCGAAGGGCGGACTTCCGCGTTCGCTGTGGGATACGTACTCTTCATTTTGTAATTGCTATGGCGGCGTGATCATACTGGGTGTGGCTGAGAATGAGGATAAGACCTGGAAGACAACGGGTCTGAAAGCCTCTGATGAGAGCAGGCTGCGTAAAGAATTCTGGGATACGATCAATAACAAAACCAAGGTCAGCGTTAACTTGCTGACTGAGAACAGTCTGGAAACATATACGGTAGGAGAAGATCTTGTGTTGGTGATCCATGTTCCGCGGGCTCCGAGGGAAATCAAGCCTGTCTATATCAATAACGACATAATCGGAGGCAGTTTCCGCAGGAACTGGGAGGGCGACTATCATTGCACCCCGGCTGAAGTCAGAGCCATGCTGCGAGATGCACCGGAAGAAACAATGGATATGAAGGTGCTTGAGAACATGGATCTGTCTGTGCTCAACATGCAGACGGTCAAATCCTACAGGAACCGCCATGCGGCAACTCATGCTGATCATGTATGGGAGAACCTTCCGGATGAAGAATATCTGGAGAGGATCGGCGCGGCGAAGCTGTCTGAAAAGGACGGGAAGATGCATCCGACGGGAGCCGGACTTCTGATGTTCGGTGAAGAATATAAGATTCTGTATGAGTATCCTGAATATTTCCTTGACTACAGGGAAATGCTTGATCCGTCGATCAGATGGACGGACAGATTCCAGTCGAGCTCAGGAGACTGGACAGGTAACCTGTTTGATTTCTTCTTCCGCGCATACCCTAAGATGGTAAAGGACGTTAAAGTTCCATTCAAACTCGACGGCATTGTTCGTGTTGATGATACACCGGTTCACAGAGCTATCAGAGAGGCTCTCGCGAACTGTCTTGTAAATACCGACTTCTTTGTGCCGAGGGGCGTTGTCATCCGGAAAGATCAGGATCAGATCATAATTGAGAACCCCGGATATATCCGGACCGGTAAAGAGCAGATGATCAAAGGCGGTGTCTCTGATCCGAGAAACAAAGCACTGATGAAGATGTTCAACATGATCGGCATTGGTGAGCGTGCAGGAAGCGGAGTGCCCGGCATATATGCGGTCTGGGAGGAGCAGGGGTGGATCGCACCTGCAATAGAAGAACAATATGGACCAGACCGCACGATTCTTACGCTTTCATTTGTGAAAAAGCAAGCGAAAAAAGCAAGCGAAGAAAACGAGCGAAGAAAACAAGCGAAGAAAACGAGCGAAGAAAACAAGCGAAGAAAAACCTTGGAGAATGAGGCAAAGATACGTGAGTTGCTTTTGAATAATAAAGAAATGAAAACAAGCGAATTAGCTGAAGCCATAGGGTTGAGCGAGCAGAGAACCCGGGTAATTCTGCAGGGAATGAAAGACGTTAAGGCTGTTGGTAATACAACCAGTCGCAGGTATCGTCTGGAGTAATCTGCTCGATACTCGATGTATACTTAGTAACATTAACGCAGACAGGACTATAGTATGAAAAAAACAATTGTAATTATCGAAGATGACCCGGCTATCAATCATGGGATTGAGTTGACTCTTGGGAATGAACAGTATGAGTTCTGCCATTGCTATAGTTTACGCGATGCAAAGGAAGCGCAGCATGCGGATCTGATCATTCTGGATCTGAATCTGCCGGACGGAAACGGCCTGGACTTTCTGAAGGAATTACGAAAGACTTCACAGATCCCGGTGCTTATTCTTACCGCAAATGATACGGAACTGGATGAAGTGAGCGGGCTCAGTCTCGGGGCGGATGACTATGTAACAAAGCCTTTTTCGCTGATGGCGCTCAGGCTGCGTGTTCAGAAGCTGCTCGCACGATCCGGTGCTTCAGCAGAATCGTTCTTTTATGAGAAGAACGGATTGTCACTGGATTTCAAAAACCTTCATTTCACAAAAGATGGGACTGAGATCGAACTGAGCAAGACGGAGATCCGTTTGCTCAGATGTTTTGTGGAGAATGAAGGAATCACAGTGTCACGTGAGCGGCTGATTGACTATGTATGGCAGAATCAGCAGTATGTAGACGAAAATGCCCTGACGGTCTCGGTGAAGAGACTTCGTGATAAGATCGAAAGCAAAGACGAGCGCTTGATCCATACCGTATATGGCATTGGATATGTTTTCAAATGGGAGAAATCGAATGTTCATGCGTGATGAGTATCAGATCCTTAATAAAATGCTTGATGATGCCATCAGCGGCGACTTCCGTGAGTCCCGGTTTGATGAATCGGAGCTGTCAAAGCTACAAAGCAAGCTGATGAGGTATCTGTCTTCAGCTTCCATGTCAGAGCGCAGGCTGCAGGAAGAAAAAACCAGGATCGAGGAGCTGATCACGAATATTTCGCACCAGACCAAGACACCTCTTACGAATATCATGATGTATTCACAGCTGCTGGAGGAAGCGGTCACGGATGGCCCGGTCAGAGAATATGCCGAAGAAATATCGCTCCAAAGCAGAAAGCTTGATGAGCTGATCAAAGCTCTTGTGAAGATGTCCAGACTTGAAACAGGCATTTTTCAATTTCAGAAAAAGGAAACCTCGCTTTTGGAGGTGGCCGGGAATGCTGCGGCTCAGGCAGCACCGCGCGCACAGGAAAAAGGGATCTGTATCACTGTCAATGAAGATCATGATGTGACCGTAATGATCGATGCGAAGTGGGTGACTGAGGCAGTATTCAACGTTGTGGACAATGCAGTAAAGTATTCCGGAGAAGGAACAGGAGTCTGTATCAGCGTATTTTCCTATGAAATGTTCTCCGGCATACGCGTGTCAGACCAGGGAATGGGGATCCCGGAAGACGAGATCCCGAAGGTGTTCAGCAGGTTTTACAGAGGATCTGTTGCCAGTGATAAGGAGGGTATCGGCGTAGGTCTCTATCTGTCGAGGCAGATTATTGAAGATCATGGCGGCTACATCAAAGTCTCTTCCAAAGAGGGACAGGGCAGCACTTTCGATATCTGCTTTCCGAATGTGACAAAACTGTAATATTTCAGAAAGGTTCTGGAAAGAATGAATTGTTATGCTAAGTACGAAACAGAGTACTTAGCATTTTTGGAGGTATGGAATTCATGGAGGTATTAAGAACTGAAAATCTGAAGAAATATTATGAGCAGAGCCAGATCCCGGTAAAAGCGGTAGACGGTATAGACATTGCAGTCGAGCAGGGCGAATTCACTGCGATCGTCGGAACCAGCGGAAGCGGCAAATCAACGCTGCTTCATATGCTTGGCGGACTCGACAGGCCGACAGAAGGAAAGGTCTATGTGGATGGCAAGGATATTTTCAGCCTGAAGGATGAGGAACTCACGATCTTCAGGCGCAGAAAGATAGGCTTTGTCTTCCAGGCATACAACCTGGTACCGGTGCTTAACGTGTATGAGAATATCGTGCTGCCGATCCATCTGGATGGTAATACCGTTGATGATGAGTATATCGATGAGATCATCAGTGTTCTGGGACTGGGCGATAAAACGCTCAGCATGCCGAATCAGCTGTCAGGCGGGCAGCAGCAGAGGGTCGCGATTGCAAGAGCTCTCGCTGCGAAGCCTTCGATCATCCTTGCCGACGAACCGACAGGAAATCTCGATTCAAAAACCAGCCAGGATGTTCTTGGACTATTGAAAACATCCTGCAAGAGATTCCATCAGACGCTGATCATGATCACGCATAATGAAGAGATCGCGCAAATGGCAGACCGCATCATTCGGATCGAAGACGGCATTGTCGCACGGGAAGGCGGTGGGAGGTATGAGTAATGTCAGAAACCGCAGCTGCATCAATACCATTTGCAGAAATAGTATGGCTGCAAATAAACGCCGTAATCTGATCCTGGCAGCAGCGATCATCCTGACGACTGTGATGATGACGACGCTGCTCACATCAGGCGGAAGTATCATGAATACTGTAGAAAAGGACACGATGTACCAGGTGGGAACGGACAAGCACGCAGGCTTCAAGTTTCTGACGCAGGAGGAGTTTGACCTTCTGTCCGGTGATTCAAAGGTGCATGACCTGTCCTATAACATTATAGTCGGAACCGTACTGAATGATGAGTTGAATGAGGACTATACAGAGATCCGCTATACGACAGAGGATGCTGCCAGAAGCGGATTCAGCATGCCGGAAACCGGCAGGCTCCCTGAAGCACCGGATGAGATCGCGACCTGCACCTCAGTGCTCGATGACTTTGGGCTGCCGTATGAGACAGGCGAGAGCATTCATCTGAAGATCACGAATGGATTCCGTGAGTATGAAGGCGACTTCCGGCTCAGCGGATACTGGCAAAAGCCGGCTGCCACAATGGCGAATCAGATCTATGTTTCAAAGGCATTTCAGGAGTCTTTTGCTCCTGCCTGGAAAGACAAGGACGACAAGGATAAATTTACCGCTGTGAACAGCTTCGCAGGCTCGATCAATCCCGGCTTCAATTTCAGCAGCCGCTATAATATCTCCGGGCAGATGGATGATCTGAAAGACCGCCTTGGATGGGGAGGAGAAGTCAACGACGGCGTGAACTGGGCCTATGCAGGGAATAAGATCGATCCGACGACGGCAGCGATCGTGCTGATCATACTGCTTCTGATTACAGTATCCGGCTATCTGATCATAGGCAATATTTTCTACATATCTGTCTCATCGGATATCCGGCACTACGGGCTTCTGAAGACAGTCGGAACAACAAACAGGCAGCTCAGACATATTGTAGTGAGACAGGCGGCTGCTTTAAGCGCGGTAGCGATACCACTGGGACTGATCGCAGGGTATCTGATCTCGGTCGTTCTTGTGCCGTATATTCTTTCTAATTTCAATGCGGGAAGCGGCGGTGTCACACCGGATATCCGTATATTCGCGGTCAGCGCGATTTTCTCCTGGCTGACGGTGAGAGCAGGCTGCATCAAGCCGTGCAGGATCATTAAGAAGATATCGCCGGTAGAAGCTGTGAGATACAGTGAGTATACGGGAACCGGGCTGAAGGCGAGAAAAAAATCACATAGAGTATCTCCGGCGTCTATGGCCTGGGAGAACCTTAAAAGAAGCAGGCGCAAGACGATTCTTGTAGTACTGTCTCTGGCGCTGAGCGTGATCGTGATCAACGTTACTGTCTCGATCATCTCCAGCTTTGACAGGAACCTGTATGTCAAAAACTTTGCCGCAACAGACTTCACAGTAGCTGACGGATCCATGATAAGTAAGAACTATAAGGATATGGACTATCAGGGAGTGTCAGATTCGGATATAGCAGCCATAAGCAGGATAAATGGTGTGACAGATATCGGAGCTATAAGAATGAGCGAGACATTTCAGCTCATGGAAGGCACTGCGCTTGAACGTATGACGAAGACATACGAGGAACATCCGGACTGGTTTGTTGTGTTTGGCGACTTAAGGAATGAAGTCGAGGAGGAGGTCTATAAGACGCATGAGATCATTTCTCATATTTATGGAGTGGATGAATTCCCGTATGAAAATATGGAGATCGATCAGGGGAAGATCGACTGGGATAAGTTCAGTACCGGCAGGTATGTGATCGTATCATCTCCGGTGAAGAGTGGAAATGGGAAAAAGGATGCAAAATATGCCTTCTATCAGATCGGTGAAAAGGCAAAGGTTGTATTTCCTGATGGAACTGAAAACGAGTATGAAGTCATGGCGATCGGGGATATTCCCTATGCCATGGGGCCGGAACATAGTCACGGGCTTGATGTATATTTCACACTCCCGATGGATGAATACCGCAGGCATGTGCCGGAATCTGGCGGAGCAATGAAACTGTTTTTCAATGCAGAAGAAGAAAAAATGGAAGCGGTAGATGCTGCAGTCAGTGAGTACTGCGAAGTCACACAGCCGCAGCTGGGTTACGCATCAAGGATGACATATCTGGATGATTTTGAAGAGTTGGTGAGACTGTTTCTGCTGGTTGGCGGAGCACTGAGCCTGATTCTGGCTCTGATAGGTGTTCTGAATTTCATAAACCTGACCATAGCATCGATCAATGAGCGAAGGACAGAGCTGGGCATCCTCAGAGCTGTCGGGATGACCGGAAGACAGATGAAAAATATGCTCAGCATGGAAGGGGTGTTCCACATATGCCTTACATTCGCGCTCGTGCTGACTGTCGGTATGCTTCTGAATCATATACTGGTTCATCTTATTGCAGGGCAGATGATGATGTTCAGCTATAAGTTTGTGATATGGCCGGTGCTGGCATGCATCCCGGTATTCCTGGTAATCTCTGTGGCCGTGCCGGGAATCGCAATGAAAAAGAATGTGAACATATGAGGCAGCAGCTGCTATAAAAACTGGTGCGTGCATGATTTAAGAAAGATATGCATACGCTTACAGATCATTTACTTTTGTAGTCTGACTCTCAGATCCGCGGTATAATGATAATGTTGCACGAGGTATCTTGACGAAAGGACGATGACATCATGGGGTAAACGGCAAACACTACAATTGAATATATGACAGTATTTACAGGCCTCGTACCGGTTAAAGGTATGAGGTCTTTTTTTCACTGTTTTCCTGCAGACGAATAAAAACGGGGCTGATAGCTGGCCTCGTTTTTTGCGTTTTTGGAGGAAGGACAGATGAAGAAATATATGCTGCGTCCGCGCTGCCGGTCGCCGTAGCCTGCTGGATTCTCGAAAACTTACATCTCGATGAATTCAGGAGGTTACGAAATGAAAATCACATATGAATTTGATAACGGAGACGTGGTCATCGTGGAAGCCAGCGAGAGGATCGGAAAGTGGATCCTGGCAAGCCGCAGAAGAGAGGCATCTGACGACAAGTATCATCACAGATACTGTTATTCGCTGGATGCCGTGAACGACAAGAGTAGCTGGGCCGCATCGAATGAGAATAATCCGGATGAGATCATTGACCGCATGATTGCGCAGATCGAAGAAGAGGCGGACAGGGAGGAAAAGCGCAGACGCTTCCGCAGTGCCATGAAATACCTGACGAAGAAAGAGCAGGATCTGCTCAATGCCATGATCTACGACAGGAAAACCAGAGCAGACTATGCCAGGGAGCATAAGCTGGACAAATCCACTGTTTACAAGCGTTACAGGACTGCACTGAAAAAAATACAAAATAAAATTTAAGAAACCGGGCAAATTCATACCCACTTTTTGCTCAAAAATGTCCGTTATATGAGAGGGATCTTTACCTCTCGTGCACTTTGACAGTCGAATACACATTCATCAGGTACTTTCTCTTCGGCGTCGGCGAGAGCTGTGAGCATGACGGCGGACTGCGCGATGACCCGTATGGCGAGCGATAAACAGATCCGTCAGAAAGGCAGGCGGCACCTGCCTTGTGCGATGAAAACCGGAGAGGACAATGATACTTCCGTCCAGTCACAGCCCTGCAGGGATGCAGGATCACGCAATGAGGGCGGCTCCGTAAGACCTGCGGAGGGGTTGGACTCCCATGAGGAAGATTAGCCATTTTCCGCCTGATCGTTTCCCATGCATCCGGGATGCCAGGGGCAAATAGGATTGAACGAATGAATTTTAACCGGCGGTGAAGACGCTTTTTTGTGCTGTCACCGCCGGTTTATACATCTTCAATCCGTACCGGATCAGGGAAACGATGTGTATTCGGACTGCGGAAACGGAGGTTGAACGTATGAATGTGAGAAGAGTCAGGCGTGGCGATATCTTCTATGCAGATCTTCCGGAAGAACTTGCCGGAAGTGAGCAGTCAGGCCGCAGGCCAGTTGTGGTCACGCAGAGCAACTGGCTGAACCGGTCATCACCTACGGTGATCATTGCCTGCCTGACAAGCCAGATCAAGAATCCCGATATGGAATGCCACTTCGTGCTTCCCATGTTGAAAGGCCTGCCTTTGCAGACAATGGTGTTGGGGGAACAGCGCTATACGATCAGTAAAAAGAGACTGCTGGATTACCGCTGCCATCTCGGCAGAAGGCTTATGAGGAAAGTCACGAGAGCGATCAGGGCAGCGGAGCGCGAGGATTATGAAGACAAGCCGAAGCGGCGCTGGGGGAAGAAACGGGGTTCTTAACCGGAGCCCTATGTGTCAAGTATGCGAACTCGGAATTCGCACAATTAACGAAGATCGGAGGAACCGTTATGATAATGGAACAGGAATTGAATCTGGATTTGGCAGGAATGATACCGCTTTATATATCCAGCGAAGTGCGGTTCTACAATGTTCAGGACATGATGGAGATGAGCGGATGGAGCGAGAATGTGATCCACAAGCTGTTTAATGATCCGGAGTTTCCGGTAGCAGATCTTGGAAGAGCGAAGATCGTGGAGGCACATGCTCTGATCAGGTATTTTTCTGTCAGAAGGACCAAGGCCGAAAAAAATATCCGGAAGAAGGGAGAACTGAAACATGAACTCAGAGGAAGGATCCGCTAAGAAAAGAGGCAAACGCGGAAACGGATCGATCCGCAAAACCAAGTACGGTACATACGAATACCGCATTTCATATTATGACGAATTCAATAAGAGAAGAGTAAAATCATTTACCTGCGCAACAGTTGATGAATGCGTTGACAGAGCAGAGAAATTCAAAGAAGAGCAAAAACGGAAGAAGACAAGATATGTAAACATGAACGCAACAGTATCCGAGATACTCAGAAATAAGGCGCGTGTAGACTATGAGAAGAATCATACCGGTGAGCAGGGTTATGACAGGACGCTCAGCACAATTGAAATACTGGAAAGAGGCGGCATTGGATATATGAGGATTGCCGACATCCGGCCGCTGCAGATAGAAGAGTATCTCAGTTCTATTACCTATTACTCCAATGCGGTGATTGGTAAAATCTACAGTCTTCTGAGGTCGGCCTTTCGGATAGCATATGATGCAAAAATTATTGAATTCAATTACATGCTGATGCCGGAGCTCAGATGCCCGAGATCGGATAAACCAGACAAAAAAGTACGGGCACTGACAGACGAAGAACAAAGAGCGCTGCTTGAAGTTCTGGAGAATCATTCCGTTCAGTATGGAAGAAACGATTATAAGCTGCAGCTTTTGATCGAACTGTACAGTGGCCTGCGTATGGGAGAAATCAATGCGCTCAGACCGGAGAACATCCATCTGAAAAAAGGATACATCCATGTGGAGTCAACTGTATCCAGAGGACTTGATAACCGGCCGTTTATCAAGGCAGGTGCCAAAACCTATGCCGGGACACGTGATGTGCCGATCAGCAGGACCCTAAGGCCGATACTGGAAAAGGCGCTTGCTGACGCAAAGCCGAATCCTTACAGGCTTCTGTTCTATGATTATGGGAAAGACAGTGTTATAGAGACCACTCAGGTGAACTGTTTCTTTCGGAGGGTTACGGAGAAAGCTGGGATACCGATCACCGGGCAGCATGCGCTAAGGCACACATTTGCGACCAGATGCATAGAAGCCGGTGTTCCGGCTGTCGTGCTCAAGAAGTGGCTGGGTCATACGGACATTCATATTACGCTGGACACTTATGCCGATGTCTTTGCGCGCATGGACTTCTCCGCAACCGATAAGTTCGATGATCTGATGGAGAGCATGGAACTTGGGTGGACAACGGAACCATAAACCACGAATTCAATGACAGCATGCGAAGGATAGTCTATAATGGAAATGAACACAACGAAAGAGAGCGATCAATATGGGCAACGAGATCATATTATTTGAGACAGAAGATCAGGCCGTAAAGCTGCAGGTGCCGGTTGAGAATGAGACTGTGTGGCTGAACAGGAACCAGATGGCGGAGCTTTTTGGCAGGGACGTAAAAACAATAGGAAAACATATTAATAATGCCCTCAAAGAGGAACTGGACAACTCAACTGTCGCAAAATTTGCGACAGTTCAAAATGAAGGCGACCGTGAAGTAACCCGCCAGTTGGAATACTACAGCCTTGATATGATTATTTCTGTTGGATATCGCGTCAAATCAAATCGCGGCGTTGAGTTCCGGCGCTGGGCGAATTCAGTCCTGAAGGAATATATCCTAAAAGGCTATGCAGTGAATGACCGCAGGCTCGAACAGCTCGGGCAGATAATCCGGATCATGGATCGGGCTGTGAACCAGCTTGATGCAAAGCAGGTACTTTCTGTTGTTGAGAATTACAGGACGGCTCTGGACCTTCTGGATGATTACGATCATCAGACAATGGAAAAGCCGGAAGGCAATCAGGCTACTTATGTTTTGACATATGAGGAGTGCAGGCGCGTCATAGATGAGATGCGTTTTGCTGCGGAAAGCGATATCTTCGGAAACGAGAAGGATGATTCCTTCAAAGGATCCATAGGCGCGATCTATCAGAGCTTTGGCGGAGCCGATGTCTATCCGACGCTTGAAGAGAAGGCGGCAAATCTTTTGTATTTCGTTACAAAGAACCACAGCTTTTCGGATGGGAATAAGCGAATAGCAGCGACGATGTTTCTGTACTTTCTTGACCGGAATCAGGCGCTGTATACGGATGGTGTAAAGCGGATCGATGACTATACTCTGGTGGCACTTACGATCATGATCGCCGAGTCCCGGCCGGAAGAAAAAGAAATGATGATCAGAGTGATCCTGAACTGCATGTAAAAGATCTGCTCCTTACACAGTATACGTTACGCCTTACGAAATCCCACTGATTTTTGTGAGAAGTAGTGAGGATTCAAAAACGAAAGCCAGTGATTTCAAGGAATATAGGAGGTTCGATTCCTCCCATCTCCACCATCGCCAAAACAAACGAGAGGCCATCGGTCTCTCGTTTTCTCCCTTTGAGCTGATACTATTTTACCTTGATTTTGAATTTCACATTCATCCAGGCGGAGGCTTTGTAGTTAGCGTTGCCAGCCGCGCTGACTTTGGCATTGACTATATAGATACCTTTCTTCAGACCTTTATTCACTTTGACTTTGCCGGTCTTTTGGTTGATGGTGATCTTACCTTTGAGTTCCTTGCTCTTTTTCTTTACTGAAGAGATCTTATAGCTCATCTTTCCCTGACCATTCCGGGCGAATTTGATGACCTTGGTGACAGCTAGTATCTGGGCCTTTTTCTTGATTTTGGCATACTTGACATTTGCGGTCTTGCCATTGATTTTCAGGGGATTTGCGGCCTTGTTGATCTTCCACTTGATAGTTTTTTCATTTGTTGTGCCGTCTGTCCAAACATAGCCCTTGTTGAGTGCAGCCTTTGCCTGATAAGTGCCTGCCTTGACAGCGGATTTCGTGCCGGACAGAGTGTAGCCCTTTCCTTCATTAACGCCCATCTGCTTCTTGCCGTTGTATGTCAGGGTCCTGCCGCCCGGAACGTTGACCTTAGTTTGTTTTGGAGCCGGATCTGTTATATAAACGTCCATGCTGCCAATGAGCTGACCATTCCCGGAACCACCGTATATGTATACCTTCTGATTGCCTCGCTTGTCCGTTGGAATGAATGCAGTGAACCCGTGATTTTCTCCGCAGTGGAACACGTTATCCACATCAGTTCTCATCAAATCGGCTGTGATTCCGGTATGGGTTTCTGCTTCGTCCGTACCTGCCTCTCCTCCGATACATACTTGTACTTCGACTGACTGGCCTGTATGATTCGAATCAAAGACCCACCCATGTATCACTATGCTTCCATCTTTGCAATCCTCGACAACATCTATAGAACTCATAAGATTCGGGCCCGGGTCTGGTGTATAGGGATCCAGAGATGCGACTAGTTCTGGCCCACCAGCATTTCCAATTGTGTAATTCTGATCGTCACTGATGAAGACTTCATTTAGAAGTGTGTCCCATGGAATCTTGCCGCTCAAGCCATTGGTGAATTCACCGTCTTTCGTCGCAGTAATACCGATCTGAGTATTTTTGCTAAGCGTGGTTCCATCACTTACTGTGATTTTTAAGTCATTGTCTCGGTTAATACAAAGATTTTTGTTTTTGTTGTCATCATTTATATTGCCTATGATTACGGGAGCTATTTCGCCTCCCTGAAAAATTATACTCTTTGTCGATGAACTTGTATTTACGCCTTGCTTGTTTTTTGTGATCGAACCATTTTCCATTCTGAATATACCACTTACATCTACACCCGGATCATTTTCCGTGATCGCACCGCCATGAAGAGTGAACTCAGCGTTTTCTGCTGTCTTCACGCCGGCGGCTTGACAGCCTGAGATCTTTCCATTGTACATGTTAAAACATGTTCCTGTACTTGAGTACACGCCGATATAGCAATTTGAAATCTCTCCGTTATACATATTAAAACTTGTACCGGGATCGTCTGTCAGGACACCGTAGTCATCACAGTTTGCGATCCTCCCGCCAAACATATTGAATGTTGCTGATCCATTGTCTGATTCGAGTTGGACACCATTCTCTTCTGTACTAGTGATCGTTCCGTCAGACTTCTCGGAATTGTCATACAAATTGAGTTTGCAGATCTGGTTCTCCTTCGCTTTGAGTAAGATTGCACCATCATCATCATTTGCAGAGGTTATATTCTTTCCATTTAAGTCAATGCTGGTTTTTCCGGCGGGAACATTCCAGCAGTCGGTACCTAAATCCACGTTCTTTACCAGTCTGTAACTGCCGCGTTCGCCGGGCAGCGAGTTTTCAGATGTCCATTCTATTATAGGGATAGGCTTTACCGTAAACGAAGTGTTTTTCGTCACCTTCTTATATTGTTCATTTCCGGAATAGACTGCAGTTACTTTGCATTCTCCTTCAGGGATGTCGCTCAAAGTTACTGATGCCTCACCATTATCAAAACTAGCAGCCGTATTTCTCTCATTTCCTTTGGAATCTTTTATGGTAATCTGAAATGCTCCCGTTGCTTTGGTGGAGACCGATCCTCTGATGGTTACGTCATTATCATAAATGATGTTATCAGCGTTATCCACACTGACTGCAAAATCCGGATCATCTTTCTCTTTCGCAGTATATGTGGCATAATAAAACAGACTATAATCTACTTCTGCTAGATCCGGATCCCAGCCGGCGAATGTATATGTATAATAATCATCTGAAGGCCTGGTCGGCGTTTCATAATCGTAGCTTGGCGCAAACCCGGTAGGCACTCTTACAAAATGAAGCAACGATCCGTCGTAATCGTAGAAAGCGACAGTATTCATTTTATCGTTGTTCCAAGGGTGATCATCATGTGCATATGCTATAAATGGCGTCAAGGACATTACCATTATTACAGACATAAGTATTGCGGTCATTTTTCTCTTCATCACTGGTATCCTCCAAATATTCTTGTTCTAAAAAAATAAATGCCAGCTTCGCTATTTGTGGTATTTTCATCCACATCAATCGCAGCTGGCAGTCATTAACAGACCCTGTAGCTTTGCGTCGCAGGCTTTCGCCTGTTTTGCCGAAATATTCATATAATTCATTCTACTACGGAATCCAACCAGCGTCTATAAAAACCTGCAATGCAATCTTGCGGGTTTTTTGATAAGATAGTTGTACTTTGCATTTGCAGGATGCGCCTTTGTAAATCGGGCAATTTTCTTTTGAGGTAATAATGAACCAGAACCTCAGAGTAGTTGGGGCTGATCCGGATAACAATAATATTATTCTTAAGGATGTTGAAGATTATCTGATAGACGAGAGTATTAAGCTTAAGTAGAATAATAATCTTGGTTAATGAAAAATATGTGAAGAAAATGATATTACGGTTGATGGCGGTCTAGCGGATCGTCACTTTTTTTTCGATCCGCATAAAAAACTTAAGCGAAATACGATTTTTTTGCGGATCCGCTAGGAGCGGTTGATGGCGGGGTCAAGCCGCAGCTGTTGCATATTATTTCTTCTTTTCTGAAAAACTGCAACGTATATGGCAATATTGGTGCTATTGATCGTTCAGAAGCTGAATGGTACCCCGGTTTGTGGACAATAGATTCTTAAAAATACAACATTGAACAATGAATGATATTCAGTTGTGCTGTGGCCTGTGGATAGTCTCCATGGGCCTTCAT
>Ga0256405_10006880_pt1 | contig 17702 bp, 14 predicted proteins | sample RumenRJG_02DNA_FD_189096 | JGI IMG/M metagenome (GOLD analysis project Ga0256405, IMG submission 189096) | Bovine rumen microbial communities from Lethbridge, Alberta, Canada - RJG_02 | ecosystem: Host-associated > Mammals > Digestive system > Stomach > Rumen | place: Canada: Alberta...
CATCAAGGAGCGGTGCTTGTTCAGCGATAAAGCCGTTTCCCAATTTTGAGCATAAAAAATGCGGAGTGTCCATTACAGGATACTCAGATCCCATAAGGACACTCCGCATGGTGAGAGCGCAGGAACTTGAATCTTTGGGAAAAATGTCGAAAAATGTGTTGTGATTCGATGAAACGGGTATATATAATAAGAGATAAGGAAAACCATAGTTCGTTACGTTCCGGAAAGCTGCGACCGATTGAAGCGGAACGGGGGCGGTCGATGGTTGAAGCACATGCGAGCTGATGCGAGAGCGGGAAGTGGCACATCAAATCCTGTCGAAGGGTCCGAAAACCTGTTGAATTCGGCGGGAGGATGTGGTATAATATATCTTGGATAGTAATATGCTTGGAGATTCCCGAAACCGTCGGGGGAGGAGATAGGATGGACGCTTTTCAGATTACAATGTCGATTATCAATGTGATTGCCATTATTGTTATGCCGATTGTGGCTGTTTGGGTTGGCCAGCGTCTGCAGCGACGTTCAGAGCTCCGAAAGGACAAGATGTGGATTTTTCGGACCTTGCTAATTGCTCGAAATGGTTGGACTGTGGATAGTGTAAATGCCTTAAACATCATTGACGTTGTTTTTGTGGATGATGAAAATGTGAGAAAAAGATGGAAGGAATACTATGACAAATTATGTGTGGAGAATCCCAATGAGACAGAGCTAAACAAGATTCGAATAGCCCAATATCAATTAATCGAAGCCATTGCCAAGTCACTTGGCTATAAGAATAAGATTACATGGGAAACGATACAGAATCCATATATGCCTACAGGTATGGCTGAATCGTTGCGAAGACAACAAGAAGTACTGGATGGGCAATTAGCCTGGGCATCGATTGCCAGAGATTATAAGGAACAGATTAAGCCAGAAGCGATGAAAACGATATCTAATCTTGTCGCGAGAAACGAGGAACCCACCGATGGCAGCCATCAATGATCTGATCAGCCGCATACAGGACCCTGAGCTTCGCGCCAGCATTCAGGCAGAAGTGGACAAACTGAGCAAGCAGAAGAAGTTCGGTCTTGTATTTGAAGACCATATCCCGGAATGTACGCCGCTCTATGAAATGCCGATCAAGGTCGGTTCTCTTGTCGCGCCCAAAAACGGTAGTGTCAGTGATCTCCATGTGGTCACGGCTCTTGACGACGGGCAGGCGACCTGTCTGCGTCAGAGCGATGGAGAAACGGTTGATTTTCCTGTGGATTCGCTGGTTTCGGTGGCGCGGTTCGGCGAGCCGATTTATCCCTATCTGAAACCGCTCGATGCTGTTTGCAACGCACCGGACAGCGACCTGTGGCACACGCTGATTGAGGCGGATAACTATCATGCTTTACAGCTATTGGAATACCTGTATGCCGGGAAGGTGGACTGTATCTACATCGACCCGCCGTACAATACCGGCGCAAAGGATTGGAAATACAACAACGATTTTGTAGATGGCAGTGATTCCTATCGGCACAGCAAATGGCTGTCATTTATGGAAAAACGGTTAAAACTGGCAAAGAAGCTGCTGAACACAAAGGATTCTGTACTAATTGTAACTATTGATGAAAAAGAATACTTGCATTTGGGTTGTTTATTGGAAGAATTGTTTCCGGAAGCCCATCAACAGATGGTCAGTATTGTAATTAATCCAAATGGTGTAGCTCGAGATCATGAAATGTACAGAGTTGAAGAATATGCGTTCTTTGTTTATATTGGAGAAGCTGGTCCTGTTATGTTAGAAGATCCACTGTTTACCTCAGATGTTAATCAACGTAAGGAACTTGCTGGTGAAAATGATGATATAAATTATAATCAAGCCATGCCAGTTCGATGGGAGCGATTATTACGAGGCGGAAGCAATTCAGATAGGAGTCACTCTCCAGGGTGTTTTTATCCAGTTTATATTGATCCTGTGAAGAAAAGAATCGTAGAAATAGGCGAGGCGATTGGAGTTGGAGAAAAACGTGAGATTATTCCAGATAAAGAGGGGCTTGTAACTATTTGGCCTATTTCTGAGGGTACTCGAGAAGAAAAAGTATGGCAAACCACTCCAGTTAACTTGAGAAAATTAGTTCATCTGGGCTATGCAAAGGTCGGTTCGTATAATAAGAAAACTGACCGTTGGTCTTTATTGTATCTTGGCAAGAAACAGAGGGAGAGAATCGAACAAGGGCAAATAATAGTTCGAGGAAGAGATGAGAACGGTGTCGTAATTGTTGAAGAAGCTGAGAATCGTATAATTAAACGATATCCTAAATCCATCTGGAACAGACAAACACATAATGCAGGAGAGTATGGGTCTCGACTAATACGATCGATATTGCCGGGGAGAATATTCTCATATCCAAAGTCTTTATACGCTGTTGAAGATGCATTGAGAACAATATATGCTGACAAACCAGATGCTTTCATAATAGATTTCTTCGCTGGTTCTGGTACGACGATGCACGCGGTCAACCTCTTGAACGCAGAGGATGGCGGACGCAGACGCTGTATCATGGTAACAAACAACGAAGTTTCTGCGGATGAAGCGAAATCCCTGACAGCCCAAAGATACAAGCCCGGCGACGAGGAGTGGGAAAAACTCGGTATCGCCCGTTACGTTACCTGGCCACGCACGGTTTGTTCCATCGAGGGTCATGACGTGAACGGAAATCCACTGAAAGGAAATTACATTGGAAGCGATCTCCCCATGGCGGAAGGGTTCAAAGCGAACGCCGCTTTCTTCAAGCTCGGCTTTTTGGACAAAGCGTCTGTCCGCATCGGCAGACAATTCCGCGAGATGCTCCCGACGCTTTGGATGAAAGCGGGCTGCCACGGACCTTGTCCGGGTTTGACAGAAGAGGATATCCCCGCCATGCTGGTTTTGCCGGAAAACCACATGGCAATTCTGAACGATAACAGCGTATTTGCAGAGTTCTCCGAAGCAGTCGAGAGGGAACCGAAGATCGATACCGTTTATCTGGTGACGGATTCCGACGCGGATTACCGCAACATGGCACGCGAGCTGTCCGCACCGAACAAATTCCAGTTATACAAAGACTATCTGGATAATTTCAGAATTAACAGCAGGAGATAACAGCCATGATCGACGAATTATTTCCTTTCCAGAAGACCGCTGTTTCCAAACTGCTTACGGAGATCAGCAGCGCTGTTGCGTATCACAAAGCAGACGGCAGGCCCCAGGTTATAGCATTCCGCGCGCCGACGGGTTCGGGCAAGACCATCATCATGACGACAGTCATCGAGGATATCTTCAACGGGAATGAAACCCGCTTGGAAGAACCGGAAGCGATTATCGTCTGGCTTTCAGATTCCCCGCAGCTTAACGAGCAATCAAAAATGAAGATCATTCAGAAAGCGGACAGGATTCAGCCGAGCCAGTGTGTGGAAATTAAGGAGGATTCCTTCGACCAGGAAATGCTGGATGAAGGCCATATATACTTTTTGAACACACAGAAGCTCGGCAAAACCAGCCGCTTGGTCGTTGATGGTGACAGAAACTATACCATTTGGCAGACTCTGCAGAACACAGTAGATCGCAAAGGCGACCATCTGTATGTCATAATCGATGAAGCTCATAGGGGAATGCAAGACAAAGAAGCCGCCAAAGCGACCACCATCATGCAGAAATTCCTGAAGGGCAGCGAGGCTGACAGCCTGAGTCCCATGCCCATTGTAATCGGCATGAGCGCGACTGACGAGCGGTTTCGCAGGTTAGTTGGAAACATCTCCTCCGTGCGACACGACGTGGAAGTGCGCCCCGATGAAGTCCGCTCTTCCGGCCTTTTGAAGGACAGGATCATCATCACTTACCCGGATCAGGATGCTGTTGATGATATGGCGATCCTTCAGGCTGCCGCAGATGAATGGAAAGACAAATGCGACCACTGGAACTATTACTGCGTCAGCCAAAAATCCCAGCAGGTTCGGCCTGCGTTCATCATTCAGGTTGAGAACCGGACGGGCGACAGCGCGACCGAGACGGAGATCGGAGAATGTCTTTCCCGAATCGAAGCGAGAACCGGATATCATTTCTCAGAGCATGAGGTCGTCCACACGTTCGGTCAGACTGGAACGATAGAAGCGGGCGGCTTGAGAATCCATCATGTCGATGCAGCGGATATCGCGGATAACAGGAACATCCGGGTGGTTTTCTTCAAGGAGAATCTCTCCACCGGGTGGGACTGTCCGCGTGCTGAGGCAATGATGTCCTTCCGCCATGCGCAGGATGCCACCTATATCGCGCAGCTTCTTGGCCGTATGATCCGTACACCGCTGCAGCGGCATATTGATGTTGACGAAACCTTGAATGAGGTTAGGCTGTTCCTGCCGCACTTCAACAGGGATAATGTTGAGATGGTTATGAAAGCCCTTCAGGATGAGGAGGGGAGCGAGATTCCCGCCGACGTGGAGGGAGAGGCGTATGGTCACGATAACCGGGGAACGTGGGGATATCGTCCGAAACCACAGAAAAAGGATGACCTCGACCAGATAGCGATGCCGGATCCCGATTCTACCGGATCGGACGTTACGGACGTGGATCCGCTTGTCGTCCATACCCGGAACACGGACAAAGATAACCACGAGAACGATGAACATGCGCCTGATCCGGTTTCGAACATCGACCGGCTTTCTTATAGAACCATCCATAGCGAATCAAAGGGACCGGGAGAGGATGATACCGCCCCAAAGGATGAGCCTGACGATAAGCCCTCGACTCCGACAGGAGAACAGATGGAAATGCCCATCCCAGGCATGATCGATCGAGAAGCAGTTGCCAAGTTCATCAATGAAATAGCCCTGATTACCTACAATATCAAACCGTTCAGAACGACGGATTATCTACCTTCCATGGTTCGGCTTGCTTCGCTGATCAAAAACACAGGTTTTGATCGGATGGCCCTTGATCGTATCCAGAAGGATGGCATCAAGATGGTGGAGGACTATATTCAGTCACTGAAGGACGGTGGGGAATACAGTACAAAAGCAGATGAAGTCAGGAAACTGAATCTGTCTTGGCAGGTATTTGATGCCTTCGGATATGCCGTTGATAAGGACATAGAGTTTTCGTACTATACCTCTTCTGACGAAGATATCGACCGTAAGTTCAGAGCCGCAGATAAGATCCTTGGCGGATTTGGACTTGGCAAATCATATGGCGTGAAGCACTTCGATCCAGACGACCCCGCCGAATACATGATCCATATCATCCTGTTTGCAATGGATAAGGCCTGTGTGGGAAAGCTCGGTTTGTATGCAAAGAAGACATTTGATGAACTGAGCGACAAATACAGACTTCAATTTGCGTATGCTGTGGACAAGTATCGCAAGCAGTATGATGACATTATCTCGAACGGCAACGAGGTCAGCGAACACAGCTTCCGATTGCCGCAACATATCCGACCACTCATCGATCCGAAGGGAGAGAAGTATTACAATCATTTCTTCGTGGACGAAGACGCCGGTTATGCGAAGATTTATCTTGATACGTGGGAAAAAGCAGTCATAGATGAAGAATCCCAACGGGACGACTTTGTCTGCTGGATCCGGAACCCCTCAAATGAGAAATGGGCGTTATGCCTGAAACGGTATGAGAACGGAATGGTTAAGAGCTTCTATCCCGATTTCCTGATCATCCGCCGCGATCCGAAGGTCGGTTATGTGATAGATGTTCTGGAACCGCATAGAGGGGATCTGACCGATAACCTTTCCAAAGCGAAGGCCATGGTTGATTATGCTCAGAGGCAGCCCACTGCCCCCATCGGAAGATTGCAGCTCATCCGGGAAGGGAAGGACAGTCTGACCGGAAAGAAGCGCCTGAAACGGCTTGATATGGCGAAGAGTGCGGTGAAAGCGAAGATTATGGGGATTCAGACGACAGAGGAGCTGGACAATATGTTTCTGAATGACGGTATTGTCGATTAGGCTCCATATTATAAGTAAAGATAAACTGATCGGAGAGGAAAAATGGGAAGTACAACATCAGATTTCTATGAGAGTCAGAAAGACAAATCCAGAATTAAGTCCTATATTGTTACAGAATTCTTCAAAGCATATTTTTCGATAATCAATTACAGATTTGGAGAAGAAATATGGTATTTGGACTTTTTCTGTGGACCAGGATACTACAAGGATGGTAATAAATCCACGCCCATGTTGTTACTGGACACTATTGAGAATTTTCATAATGACGATATCAGGAATAAGTTGAGAATGGTGTTTAACGATAAGGATCCCAAGCTTATAGCTGAACTTGATAAGAATATTAGGCAGCATCCAGCATATGGGAAATTGAAATACCCACCAGAAATATTAAACTTAAGCGCTTCTCAAATCGATTTGTCAAGATACACTTTTGGTAACACTCCTATTTTTTCATTCGTTGATCCGTGGGGGTATAAAGATACATCTGCTTCACAAGTTTGGGAATTGATAAAGAATAAAGGTTCCGATTGCGTATTGTTCTTTAATTCTAATCGAATTCTCCAAGATATCGGAAAAGATGAAAATGAAACGGATTTTCGACAAATATTTGGCGCCTATTTTGATGATGCTTGTGATATCCAGAAAAGTGGAAAATATGATCAACAAACAAAAGCAGAGCTGCTCCTGAAATTATTCGCTCAAAACCTGTATAACACGGTTCATGAAAACAATAAATGTAAATTATATATACTTCCCTTTGGATTCAAATCGGACGAGAACGAAAAGATCAGTCATTATATTGTGTTTATAACAAAAAACCACAAAGCAGTTGTGGAAATGAGGAAAGTAATGGGGAAGTTCAATAACACATTCGCATCGACATTTGGGTATGACTCAAAAACTGCACTTCAGATTTCTCTTTTTGACAGAGAAGAAGGTTCTGTGAATGATATAATTGAATTGATGGGAAGAATATTCAATGAATATCCAAGCTTTTATAAAGGAAAAATGAATTTGAGTGTATTGTCAGAACGTTTAGATGACTATTCTATGCATAAAAACTACTTTTCGTTATCATACCCGGAGGGAAAGATAAAAAGCGCTGTCAAGGAACTTGACAACAAGGGATTTGTAAGAATAATTGAGCCTGTAGGAAAGAAGTGGCGAGATAGGATAACAAACGATCGGGAATTCTATATTGAATTCGATAAAGAGGGCAAATGATATGTCAGGAAGTTCAAAAATTGAATGGACAGAAGTAACATGGAATCCCATAACAGGCTGTACACCTTTTTCTGCGGGCTGTAAGCATTGTTACGCTGCACGGTTTGCTAAAAGATTGAAAGCTATGGGCAATCCCAGATATCAGAATGGCTTTTCTGTTACTGTACATGAGGATTTGTTTGAAGCGCCTTTATCATGGTCAGGGAGTAAGATGGTGTTCGTGAATTCCATGTCGGATCTGTTTCATGAATCTATTTCAGAAGATACTATCCTCAGATTGTTTGATGTTATGAACAGAGCAGAGAACCATACTTTTCAGGTGTTGACAAAACGCTCAAAAAGACTTGCAGAGTTGTCTTCTAAAATCATCTGGACAAGCAATATATGGATGGGTGTATCTGTCGAGGACAAGGAGTCCATGTATAGAGTGGATGATCTTAAAAAGGCAACACCCATGACGCGATTTGTATCTGCGGAACCACTACTGGAAGATATATCTGAGATAGATTTAGATGGGATTGATTGGTTGATCGTTGGCGGTGAATCTGGTCCTGGATGTAGACCAATTGAGGAGGAATGGGTAGTTAACCTAAAAAACAAAGCATATGATAGTGGTGTGGCATTTTTCTTTAAGCAGTGGGGCGGAGTAAATAAAAAGAAAAATGGATCCTTGCTTCAAGGAAAAGAGTATAAAGAGTATCCAGTCAACAGGAAGACAGTCATGTGAAAGCGTTTTTTGGGGGGAGGGGCTATCCCTCCTCCTCAAAAACATGGGTCCCCTCATGGGTCACCCCACTCGACAAGCCCTGATAACAGCAAAAACAAAACCCTCGAAATCTCAACGATTTCAAGGGTTTTTGCTCGCTTGCGGGGAAGGGATTTGAACCACATGACCTCCGGGTTATGAGCCCGACGAGCTACCAGACTGCTCTACCCCGCGATATTCAGTTCAGCCAAAGGAAAGATGCCGGACACCGGGCTCGAACCGGTACGAGACTTTCGTCTCACGGGATTTTAAGTCCCGGGTGTCTGCCAATTCCACCACTCCGGCACAGTAACCCCGCGGGCGTTTCCCTTGCTGCCCGATTAGTATACCACACCGGCCCTCGCTTGTCAAGGGCTTTTTAAAAATTTATCCGGAAAATTATCCTCGGCAGCCTTCTCAGAAGCTCAGCTGCTCCGGAAGGCCACTGTCCCTGCCTGCGTCCGGCTTCTTCCGCGGGGACTTCCGCTCCGGCCTGTAAATCACCGCGTCCCGCAGTCTCTTGTTCTCCGCGACCAGAAGGACCGCCGCCGACGGATCGAAAACCTCCGCCGCCCGGGCCAGATTCCGCGCCGAATCCGCCGTCCTGGCCGAAACGATCAGCGCGGGACGTCCCTCGGCGATCAGATCCGCAAACGACCGGACCCCGCTCTCCTCCACCAGCACGGGCCTCCTCAGCAGATTGGTCCGGCGGCAGAAGGAGGCCCCGTCCAGCAAAAGGATCTCCCGCCCCGGCGACGTCAGGTATCCGTACACCGACGCGAACAGCGGATAGACCGGTCCCTCGCCGAACTCCCCGGGCAGATAGACCGTGGCCGACACATTCCCGATCCCGGACCGCGTCAGCGCCAGAAAGGAGGCCAGGGCGTCCCGTTCAGCGGGCGTGTCGGCGGCGATGAGCAGCTTGCCGAATCCGGCCTCCGTCAGAGCGGAGATCACGGCGGCCGCGGACACAAACCGGTCGCACTCCCCGGGCTGTATGATGAAGCGCCTCCGTTCCGCGTACCGCCGCAGGTCCTCCTCCTTCGCGCGGCGCAGAGAGGGAAGGGACCTCAGCGCGGTTTCGGCGGCTCCGGCATCCCATTCGATCCGGTTTCCCCAGGCCGACGATTCTCCCTCCATGGAGATCTGCGCTCCCTGCTCCGCCGGCAGAGAGTAGGAAAAGGACGTGAAGCTTCCCGCGCCGAATGCCGTCCGGACAGCCGCCCGGATCTGTTCCTCCGCCGTCGCGCGTTTCGATTTCGCCGCCATGCCATCACCCCGGAATGTCGTTTTCCGCAGTATACCATAAAATAACGCCGGAATCTGTCTGATTTTGTAAAGATCTTCCCAAATCGTCCGCCGTCCTTTGAATTACCATAAAATTCACAGATTGTAATTTGACATCCGCTCCCCCGCGTGCTATAATAACCTGTCGTAATGTAAATTGGGATACTGTCAGTAAAATCGGGAAATCGGAGGCGGCATGGTCATCTTGGGTATCGATCCCGGCATCGCCATCGTGGGATGGGGCGTCATCGAGAGCTTCGGCGTCGGGAAAAAGCTCCGTCCGCTGGATTACGGCGCCATCACCACCCCCTCCACCATGCCCACCGAGGACCGCCTGTGGGAGGTCCACCGGGAGCTGACCGCCGTGGTGAAGACCTATCGGCCCGACGCCGCCTCCATCGAGGAGCTGTTCTTCAACACCAATCAGAAGACCGGCATCATCGTGGCGGAGGCCCGGGGCGTGCTGATCCTGGCCTGCCGTCAGGGCGGCGTTCCCATCTACGAATACACGCCCCTCCAGATCAAGGGAGCCGTGGCGGGATACGGACGGGCGGACAAGAACCAGGTGATCCGCATGGTCACCTCCTTCCTGGGCCTGAAGGAGCCGCCGAAGCCCGACGATACGGCGGACGCCCTGGCCGCGGCCATCTGCCATTCCTTCTCCGGCACCTCCCGTCTGGCGGAGTACTATAACCGTCCCACCACCATGGCCGGAAAAATCGGTCAGGAGGGAAAGGGGAGCCGGGCGGTCTGGGCCTCCAAGCTGGGCAACGAAAACGCGGAGCTTCTGGCGAAGGTGGAGCGGATCGAGGAGAAGCGGCGGGAGGAATCCGGCCCGGAAGCGCACGGATGACCGTGACAAGTGCGATTGCGAGGACTTATGTTTCTTTCAGATAAATGGCAGAGCTACGAGCTCATCGACGCCGAGGGCGGGGAGCGCCTGGAGCGTTGGGGGGAGTATATCCTGATCCGCCCGGACCCCCAGGTCATCTGGCACGGGGAGAGGAAGAATCCCCTCTGGAACCGGGCCCACGGCGTGTATCGCAGACAGGGCGGCGGCGGCTCCTGGGTCGTCAACCGCATGCCGGAGTCCTGGTGCGTGTCCTATTCCTCCGCCGCCGGAGAGCTGACCTTCCGCCTCCGTCCCATGGGCTTCAAGCATACGGGACTCTTCCCGGAGCAGGCCGCCAACTGGGACTGGGCCGCCGGGCTGATCCGGGACGCCGTGTCCTCGGGCAGGGAAGCGCCCCGGGTGCTGAACCTCTTCGCCTATACAGGAGGAGCCACCGCCGCTGCCGCGAAGGCCGGAGCCTCCCTGGTCCACGTGGACGCCTCGAAGGGCATGACGAACGCCGCGAGGGAGAACCTGCAGCTGTCGGGACTGGAAAACGCCCCCTGCCGCTACATCGTGGACGACTGCATGAAGTTCGTCGAGCGTGAGATCCGCCGCGGAAACCGGTACGACGCCGTGATCATGGATCCGCCGTCCTACGGCAGAGGACCGAAGGGCGAGCTGTGGAAGCTGGAGGATATGGCGGACAGCCTGATCCGGACAACGGTGAAGCTGCTGTCGGACGAGCCCCTCTTCTTCCTGGTCAATTCCTATACCACCGGCCTCTCTCCCGCTGTCATGCAGTACCTTCTGATGACCGCCCTGCCGGAGAACCTCCGGGCAAAAGCCGAAACCGAGGTGGGCGAGACCTGCCTCCCCGTCACGGAAACGGGACTCCCCCATCCGAGCGGGGCGTCCGTCCGGGCCGTCTTCCGCTGAACTCCATCCCGATCGGATGAGTCTGAGCGGGGCGTCCGTCCGGGCCGTCTTCCGCTGAACTCCATCCCGTTCGGATGAGTCCCGGCGGGGCGTCCGTCCGTGCCGTCTTCCGTTGAATTCACATCCTCAAAAGGATCCAAACATATATGAACCCCATCATCAAAGCGGAAAACCTGAGCTTTTCCTACCCCGGCGACGAGGAGACGAAGCCGGTGAAGGCCCTCCGCGGCGTGTCCTTCGAGATCCCCGAGGGCTCCTTCACCGCCATCCTCGGCCACAACGGCTCCGGGAAATCCACCCTGGCCAAGCTGCTCTGCATGGTCAACCTGCCCGACAGCGGACGCCTCTGGGTGGCCGGACGGGAGATTACCGCCCCCGACGCCACGGAGCGCGACATCCTGGAGGCCAGGCGGGACGTGGGCATGGTGTTCCAGAATCCCGACAACCAGATCGTCGCCACCATCGTGGAGGAGGACGTGGCCTTCGGGTGCGAGAACCTGGGGATCCCTCCCGCCGAGATCCGGGAACGGGTGGACGCCGCCCTGGCCGCCGTGGGCATGTCGGAATACGCGAGAAAGCAGACCTACAACCTCTCCGGCGGTCAGAAGCAGCGGGTGGCCATCGCCGGAACCATCGCCATGAACCGCCGCTGCGTCATCTTCGACGAATCCACCGCCATGCTGGACCCCATGGGGCGGCGGGAGGTCATGGACATCATCGCAAAGCTCAACCGGGAGCAGGGCGTCACGGTCCTGTTGATCACCCACCATATGAACGAAGCCGCCGCCGCGGACCGCATCATCGTCATGAATCAGGGGCAGATCTATCTGGACGGCTCCCCCCGGGAGGTCTTCGGAAAGCCTGCCGCCATGTGGGCCGCGGGACTGGACGTGCCCCAGACCACCGAGCTGGCGTACAAGCTCCGTCAGAAGGGGCTGGACGTGCCGCTGTACCTGTTCGACGCGGAATCCTGCGCCGAGGCCGTGGCGGAAGCGGTCCGGAGACGGTCGGGAAAGAGCGCCGGGGGAGGAAAGACCGGATCATGAACGCCATCGAGCTGAAAAACGTCACCTTTACCTACGGAAAGCATATGCCGGGAGCCGTGCCCGCCCTGGACGACGTGAGCATTCAGGTGAAGAGCGGCGGCATCACCGGCCTGATCGGCCATACCGGAAGCGGCAAGTCCACCCTGGTCCAGATGCTGAACGGCCTTCTGAAGCCCGATTCCGGCACGGTCCTGCTGGACGGGATCGACATCTGGGCCGAGCCGAAGAAGATCCGCGAGGTCCGCTTCAAGGCCGGCCTCGTCATGCAGTATCCCGAATACCAGCTCTTCGCCGAAACCGCGGCGGAGGACATCGCCTTCGGCCCGAGGAACATGGGGCTGGAGGGGGAGGAGCTGGACCGGAGAGTCCGGGAGGCCGCGCGGTTCGCCGGTCTGTCGGAGGAGATCCTCGGGAAATCCCCCTTCGATCTCTCCGGCGGTCAGAAGCGGCGCGTGGCCCTGGCCGGCGTCATCGCCATGAGCCCGAAGATCCTGATCCTGGACGAGCCCGCCGCGGGACTGGATCCCGAGGGACGGCGGGACATTCTGGGGGGCGTCAAGCGCTTCTCCCGGGAGAGCGGCACCACCGTCCTCATTGTCAGCCATTCCATGGAGGACATGGCCATGTACTGCGACGACGTCATCGTCATGGCCCACGCGAAGATCCTCATGCACCGCCCCACCGCCGAGGTCTTTTCCCGGGCGGAGGAGCTGGCCGCCGTGGGACTGGACGTGCCCCTCATCACCCGGGTCGCCGCCGCCCTGCGGAAAAACGGCGTGGACATCGGACTGGACGTCTATACCGTCGACTACGCCGCGGACAAGATCCTCGGGATGCTCTGACATCCCCGGCGTGTGCCGCCCGTCCCGTGCAGGGACAAAAAATACGGATACGCGAAGCGTTTCCTTCCTTATTGAGAAAGCCGGACAAGCCATATGAAATCCGACATCACCTTCGGCCAGTACGTGGAAGGGGATTCCCTCATCCACCGGCTGGACCCCCGCGTCAAGATCCTCATCGCCCTCGTCTATATCGTGGTGATCTTTCTGGCGAAGAGCGTGACGGCCTTTGCCCTGCTCACCGCCGCCGCCGCCGTGTTCGTGCTCATGACGGGCATCCCGCCCCGACTGTTCTTCCGGGCTATGCGGCCTCTGATCTTCATCATCGTCTTCACCGCCGTCATCAATATCTTCTTCATGCGCGGCGAGCACCTGCTCTTCGAGTTTCACTTCATCCGCATTTACCGGGAGGGCATCGTCAACGCCTTCCTCATTGTTCTGAGGATCCTTCTGCTCATCGTGGCCACCTCGGTCTTCATGACCTACACCACCACGCCGCTGGCCCTGACGGACGCCCTGGAGCAGCTTCTGAACCCGCTGAAAAAGCTGCATGTGCCGGTCCATGAGTTCTCCATGATGATGACCATCGCCCTGCGGTTCATCCCCACCCTCATCGACGAGACCCAGAAAATCATCAACGCCCAGACGGCCCGGGGCGCGGACTTCACCTCCGGAGGTCTTCTGAAGCGTGGGCGCGCCCTGATCCCGATCCTGATCCCCCTGTTCATCTCCGCCTTCCGGCGCGCCGACGAGCTGGCCACCGCCATGGAGTGCCGGTGCTATACGGGAGGAGAGGGCAGGACCCGGATGAACTCCCTGAAAAGCGAGCCGAAGGACTGGGTCTTCTTCTCCACCATTCTCCTGCTGGGCGCCGCCGTGGTGTGCCTGAACCTGTTCTTCCCGGTGGCCGCCGTGAAGCTCTGACGGAGGACGCGCCGTGAAGCTCCTGTTGAAGCTCATGTTCGTGGGCACGGCCTATTCCGGCTGGCAGGCCCAGGACGACAGCCGCTCCCCGAAGCCGTCCCTCCAGCGCACCCTCACCGCCGCCTTTTCCGAATGCTTCGGAGAGCCCATGCGGGTCACCGGATGCAGCAGGACGGACGCCGGGGTCCACGCCCTGGGCTACTGCGCCGCCGTGGAGCCGGAGGGACCGCACGATCCCGAACGCTGGCTTCGCATCCCCGTGGGAAGAGTCCACCGGGCCATGGCGCGCCATCTGCCCGACGACATCGCCCTGGCGGGGGAGGCCTCCGTCCCGGACAGCTTCCATCCCCGCTATTCCGCCGTGGGCAAGACCTACGTCTACCGCATGACCGACACCGTCTGGCGGGATCCCTTCGAGGCCGGGGGAGCGTGGAGACTGCCGAAGCCTCTTCCCCCGGATGGTGTGGAACGCATGAAGGAGGCCGCCGCCCGGATCCCCGGGACCCGGGATTTCACCGCCTTCATGGCCGCCGGATCGAAAATCGCGGACGCCCGGCGCACCGTCACGTCCCTGACCGTGGAGCGCCGGGAGCACGTCATCCTTCTGACCGTGTCCGCCGACGGCTTCCTCTATCATATGGTCCGCATCATCGCCGGGACCCTGGCGGACTGCGGGTACGGAGCCATGGAGCCCGGGGACGTTTCCGACGCGCTTGAGGCCCGGGACCGCTGCGCCGCCGGAAGGACCGCCCCCGCCTGCGGACTGTACCTCTCCTCCGTGGATTACGGGTACCCGGTCCCCTGGCTCTGCCTTTGAGCGCGCGGCAAAGGAATACGACAACACACAGAATCATCATCGACAGAAGAAAGGAGACGACGCCATGGCCGGAAAGGAACGGCGGCTTCCCGTCGCAGGAAGGATCGAACCCGAGGTCAACCGGTACTACGCGAAGGTAGCCAAACGCTATACCGCGGCCGGCATCGCGGCTCTGATCGTCTTCCTTCTGTACGTCGCCGCAGTGGCCGTGTTCGCCTCCGATTCCATCACCACCGAAAATCTCGCCTATCTGGTCCGGGATTTCGGCACCGCCGCGGACGAGGGCTCCCGGGATTTCGGGCGCATCGTCTACAACGGGACCTCCGACACGTCCTTCTCCTGGTTCCGGGGCGGGCTGGCCGTGTGCGGAACCGACAGCTACCGCTATTTCGACAAAAACGGACTGGCCGTGGTGGCCGATCCCCTGAACTGGTCCAATCCCGTTCCCGTGGCCGGCGAGAAGTACATGCTGGTCTATGATCTGGGCGGGACAGGCTGGGCCGTGTACAACCAGCTGACCCAGATCGTGTCCCGGGAGGCCGACGAGCGGATCATCGCCGCGGACATTGCCCGTGACGGCTCCGTGGTCATGGTCACCCGGTCGAGGGATACCCGCTACGTGGTCAGCCTGTACAACGCCGCCTTCAACCGCACCATGCTGAGCTACAAGGACAGCTACGTGCTGGCGGCCGCCGTGTCCGGGGACGGGGAGCAGTTTCTTGTGGCCTCGGTACGCCCGTCCTCCACGGATTTCGACTGCGAGATCGAGCTGATCCGGCGGGGAGAGGACACCCCCCTGACGAAGGACGTCCTTTCCCACACCATGCCCCTGATGGCCCGGGCCACGGAGAACGGCTTCATCGTTCTCTGCGACTCCGCCGTCCACTATTACGACACCTACGGCGTGCGGCAGAAGTCCGTGTCCCTGTCCGGCATGACCCTGAAATACGCGGACATCGTCTCCGGCCGGACCGCCCTGGTGGGACAGGTCAACGCCCTGGGCAGCGAGCACCGGGTCATGGTCCTGGATCAGGGCGGGGAGATCCTGTACGATCAGGTCCTGCGCCAGCGGGCCGCCGGGGTCAGCATGGGACGGGATCCCTCGGACGCCCTCTGCTATCTCCGCACCGCAGATTCCGTCATCCGCATCGGGCCGGACGGCGGCGAGAGCGTCTATACCCCCGACAGCGGGGAAATCGTCGGAGTCGTGCCTCTCTCGGAGGGCGCCCTGCTCTGCCAGAAGAACGCCGCCTGGCCGATCTTCACCGGAGACGGGGAGCCGTGAGAAGAAAATCCCCGTGACCGCACGGAACGACAGCCGACGACCCTTGAACGATGTAAGATAAAAAGGAGGTCTCCCTATGGAACTGGCCGTAGACGCCATTCTGATTTTCGCAGCAGTGTTCTGTATGTGGGCCGGGACGCGCCGGGGCTTCATCCGCTCCGTCATGGGCGTGGTGAACGCTCTGGTCTCGTCCTTCGCCGCCTATGCCTTCACCCCGGCTCTGGCGCCCGTCATCGAGAAGCGGATCCTGTCGGGACGGCTGGTGGGAGAGATCGAGAGCGTCCTGCGGGCGTCCCTCGACACCTCCACGGACCTCTTCAACCTGGACGAAACCCTTTCCAATCTCCCTTCCTGGTTCACGGACCTGCTGTCCCGGTACCATGTGTCGCTGGATTCCATAGCGGACGTCATGCGGGGCATCGTGGGCGCGGACGAGACCTCCCTGCACAATCTGTCGGAGCGGATCGCCTATCCCACCGCCTCCACCCTGGCCTCGGCCGCCGCGTTTGCCATTCTGTTCGCGGGGGCGTTCCTCGTCATGAGCCTTCTGACCGCCGTTCTGGACCTGATCTTCCGCATGCCCGTGCTGAACGGAGCCAATATGTTCTTCGGATTCCTGGCGGGAGCCGTGGAGGCGGTGGTGCTGGTCTCGGTCCTTTCCGTCGTGATGAACGCGGGGGTGAGAGCCCTCGGAGCCTTCGATTCCTCCTGGTTCGGCGACCGGGTCATGGACAACACCATCCTCTGCTCCTTCCTCGTGGAGCACAATCCCCTGTCCTTCCTGACAGCCGTGCTGAAATGACCCCGGCCGGGGACTTTGCCCGCATGACCGGATGACCCGGACCGCGGGACCATACGCCGATTACGAAAAAACAGGAACGCACCGCGTTTCATTTCCATAAAAGGATACTGACCATGATCATGTGTTCGAGATGCCACAAGCGCGTGGCCGTCATTTTCGTCAAGACCCTGAAGGACGGGGCGGATACCCCGGAGGGCTTCTGCGTCAAATGCGCGAAGGAGCTGGGCATCAAGCCCATCGACGACATCCTCGCCCAGACCGGCATGGACGACGAGACCATCGACCGCTTCAACAGCGATATGCAGGCCATGATGGAGAACGGGGAGTTCCCCGTGAATCCGGAAAACGCCGACAGCAGCGCGCCCCTCTTCAATTTCTCCAAAATGATGGGAGAGAGCCGCCGCAAGGAGCGGAAGAAAAAGGACCGCAATGCCGAGGAGGACGGGGAGCCGGAGTACAAGTACCTCTCCACCTATACCACGAACCTCACCGCCCGGGCAAGAGAGGGCAAGATGGACCGCATCGTGGGCCGGGACCGGGAGCTGGAGCGGGTGGTACAGATCCTCTCCCGCCGTCAGAAGAACAATCCCTGTCTCATCGGCGAGCCCGGCGTGGGCAAGACCGCCATCGCGGAGGCCCTGGCTCAGCGCATTGCCGACGGGAACGTGCCCTATAAGCTGAAAAAACAGGACGTATGCCTTCTGGACCTGACCGCTCTCGTGGCGGGCACCCAGTTCCGGGGCCAGTTCGAGAGCCGGGTTCTGGGCCTTTTGAACGACGTGCGGGAAAAGGGAAACGTCATTCTGGTCATCGACGAGGTCCACAACATCGTGGGCGTGGGCGACGCCGAGGGCTCCATGAACGCCGCCAATATCCTGAAGCCCGCCCTGTCCCGGGGCGAGATCCAGGTCATCGGCGCCACAACCCTGACGGAGTACCGCAAGTACATTGAGAAGGACACCGCCCTGGAGCGCCGCTTCCAGCCCGTGATGGTCAACGAG
>Ga0256405_10006881_pt1 | contig 17701 bp, 9 predicted proteins | sample RumenRJG_02DNA_FD_189096 | JGI IMG/M metagenome (GOLD analysis project Ga0256405, IMG submission 189096) | Bovine rumen microbial communities from Lethbridge, Alberta, Canada - RJG_02 | ecosystem: Host-associated > Mammals > Digestive system > Stomach > Rumen | place: Canada: Alberta | collected...
GATGCAACGCAGCACACCCTTAGGCAAACGGAAGAAGAAACGGCTACCCTCTCCTACCTTGCTCTCGCAGCGCATCTCGCAGACTTGGAAGAGAGGACTTTGGCGCCGATACTGCTCCATCACTCCCTTGCAGTTGAGCAATCCGAAGCCGCTGCCTTTACGCTTGCTCATCTCTGCAGCGTCGGCAAAAGTGCCAATCTGCTTGCCGGTAATCATGCGTTCGGTGTTGATCAATTCCACATCCTTCTCACTCATACCGATGCCGCTATCTGCCACCGATATCTCTACATAACTGTCACTTTCCTCAGCACGGACATTGATGGAACCACCCTTCGGGGTGAATTTGCGGGCATTGTCCATCAGCGTGTTAACCATAAACAGAGTGAGTGCACGGTCAGCCTTCACCACAGCCTCGGCAGGCTGGATGATGAGTGTTATGCCTTCCCTGGCGTACAGGCTTACGCTCTTGCGGAGAATCTCAAACAACGGTTCTATGGCAAAACTCTCCAGACGCAATTGGACAGCGCCCCGCTTGACCTGAATCCATGCCGTAAGCACATCGTTGTACTTACTTATCTGATGAATCAGTTCGTCAACATATTGCAGTTTGAATTCGAGTACTTCCCTGGATTCGTATTTACCCTTGACGAGAGAATCCACCTCCCTGACAGCACGGTCGAGGAAAGGAGTTACGGCATAGACAATAGAGAGGCATGTGGCACGGTCGACATAACGGCGTTTGAGATCGTCAAGACGGATGAGCTGCATCTTGTGCTGCTCAACAACATCCTCCTCCCTTTGCTCCATCGAAAGGAAATCCTCATCGGTCTTAGCCTTCCACTCACGCATGGCCTTTGCAACCAAAGCCCGCTCACGCACATAGTTGAGATTGTATTTCCGACGCAAGCGACGGGCATAGAACCAAGTAAAGAGCAGCAGAAGGACAATGACCGAAGCACCGATAATAACACCATTGTTGAGTCGCTGTTTTTCCTCCATCACCTCATTGAGGCGGGCATCCATAAGATTATCCTGGCGCGTCTGTTCGAGGATGTCGAGATAAGCATTGCGATTGACGTCGGAAAGCGGTTTGTTGCCCAGTTCGCTATAGACAATGCACAACTGCTCCCTGACGTCCGCCGTCCATTCGGGAACATCCTTGCCATAGCGCTCTACCAGCTCCCAGGCCTTGAGCATGTAGTCAAGAGCCGTAGATGCATCTCCATGTTCCAGATAGTACTTACCAACAACTATATATGTCTGTGACTCGTCGAACACATAACCGCCATCGTGGAAATCCTTCAACGCCTTCTCAGCCATAACGAGTAGCGCACTATCGCCCCCAATACTGTCGGGCACGCCGGTCAGTTCACGCAGATAAGCCATGCGGCTGGGACGCTCAGTGCCATGATGAAGCATATCATAGACCAACGAGGTCAGTGCCTTGCCGCCAAGATGGCGGTTGCCGATACGGTAAGAAATAGAAACCGCACGAAGGAGGTTCTGAGTGTTTTCCTCGCTGAGCTTGCCGGTGGTGTTGCGTGCATTGCCGATGAGGAAATAGTACGTAGCCCTGTGTCTATCATCAATGTCGGTCTCCATCAGCGGTTCCACCTTGCGAAGCCACATGCTACCCTCGCCTTCCTCACGCAGATAGTAGTGGTAGACGCTCTGGGCACAGTAATAATCAATAAGAGTCTCATGCCATACCTTCAGGATGAAGTCATCCATCGTTCCCTGCTCATCCTCAAGGCGTTCAATACATTCCTGTGCATCAGTGGAATAGACATAGAATTCCCTATTAGCGCTACGGCGCATAGAGACATTCATCATGCCCACATCGGCACGCAGTCGCAGAAGAGTATTCTTAGACTTCCAACGGACTACATTGTAGAGGCTGTCAGCAGATTTCAAGTTCATCTGCCGAAACAGCCCATCCGCTTTCTCTACATAACCTTCATACAAATTCCAAGCCTCACGTTCATCGTCTTTCTGCGAAGAACATGACACAACTAACAGGAATAATATGTAGACTAAATACTTGATAATTCTCTAATTATGAATTAAACCACCTCACTCTTCGTTCATTTTCTTTCTGTATTCCACAGGTCCAACACCTTCTTTGGACTTGAACCACTTGCCAAAATAAGACTGGTTGGGGAAATTCAACAATTCCGATACCTCCTTCACCGCCTTGTCGGTATCGGTCAGAAGCCGTCGGGCTTCGCTCAACAACGACATAGTAATCCAATAGCTCGGATTATGTCCGGTTCGGCTCTTGACCACATAGGAGAAATAGCGGATTGACAGAAACTGGCGTTCAGCGTAATAGTTCACCTCATGCTCCACTCTGTGCATATCTTTCAGATGCACAAAGAAGTCCTGAACAATAGAGTCACGACGGTCAACGGTATTCTTCAACCGCTTATCCTCACCGCTGAAGGCAATGATAATCTGCAGGGCAAGACATTCCCTCACACTCTCAAGCTGAAGTCTTCCCAACTGCCACAGACGGCGTTCGCCATTGCGTGAATAGTTGTCCACACGCTCCGACAACTGCACAAACAGTCTGATGAACGCCAACGTACCCTCAAGCATATCGTCGTCGAGTTTAATAAGCGGACTCAGACGAGTATCGAGCAGGCTGCGCACATCACTCACTTTCATCAGCAGAGGGCTAACAGTCTCAAGATCAACCGTTATCACAATACCTTCGAGGTCTTCTGAACGTTCCTTTATAATAATGGATGCGTTAGGAAAATAAATACACATTTCCCCAGGCTTCATTTCGTAGTTCACTCCATCGAGAACAAACTTCACCCTACCTTTCTGTAAAAGGAAAATCCCTGACTTGTCAGCACGAATAGGATTGTCACTTATTGCAAACATATCGTCTGCATTACCCATAACTCTATAAAAACCGACGTCCGACATTGGCAACTATATTGAGATGTATTTAGTTAGGAATAGAATCTATTGTTTTGAATTTGGAATAATATCCATGCAAAGTTACTATTTTTTTTAAAACACAAGAACTGCAAAAGATTTTTTTACACAAAAAGCACAAAAGCATAAAAATATGACTATTTTTAAGTAAAAGGTGTAAAAAGCTACAAAGTGAACGTAAAATAGTACCAAAGCAACAATTGTGGAACAATTTAATTCTCTATCTTTGCAAAGAAAATGAAAAACTTAGCTTCAAAGTAAGAAATCATAATTATAATTAACCCATAAAACAATTAACAACTTCAACTCATGCAGCACACAAGTGGATGTAATCTGGCAATGCTCTTTGTCATTGCAGCAATTATGAACAGTTGTTCCAAGAAACAGGAACAGACAGAGGATGTTAGTTTCGTAAAAACGGCAAAAGTAGAAAGCGTAGGTGAACTCTCGAGCCTCACATACCCTGGAAAAACACGCAGCTCGGAACAGGTGAACGTTGCATTCCGTGTCAGTGGTCCCATCAACCGAGTCTATGTAAAGGAAGGTGACTACGTTAGCAAGGGAGGACTTATAGCCGAAATGGACAATCGAGACTACAAAGTGCAGTTGTCTGCAACACAGGCTGAGTATGAATTAGTGAAAAGTGACGCCGAGCGCGTAATAGCCTTGTGGAACGAGGGCAACACTACAGCCTCGAACTACGACAAGGCCCGCTATGGTCTTCAGCAGATTACAGAAAAACTGGCCAACCACCGCAACCAGCTTGCAGACACTAAGCTCTATGCCCCTATCAGCGGATATGTTCAGCAGAAGATGCATGAGGCTGGAGAAACCGTTGCTGCAGGCATGCCGGTTGTCAGCATGTTCAGCAACAGCGATCCGGAAATAGAAATTTTCGTTCCAGTATCAGATTACACACGTCGCGACGACTTAGTCAAGGCTTCGTGTTCATTCGACGTTATCCCTGGTGAGTCTTTTCCATTGGTTGTTTCGAGCTACAGTAAGGAGGCCAATGCAAGTCAGCTCTACGCTGTGAGATTGAAGATTAAGGGTAATTACGACAAGAGCAAGATTACTCCAGGTATGACCACTATGGTTTATGTGGACTACAGAACCTTGGGCGAAGGTGCAGGTAGTTCGGTGATGAACAAGATTCCCGCATCGGCTGTGCTGCATGTGGGCGAAGAAAATATAGTATATGTGCTTAATGAGAAAACCGGCATCATAAAGAAGAGAATCGTGACTATTGTCCGATTGGACATGCACGGCAACGCCCTTATCTCCGAAGGTCTTGAGACAGGTGAAATCGTAGTATGTGCAGGTGTTCGCAACCTCAAGGACGGAGAAAAGGTTAAGGAATTGCCAAAAATGTCTAAAGACAACGTGGGAGGGCTGTTATGATGGATCTGTCTACAATAGCCTTAAACAACAGAAAACTTGTAACGTTTTTTGTCTTATGCCTCGTCGTAGGAGGTTTTGTCAGCTATCTGGACATGCCAAAGCTGGAAGACCCCGCTATCAAAGTGAAGCAGGCAATGGTGGTGACCACATATCCTGGAGCTTCAGCTCATGAAGTAGAGCTGGAAGTGACAGACCGTCTCGAAAAAAGCATCAGGGAAATGTCGAGCGTGGCGAATGTTCAAAGCCAGTCGATGGCAGACCTGAGCCTCATCACCGTAGAACTGAAGACCACCACCAAGGATGCCGATGTAGAGCAGCAATGGGATATGCTTCGCCGCAAGGTGAGCAACGCTGTCCATGGTTTGCCATCGGATGCCAACACTCCAATTGTGAAGGACGACTTCGGCGATGTCTATGGTATGTTCTACGCCCTCAAGGCTGACGGACTTAGCGACAGGGAAATGTCTGACTATGCCGAACTAGTCAAGCGAGGAGTAATGGAAATTGAGGGTGTGGCACGTGTGGACATCTACGGCAAGCGGGAAGAATGTATCTACATTGAGATGAGCCAGGACAAGATGGCAAACCTCGGTGTGATGCCTACCGAAGTGATCCAAACCCTCTCGGGACAGAACAAAACTGCCTATTCGGGATATTACAACAACGGAGACCGCAGGGTAAGAGTTACTGTCAGCGACCGTTTCAAGAACGTGGAAGACATAGCAGCAATGCTCATTCAGGGGCACAACGACGAGCAGTTGCGAATCAGCGATATTGCACGTGTCTATAAAGGTTATGCCTCCCCTACCCGCAACGAGATGTTCCGTGACGGGGAAAGGGCTTTGGGACTTTCTATTGCCTGCCAGAGCGACAAGGACATTGTAAAGGTAGGTGCACAGGTTGAGAAGAAGATTGAGAAACTTCAGAAAGGCATGCCCTTAGGTGTGGAATTCGACAAGGTATTCTACCAGCCTGAGCGAGTAAGTTCCGCCTTGAACTCATTCCTCATCAACCTGCTTGAATCTGTACTCATTGTGGTGATTGTGCTTATCTTCACCATGGGACTGAAATCAGGAATTATCATCGGTATGAGCCTCGTGACAATCGTGTTCGGCTCACTCATGATGCTTAACATATACGACGGCACGCTTCAGCGAGTAAGCCTTGCCTCCTTCATTGTAGCAATGGGTATGCTGGTTGACAACGCCATAGTGATAGTTGACGGAATCCTCATCGACATAAAGATGGGCAAGCCGCGCAAGGAAGCCCTTACCGCCATAGGCCGAAAGACAGCCATGCCGCTGCTGGGAGCAACCCTCATTGCCATCCTGGCATTCTGGCCAATCTTCCTCAGTCCCGACACAGCAGGAGTATATGTGCGTGACCTCTTCATAGTAATGTGTGTCTCTCTCCTTCTCTCATGGGTATTGGCTCTAACTCATGTTCCATTAATGGCAGACCGCATGCTCAAAACCGACAAGACAGAGAACCAGGCTGGCGAATCGTCGAAAATGTACCAGGGATGGAGCTATACCATTCTCACACGTGTGCTGCACTTTGGACTTCGTCACAGAATGGTAACCGTAAGCATGAGCATTGTGCTGCTGGCTCTGAGTGCCTTCGGCTATCGTTTCCTAAATCAGGCTTTCTTCCCCGACATGGAATACGACCAGCTGTACATGGAGTACAAACTGCCTGAGGGAACCAACTACACACAAGTAGAGAAAGACCTCAAGGAAATCAGTGAATATCTCAAGACTCGCAAGGAAATTACACATATTACCACCAGCATTGGAGGTACGCCAAGCCGTTACAACCTCGTAAGAAGCATTGCCACTCCTTCGCTTGCCTACGGAGAGCTGATTATTGACTTCACGTCGCCTTCAGACCTCGTTGACAACATAGAGAACATACAGGCAGAGCTTAATGCCCGATACCCGGACGCATACATCAAGCTCAAGCGCTACAACCTCATGTTCAAGAAATATCCGATAGAGGCTTGTTTCAGCGGTCCCGATCCTGCGGTACTGCACCAACTTACGGACAGTGCGCTCAGTATAGTCAGAAATAACCCTGATGTATATCTGGAAACGACCGACTGGGAACCCAAAGTACCAGTTATTACAGTTGACTACGACCAGGCTACAGCCCGAATCAACGGACTGAGCCGCAGCGATGTGTCCACTTCCATCATGGCGTATACTGGCGGAATACCCATCGGTACTTTCTACGACGGTATTCATCCCGAGAACATCTACATGAAATGTACCGACGATGAAGGAAACGACATAGAACGCCTCGACAATGTAGCCGTATTCGGTTTGCTGCCCAATATCCATAAAATCATGAACCGGTCTACCATCCAGGGACTTCTGACAGGAACTATATCCAAGGAAGAAATCATAAGCAGCATTATTCAGACCACTCCTCTCAAACAGGTTGCAAAGAAAATCAACATTGATTGGGAAGAGCCAGTAGTGATGCGCTACAACGGACAGCGTTCACAGAGAGTGCAATGTTCTCCAAAGCCAGGAGTGGGAACAGAAGTGGCTCGCAGATCCATTGCAAAGCAGATTGAGAACATCCAGTTGCCAGCAGGTTACAGCCTGTCGTGGGAGGGCGAGAAAAAGGCCAGCGACCAGAGCATCAAATACCTGTTCAAAGGATTCCCTATCGCCATCATTATCATGATTATCATCCTGCTGATGCTGTTCAAGGATTTCAAGAAACCGGCAATTATCTTCTGCTGTATTCCTCTTATCCTTATCGGAGTAATACCTACAGTCCTGCTCACAGGCAAACCGTTCGGATTCGTGGCAATTGTAGGTGTGCTCGGACTTATCGGTATGATGATTAAGAACGGAATTGTGCTGATGGATGAGATAACCCTCAACATAGAAAACGGTATGCGTCCACGTGCCGCACTCATTCAGAGCAGCAAGAGCCGTCTTCGTCCTGTGATGATGGCATCGCTCACAACCATCCTCGGTATGATACCGCTTATCCCGGATGCCATGTTCGGAAGTCTTGCCGTAACAATCATGGGAGGTCTGTTCGTGGGTACACTCATCACCCTCATCTTCATTCCTGTACTCTACGCAATGTTCTTCAAAATCAAATAAGTCATGAAACGATACTATATACTTATCACATTGTGCCTGGCAGTAGGGCGCAGCATGGCACAGCAGGTAATCACTCTTACTGAGGCTCGCAATGCTGCACTCACAGCCAATAAGGATATCAAGAAGGCAAACCTCACACTAGAGCAGACAAAATACGATATCCAGTCGTATAAGAGTCTGTTCTATCCACGCATCAACCTTATGGCAGGAGATATCTATTCCAATGCCAGCGGCAACCTCGCAATTTCAGGAGGTCACCTGCCTATCTACACTTACAATGCTGCACTCGGTACTTATGTACCAAACGTGACTGTGAACAGCGATGGAAGCTATACTCTTAACCAGTATGCAGACTTTCCCGACCAGAAGCTTAAGTTCAAGATGAAGAACCTGTTCATGGGTGGAGTCGGACTTACTCAACCGCTCTATATGGGCGGAAAGATCACAGCTGCCTACAAGATGGCAACACTTGGAAATATGATGGCATCGGAGAATATCCGTCTGTCGGAAGACCAGGTGATTGTCAACACTGATGAAGCATATATACTTGCAGTAAGAGCAAAAGAACTAGCATCGGTGGCAGAGAGCTACAAAACTCTCTTGGTTGAGCTTCAGAAGAATGTGGATGCTGCAGTTGTGCATGGAATGAAGACCCGCAACGACCAGTTGAAGGTGGCGGTCAAGCTCAATGAAGCATCGTTGGCTATTCAGAAAGCTAACAATGCCTACAGACTTGCAAAGATGAACCTCTGCCACGTCATCGGGCTTCCTCTGGACTCAGACATTGAGGTGGACAGCAATATAGAATCAAACCTTACTTTGACAGAGATAAACACAACCGGAGCTTCCATAGAGCGTGTACCTGAGCATACCATTCTGCAATATCGCACCGACATTGCTTCGCAGCAGGTAAAACTCACCAAGAGCGACTACCTTCCTAACATAGCCCTGCTTGGCGGTTACACTTATGCCAATGGCGGAGAACTGGCAGGGAAGAAGTTTATTGACACCGGTTCGGCTTACGTGGGAGTAACTCTGAAGATGCCTCTGATCACCTTTGGAGAAAGATCAAGCAAAATCAAGTCTGCACGAGCAAAACTACAGATTGCCCAACTTGACCAAATGGATGCCGATGAGAAGCTAACCCTCCGACTTGCACAAAGCATAAACATTCTGGAAGAGGCAAAGACAGAACTTCTGCTTACCGAGAATTCTCTCTTGCAAGCAGAAGAGAACATGAAGCAGTCAAAGCAGCTCTACGAAGTAGGTATTGAGCCTCTCTCGGACTACTTAGACGCACAGGCTCTGTGGCAGAAAGCAAGCGCAAATCATATTGACGCACGCTGTCAGCTACTACTCTCTCAAACAAAGTATCTGCAAGCGAGCGGTTCATTGAAGTAAGACTATGAACGAAAATCCTAACATAACCATACGAGGTGCGCGTGTCAACAATCTGAAAAATATCAGCGTTGACATACCACGCGACAAATTCATCGTTGTCACCGGTGTGAGCGGTAGCGGTAAGTCCAGCCTGGCCTTCGACACACTCTACGCAGAAGGGCAACGACGCTACGTGGAAAGCCTCAACACCTATGCACGGCAATTTCTCGGTAGGATGCACAAGCCAGAGTGCGACTTCATAGAAGGAATTCCACCGGCAATAGCCATTGAGCAGAAAGTCACAAGCCGAAATCCACGTTCTACAGTAGGTACGTCAACCGAAATATACGACTATCTGCGCATGCTTTTTGCCCGTGTAGGACGCACTTACTCCCCCATCAGCGGGAAGGAAGTCACCCACCACACTGTCACGACTATAACACAGGTCATTACCGAGCTGCCTGAAGCCACACGCATCATGCTCTTCGCTCCTATCACTCTACAGGAAGGACGTACCATGGAGCAGCAGGTAGAGATATACATACAGGAAGGCTACACACGCATAGAACAGCTCAAGTCCGACGACGGCACCATAAAGCCACATCTGCTCATAGACCGCATTGTGGTACGCCACGACCAGAGCACAGTTGACCGTCTGTCGGAATCGCTACGCACAGCCCTCTACGAAGGGCACGGCAAATGTGCGGTAGCACAGCTCAATGACAAGACCGACATTTCAAAAATAGAATACTACTCCACCCTTTTTGAAGCCGACGGCATGACTTTTGAGGAACCGTCGGAATACCTTTTCTCCTTCAATTCCCCAATGGGAGCATGTCCCGAGTGTGAGGGATTCGGGCAGGTGATAGGCATAGACGAGCATCTGGTCATTCCCAATCCCGAACTGAGCGTGATGGACGGAGCTGTGATTTGCTGGCGTGGAGAGAAAATGGGTGAATGGAAGAAAGAATTCATCCGCAGGGCTGAGCGAAACAACTTCCCTATATTCACGCCTTACTACGGTCTTACCGAGGAACAGAAATCCCTGCTTTGGCACGGACGTCCCGGTGAAGACCTGACCAACAGCATCTGCATTGATGCATTCTTTGAGATGCTGCGTCAGAACCAGTATAAGATTCAATACAGGGTGATGCTCGCTCACTACCGCGGTAAGACCACCTGTCCTAAATGCAAGGGCAGTCGTCTGCGTCATGAAGCCGGTTATGTGAAGATAGGCGGGAAAAACATCATGGAACTCATTGACATGCCTATCTCCAACCTGCGAGATTGGTTTGCCAACTTGCAGCTCAATGAGCACGACAACCAGATAGCCAAACGGTTGCTCACCGAAATCAGAAGCCGTCTGGAATTCCTCTGCGATGTAGGATTGGAATACCTCACGCTAAACCGCAAAAGCAATACCCTCTCAGGTGGTGAGAGCCAGCGCATCAACCTCACGTCAAACCTCGGCAGCAGCCTTGTCGGTTCACTCTACATCCTCGACGAACCAAGCATAGGTCTGCATCCACGTGACACACAACGTCTGATATCCGTTCTCCAGAAGCTCAAAGATGCAGGAAACACGGTCGTGGTGGTTGAGCACGACGAGGAAATCATGCGAGCTGCAGACTATATCATCGACATTGGTCCCGATGCAGGAAGGAACGGAGGAGAGATAGTGTGGCAGGGAGATGCTTCTGACGTGGAGAAATACCAAAGCCACGAAATTCCATCCGACATCCATTCCCACACACTGGACTATCTTACACATAGGGAAATCATTGAAGTGCCTAAGTCCCGACGTCCATGGAACAACTATATTGAGATCAAGGGAGCACGTGAGAACAACCTCAAGGGCATAGATGTGAAATTCCCGCTCAATGTCCTGACTGCGGTCACAGGAGTCAGCGGTAGTGGCAAGTCCACACTTATTCGTGACATTCTCTACCCTGCCATGAAACGCCAACTCGATCAGATAGCCGATCGTCCGGGTATTCATTCTGCACTGACCGGTGACTTGGACATGATAACAAAAATCGACTTTGTTGACCAGAATCCTATCGGAACTTCCTCCAGAAGCAATGCAGTCACCTACACAGGAGCATACGACGAAATCCGCAAACTCATGGCTTCGCAGCAGCTGTCGAAGCAGATGAACTATACTCCTGCCTATTTCTCATTCAACCAGGAAGGCGGACGCTGTGAGGAATGTAAGGGTGAAGGTACAGTAACTGTGGAAATGCAGTTCATGAACGACCTCGTCCTCGAATGTGAGTCCTGCCACGGGAAACGATTCAAGGATGACATTCTCGAGGTGAAGTACTTTGATCAGAACATCTACGACATCCTCAACTTGACTGTGAACCAGGCTGTGGAATTCTTTACCGAACACGGTCAGAAGAAAATAATCCAGAAACTACGTCCACTGCAGGATGTAGGACTGGGATATATCAAGCTCGGACAGAACTCGTCATCACTCTCCGGTGGTGAGAACCAGCGTGTCAAGCTCGCCTACTACCTTAGCCAGGAAAAGACATCACCCACTCTTTTCATTTTCGACGAACCGACCACAGGTCTTCACTTCCACGACATCAAACGTCTGATGGCAGCCTTTAGCGCTCTTATCAGCCGCGGACATACTGTGATTGTTATCGAACACAACATAGATGTCATCAAGTGTGCTGACCATATCATCGACCTCGGACCTGAAGGCGGTTTGCAAGGCGGGGAGATAGTAGTTCAGGGAACCCCGGAGCAAGTAGCTCAGTGTCCACAATCCTTCACAGGCAAATTTCTTAAAGAAAAATTACGGTAATGTGATGGTTTTTTCCGTCTGAAATTATTAAATTTGCAGAAAGAATATCAATTAGTATTCTTCATTAAAGAATTATTCATTATTTATTCTTCATTCATCATTAATATAAGTGAGCAACTACCAAGTTTCAGCACGGAAATACCGTCCCGTAACTTTCGACAGTGTTGTGGGACAATCGGCATTGACTACCACACTCAAGAACTCCATTAAGTCAGGACGACTGGCTCATGCATATCTCTTCTGTGGTCCTCGAGGCGTAGGCAAAACCACCTGCGCACGTATTTTTGCCAAAACCATCAACTGCCTTCATCCCGATCCTGTCACGGGCAATGCTTGTGAGGAATGTGAGTCATGCAAGGCGTTCAACGAACAGCGTTCATACAACATCCATGAACTTGATGCTGCATCGAACAACGGAGTTGAAGACATCCGTCAGCTCATTGAGCAAGTCAACATTCCGCCACAGATAGGCAAGTACAAAGTGTTTATCATCGATGAGGTTCACATGCTCTCCACAGCAGCCTTCAACGCCTTTCTCAAGACACTGGAGGAACCGCCTGCACACGCCATATTCATTCTTGCCACCACGGAGAAGCACAAACTTCTCGCCACGATACTCTCACGCTGTCAGATTTATGACTTCAACCGCATGACGGTTCAGGACATCGTGGGGCATCTCCAACGTGTGGCTGAGCAGGAAGGCATCACATACGAAAATGAAGCCCTTAATGTCATTGCCCAGAAAGCTGACGGAGGAATGCGCGACGCACTTTCCATCTTCGACCAGGTAGCAAGTTTCTGTCAGGGAAATATCACCTACAAGCAAACAATCGACGACCTTAACGTTCTTGACTACGAATACTATTTCCGCCTCGTTGACTACTTCTCAGAAAACAAAATTCCTGAGATAATCCTTACTCTCAACGAGATTCTGAGCCGCGGATTCGATGCTCAGCATTTCATTGGCGGTCTTAACACCCACCTTCGCAATCTGCTCATCAGCCGCGATGAATCTACAGTTAAGCTGCTTGAGACAAGCGACGATGTGCGTCAGCGCTACATTGAGCAGTCAAAGAGGCTGCAGCCACGATTCATCTATGCAGCCATCCGCAAATGCACCGATTGCGACCTCAGCTACCGACAGAGCCAGAACAAACGTCTGTTGGTAGAACTCACCTTGATTGAGATTGCCCAGTGTGCCAGCGGTACCGACGACGCATTGCCTTCTGGGCGTCGCCCTACGAAGAATATACTCAAACCCATCTTCTCTGCTTTAACAAGTGCTAAGGCAGAGACAAAGGAATCAGCTACTTCGCAGGCTCAGACTCCTTCTCAAACTCAGGTTACGACTCAGCAAACGACCAAGGATCAGGCTCAACCACAAGTTAAGCCTCAAATCTCCGTTCGTCCTCAAGCCAGACCTGTAGTTTCTCATTTACAGTCTTCATCTTTCTCTATCAAAGCACAAGCCCAAAATCAGGCTCCCTCTGCTGCCCCATCCCATTCTGTATTCACAAATACGTCATCTGGAGCGAACATCAAAGTTCTTGCTAATCTTCGCCTCACTCAGGACTCGCTGGAAGATCAGTGGTTAAATTACGCTGACATGCTTCCAATAGAAGACACAGCCCTTGCACAGAGAATGCGAAATATAGAGCCTGTTCTCAACGGAAACACTATCTGTCTTACGGTTGAGAACAAGAATGCCGAAGCTCAGTTCAGGCAAGTGAGCATGCAGATTACAGACTGGTTTCGTAAGTTATTCAACAATCCCTCGCTGACATTGGCAATTACCGTCAATGTACCTACCGAAAGCAAGGTTCTGCTTTCAAAGGGTGAACAATATAAAATAATGTGTAAGGAGAACAGTGCTCTCGAAAAATTACGAGAGGCATTCGACTTGATTATTGGGTAAAAAAACTTCTCTTGGACTTAAAAACACATACAAGTATGTATTTTTCTTTTCCAAGAGAAGTTCTTGTGATCCGGAAGGGATTCGAACCCTTGACCCACAGCTTAGAAGGCTGTTGCTCTAATCCAACTGAGCTACCGGACCATCCTTTTTTACCGACCCTTTCGAGTTTGCGGCTGCAAAGTTACAAAAAAAATATTATAAATTACAAATTATAAATTATAAATTATTCCACTACGATAGGTTTGTACTTCGGTACGAGTGACTTCATTACCACCCAACCTATGAGGTATGCAACTGCACAGACGCAGAAGATTACGAAGTAACCGGCTGGTTTACCTTCGAATCCGAAGAAATGCATGTTGGTCTCGCCTGCATAAACAAAGAGGTCACCAGCCACCCACTGCAGTATCATGGAACCAACACCTCCTGCCATACCACCAATACCAGTAATTGTGGCAACCGCTGATTTTGGGAACATATCGCTTACAGTTGAGAAGATATTAGCCGACCAACTCTGGTGTGCAGCACCACCAATACCGATAAGGATTACAGGAAACCAAGGAGAGATAGTTCCGAGAGGCTGAGCCAGCAGAACCACAAGTGGGAAGAATGCAAAGATAAGCATTGCCTGCATACGGGCAGCGTATGGATTCTTTCCTGTCTTATTTATGATTATGGTTGGCAGCTTTCCACCATAGATAGAGAGCATAGTGACAAGATAGAGCGAGAAAATCAGGAGCATTCCCAGCGGATCTGTTGTCTTGATACCGAACTGAGTATTCAGGTACGATGGAGTCCAGAACAGGAAGAACCACCAAACACCATCGGTCATGAACTTACCGAAGGCAAACGCCCAAGTCTGCTTGAACTTGAAACAATCGAGGAAGGAGAGTTTGGGTTCGTTGTCGGCAACAACTGCATCCTTAGTCACATTGGCAAGGTCGTCCTGATCCTGTTCAATGTAAATAAGCTCTGCCTGATTCACATGCTTGCTCTTTGCTGGTGGTGCATAGAGGAAAATCCAGAGTCCAGCCCAGATGAAACCAAGCGCACCAATCACGATGAACGCCATTTCCCATCCGAAAGCCTTGGCAAGTGGTGGAATCGATATAGGAGCAATCAAAGCACCGATAGATGCTCCGGAATTGAAGATAGATGTGGCGAACGCACGGTCGCGCTTAGGGAAGTATTCAGCAGTCACCTTAATCGCTGCAGGGAAGTTACCAGCTTCTCCAAGTGCCAGTATGCATCGGGCAAAGAGAAAGGCATACATAGACACAGTAGCTATAATTACCGCTGTATCGCCTACTGCCTGTATAAGGTCAGCCTTACCACCAAGTCCAAGCCATCCTTCTGTAAACACGCCGCAGAATGCATGGAGACATGCGCCTAAGCTCCATACTACAATTGCCCAGATATAACCTTTCTTGGTTCCCATCCAGTCGATAAATCTGCCTGCAAAAAGCATACAGATAGCATAGACAATGGAGAAGATGGAAGTAATCTTGCCGTAGTGCGATTCATCCCAGTGGAATTCAGGTTTGATAAATTCATCCCAAGTGAGTGAAAGAACCTGTCGGTCCAGGTAGTTCACCGTAGTTGCAAAGAACAGCATTGCACAAATCACCCATCGGTAATTTGTCATTTTTGATGTTTGTAAAGAAGCCATAAATAGTTTGTATGAATTAAGGTATTGTTATTCAGTGGCTGCAAAGTTAGTGATTATTGTTGAAAGGGAAAGAAGTTACGGCTGATTTTTTCTTGATTTCGAGCCATTCTTCCCTTGTCGTCTGGATATCGACGCCGCAACTCTGTCCTTTGAAAGAAGGAATTGGAGGATTTTCCTTGACCAGTCGCAAATGTATGGCGCTGATGGCGGGAAAGTTCTCAAAGACCGCCTCAATCACTCTCCCTGCAACATGTTCCACGAGTTTTGACCTCGTCTGCATTTCCTTTTCCACCACGGCATAGATTCCTGAATAGTCAAGGGTATCGTCTATGTCGTCACTAATCATTGCCTTGGTAAAGTCGGTAGTCAGTTGTAGATCTACCGTATACCATGCACCCACGGTGTGCTCCATTGGCAACACACCGTGAGTGGCAAAGATACGTATTGAATTAAGTAAAATCTTCATTGTTTATCCGCATTTGCTTGCACCGCAGTCCTTGCAGATGAGGCAGCCTTCCTGATAAACGAGGCTTTCGTGTCCGCAGACAGGGCATTTCTGTCCCTTGGCTTCAGTTCCATCCTGAACATATTTCTTCAGAGCACGTTCCACACCGTTCTTCCAAGTATTGATGCTCTCGTCGTCGAGCGAGAGTGAGCCGATGAGCTTGAGTACGTTGGTCAGAGGCATACGGTAGCGGAGCACTCCTGAGATGAGTTTTGCGTAGTTCCAGTATTCCTTGTTGAACTTCTCCGACAGACCTTCAATGGTAGTCTTGTAACCGCGGCGGTTGACAAACTGGAAGTCGTAGCGCTTAACTCCGTTCTCGTCAAGACTCTTGATGATATGTCCTGAGGTCACGGTCTTAGGCAATGCGATTCCGTCCTCGTCGTCGAGAACACCGGTGAATATCTCGTATGGATAGCCGTCGAGCAGACCCACAAAGGCAACCCACTTCTCCTTGTTGTTCTGGAAACGAACCACGTCACATTCTAGGCTTACGGGACGAACTTCGGTCACAACCGGTGGTGTGCAGTCGCAGTCCTTGTCTTTCTTCTTATTCTTGTCGGTAGAGATAAGCACTCCGGCGCGTGAACCGTCACGATAGACAGTACAGCCCTTACATCCGCAACGCCATGCCTCAACATAGAGTTCGCCCACCAGTTCCTCGCTCACGTTGTTCGGGAGGTTGATGGTCACGGAAATGGAGTGGTCAACCCACTTCTGTATTGAACCCTGCATCTTCACCTTTTCCTTCCAGTCCACATCGTTGGCTGTAGCCTTGTAGTAAGGAGACTTCTGCACGAGTTCATCGATTTCCTCCTGAGTATATCGTTTTTTGGTGTCGTAGCCGTTTACCTTCATCCATGTGAGGAACTTAGGATGGTATACTATGTATTCCTCGAAAGAATCACCTGTTTCGTCAACAAAATCCACATGCACGTTAGTGTCGTTGGGGTTCACCTTGCGACGACGCTTGTAAACAGGCTTGAACACAGGTTCAATACCGCTTGTTGTCTGCGTCATGAGCGATGTAGTGCCGGTTGGAGCAATTGTCAGACAGGCAATGTTGCGACGACCGTAGTGTCTCATGTCATCATACAAGGCTGGATCCACACGCTTGATGCGATTGATAAACGGATTATTCTTTTCACGCTCAGCATCATATATGTCGAAGGCACCGCGCTCCTTAGCCATGACCACTGATGAGCGATAAGCCTCTATAGCTACGTTCTTGTGGATGTCAGTTGAGAAATAAGTAGCTTCAGGAGTACCATAAGTCAGGCCCATAGCGGCTATCATATCTCCTTCGGCTGTAATGCCCACACCTGTGCGGCGTCCACGACTACTCTTGTCATATATCTTCTCCCAAAGATGGCGTTCGCTGCCCTTCACCTCTTCACTCTGAGGATCTGAATCCACTTTCTTCAGTATGAGTTCTATCTTCTCCAACTCAAGGTCGATGATGTCGTCCATTATTCTCTGAGCCAGAGCCACATGCTTGCGGAAGAGTTCGTAATTGAAGCGTGCCTGCTTAGTAAACGGATTGTCCACGTAAGAATAGAGGTTAATGGCCAACAGACGGCATGAATCATAAGGGCAGAGAGGAATCTCACCACAAGGGTTGGTAGAGATGGTTCTGTAGCCAAGGTCGGCATAGCAGTCGGGAACAGACTCTCTGATGATAGTGTCCCAAAAGAGGACTCCTGGTTCGGCACTCTTCCAAGCGTTGTGAACAATTTTCTTCCACAGCGCGCTTGCGTCGATATCCTTCTCCCAGATTGGTTTGTCGCTATCAATTGGAAACTGCTGTCTATACGGTTTTCCCTCAAGGGCATCTTTCATGAATTCATCGTCAATACGTACCGACACATTTGCACCAGTCACCTTGCCCTCAGTCATCTTGGCATCAATAAACGCCTCTGCATCGGGATGCTTAATGCTTACGGATAGC
>Ga0256405_10006882_pt1 | contig 17698 bp, 20 predicted proteins | sample RumenRJG_02DNA_FD_189096 | JGI IMG/M metagenome (GOLD analysis project Ga0256405, IMG submission 189096) | Bovine rumen microbial communities from Lethbridge, Alberta, Canada - RJG_02 | ecosystem: Host-associated > Mammals > Digestive system > Stomach > Rumen | place: Canada: Alberta...
GGCAAAAGCCAATAGTTTATCATCACTTTGAGCATGTTTTTAGGATTCTGTATCAGTTTAGAACCCAGTTCTAGTATCTTACAAGTGGTTAAAAAGTAATCAAAACCTTTCAAACTGCTAATAAACTTTTGGCAAAAGCCAATAGTTTATCATCACTTTGAGGGTGTTTTGGGGTTCTTTAACAGTTCAGAGCCATGCTCTATGCGGCTAAAAAGTAATCAAAACCTTTCAAACTGCTAATAAACTTTTGGCAAAAGCCAATAGTTTATCATCACTTTGAGCATGTTTTTAGGATTCTGTATCAGTTTAGAACCCAGTTCTAGTATCTTACAAGTGGTTAAAAAGTAATCAAAACCTTTCAAACTGCTAATAAACTATTTCGATTCTTAAATAGTTTATCACTATTTTGAACCACTTTCCGACCCAAGAACCGCATGTATTGATTAAAAAATAACCAAATAATCAATATTTTTAAGAAAATACTTGACACATTTAACAGATATGATAAAATTCTTTGAATAATGGTATAAACAGTTAAAACACAAAAATGAACAGTTTAATAGAACAAAAATCTGATTTAGCAGCTTATCTGAAAATGATAAACAGTTTTCCAATGCTTTCTGCAGAGGAAGAACATGATTTAGCCGTGAAATTTCATGAAACCGGTGATAAAAGATCTGCATATCGTTTAGTAATGTCGCATATGCGATTTGTAGTACATATTGCAAAAGGTTATCTTGGATATGGTCTTCCGTTGAAAGATTTAATTCAGGAAGGGGCAATCGGTTTAATGCAGGCTATAAAACGTTTCAATCCGTCAAACGGAGTAAGACTTGCAACTTATGCTATGCACTGGATTAAATCTGAAATCCATGAGTTTATTTTAAATAACTGGAAACTTGTTAAAGTTGCTACTACCAAAGCGCAGAGAAAACTCTTTTTCAATCTGAAAAAGTATAAAAAGAATGTTCAATGGCTTTCTAACAAAGAAGTTTCAAAAGTTGCATCTGATTTAGAAGTAACCCCGAAAGATGTTACCGAGATGGAACTTAAAATGAGCGATTCAGAAGTATCATATGATGCAGATGAACCTGAAATCCTCTGTCTTGAAGATAAACGTTCTGATTTTGCAAAAATTATTGAAAACAATGATTATAAGAATTATATATATAAAAATTTGAAAAATGCTTTACAATCATTAGATGAAAGAAGTAGATTTATTATTCAGAAAAGATATCTTGAAGAACAATGTACTTTGACCGAGTTATCAAAAACCTTGAATATATCGATTGAAAGAGTTCGACAAATTGAAAATAATGCATTAAAATTATTGAAAGTTTATATGGGGAACAAAAATGTTTAATGTTTTTAAAAATGTGATGAATAAATCACATCAATTCACAGAGGAAGAACTTAAAAAGTTTAACAGTTTTATGTTCTGCCGCTGGTTATCAGGAACATTTGATACTTTAAAGATTGCACAGTGTATAAATCTTAACTATAACATACCGGATGAATTGCAGTTGAAACTTGCTCAGTATGCATTGAACGGTAGAAAAAAATTTATACCTTTTCCGAAAGCCTTGAAAATGAATGAAGAATACGAAAATAATTTAAAATATATATCTGAGTATTATAATGTATCTTTAGATAAAGCTAAAATGTATTTAGAATTAATGAGTAAAGAAGAATTTGAATACATCAAATATCAGATAAACACAAAAAGACAGGCTTTCAAAAATGGAAATTAAAACAAAAGGCGAACGGCTTGCTAAAAGATTCAACGAGATAACTGCAAAGATTGCAGAAAGTGTTCAGAATGCGGACGATCTCATGGTTGATGCAGATGAGATAACAACCAGTGTTGATGAAATTATTGAGGAATTGCCGGAAGATCAAGCTGAACTTGATGTTTCTGAAATCATAAATCTTAAAAACTTACTTGAAGATTTCAAGTATGTACGTCAGACCTTGAAAGAAACTACCGATATGGGTAAAAACATGTTAAAATCCATGGGTAATGAACTTGAATGCGAGCCAAACCCGAAAATGCTTGAATCCTATGCATTACTTCAAGGAACTTTGACAGACAATCTGAAACTGTTTTTGCAATCTTATAAAGATATTTCAAATGTTATGATGAACATTGCAAAAATCACGGATAAGAACCCTAAGACTCAGAACATCACAAATATAAATATTGAGAGTGAAAGCAAGATTGTTAATACTGCCGAACTTATCAAAGAATTAACAAAAAACTAAGAAAAAATATAAATACAAATATAACGTTTAAAAAGGAATCAAAAATGGCTGCAATTAAAGTAAAGAATGGTAAAATTGGTGAAAATCTGCATTTTCAAAGAATTAGAAGAGTAACAGGATATTTAACCGGCGATTATAAAACAAGATTTAATGATGGTAAACAGGCTGAAGTCCGAGATCGTGTAAAACACAATTTAAGCGAACACTCTGAATCTGAGGAATAAAATGGGTATCTTATCAAAATCGGATTACGAGCGCAGAATGCGAAACGTTGACCGCCGGAATGCGGAAAATGCCGATATTCTTGAAGAGCAAGGCTTTGAAACAGATCAGATAAGAGCATTAGAAGATTTGTGCAGTATCCGGCATGATTTGCATACTTTCGGTGCTGAAACACTTTGGAATGTAGAATGCGGTAATTATGATACGTTTCGTGACTGGTTGAACGGTGGAATTCAGGAAATGCTTGAAGATGCCGGTTTTGATAATGATTTAATCTTTGATACCGATGATTTACCGGCAAGCAATGATGATGAATTCATGGATATTGATGATTTCGATGCATATTATGAAGAAAGCATTGAAATTCTTAGTGATTTCATCGATGATGTGAACTGCAAAATTGAAAAATGGCTCAGAAAATTTGACAAACAATACGGTACTCATTATGCACCTACCGGATTGCAGAGGATTTAAATGCTAAAACATTTTCAAATCAATGAAAGCAGATATGAAGCATCGGAACTTTTTAAAATCAGTTCCGAATTGACGGATTCCGAGAAAAGACTTCTTGTTCAAGGCTGTGTACTTCCGGGATTTGAATTTTTTGAAAGTGGCTGGGATATGCTTGAAAACTGGTCAGAGGATTTGGATATGATGATTTGCCAAATCCTAGATAACAGCAATATAAAATCAAGCAAGGATTTGCGGAAAGAATGCTGTATATTCTCAAATTCATATGGTATTAGTGAAATCCGTGTATTGCCAAATGGAATAAATTCATTAACAGATTTGGAAATCAATGGAATACTTGACAATGCCATGGAATTTGTAGATAATATAATTGTTAAAAAAGAATACCACACGGAAATTGCTGAAATTGCAAATCGTTATGAGTCAAAAATTGATAAAATTCTTGAAAAATAACTTGCAATTTGAAAAATAATATATATAATAAAATATATCGTGTACATATTACTTACGGTTTTGCAGAGTTCCGGCTGTTTAACAGCATAAACTGCAAAATTTTATTTTTAAAAGGGAGTAAAAATGTTTAAACGCAGAAGAATTCGTGAAAGTTCAGAAGTAACCGTTTCGGATTTAATTGATTATCTACAAGGTGTTATTGATGAACTTGAAGATGAGTACAGCGAAAATGATATTGTAAACATTTCGCCAAATACTTATCGCATGGGAACACCGATGGCTTATTATAATGAAGGATTCATTGATTTGAACGATCTCAATAGCCATATTGAAGTTGTTGATGATGATGAAGACTTCGATGAAGAAGATGATGAATAATTAAAATTTTTGGAGAGGTTCCAGAGTGGCTAAATGGATCAGACTGTAAATCTGACGGCTCTGCCTTCGATAGTTCGAATCTATCCCTCTCCACCATTTGTTTGAAAGTTTTTTGAATAAGATTTTTGTGGTGTTTAAAGATGTTTAGAGATTTTTTGATTGAACGTGAAATAATTGTTGAAATGTCAACAATCTGTCAAGCAAAACATGGGTTTGGTTTTGTTGCGAAAATGTTTTCGAACGATCACAATCTGCCGCATTTTCACGTAGAATCTTTAGATGGAAAAATCATCGCAAAAATTGAAATTACTGAAAATGCACCAAAAATTTTGATGATTTGAAAATTTTGAAAATTCAAAATCAGAAAGAATTCGACAAAATTAAGAAAAATCTTTTAAAATGGTGCAACTCAGAGAGAAACTGGGTAAATGTTTGGCAGTATGTCAAACTTGTTTGGGAAGATTTTCGCCCGAACGAAAACGTAAAGTTTGAATAATCCCCATATTTTTATGGGGATATTTAAAATATGACAAATTATGTCATGTTTTACTGTTGTTCATATGTGCGTTGTGACATTTCGGCAACGGCTTCCATCTCTGAAAACATTAGTTTCAAAACTGCTTTCAGATTGTTCGGATCTTCATTCTTTAAAATGTTTAAGTACTTATCAAAGAATGCAAGGGTTTCAACGGTTTCGTAACAGTATTTGCCGTTGTAACGTATTTTATTTGCCTTGAATTCCTTTGCAAGTTCTTTGTATTTGGTATCCCATTTAAAGAATAATGCCGGTACACAGAACCTATATATAGGTACACGCATAAACACATCTCTATTGATGGCTAGATAAGCTTCACCGTTGCAAATAGGGACATTGTAGATACCGTCACCGTTATATTTGCCGTTGAATTTATCCTTAAAAAGATATTCAAAGTCACGTTTCTTCAGAATGTCACCCTTGCGCTTTTCGCCTTGAGCGATTGCCTTGAGTTTCTTGCGGTCAAAGATGATAGTAGGATCACGGAAGATTTCCTTCTTCCCATAATCATTATAGGTTTTCTGTTTCACTCTTTGACGTTTGCCATCAATAAACAGCTTGGTTTCATAGGTCACTTTCATATCCGGCGAGGATAGATTGCCATTGGCAATACTACTATACACATCATCAAACCGCAGCCAGATATCGAGATCAATCATCTTTGTCTTTCCAGCATTAAAGAACTTCACATGTTTGCCATAAAAGATTGAAAAATCTGTGAAATCTGTTACCGTGTACTTAAATGAGTCATTAAACATCTCATTGAAGTATTCAACAAATACGTCAGGATTAAGATTATCGAAGTATTCCTTACATAGCTTTTCAGTCTGTTTCTTAAGGAACTCATAATCTGACTTCTTGGATTCCCTAGATTCCGGCTGTTTATATTCTTTAGTTACATTCTTCAAAAGCAAGTCTTTTGCATAGTTCAAGTCCTGCATCTTTTCAACATCACCGCCTTTATCGGGATGAAATTTGATAGCAAGCCGTTTATACTTCTTCAAAACATCATTTTCTGTGTAATCTTTATCAAGATTAAACAGTTTTAGGGCTTCACTATAGCTGAGTGACTCTAAAAGCATACGTAATTTCATGATTTTTCCTTAAAAAATTATTTTTTTTAGATTTTATATATATAATATACTAATAATTAATAAAATTTTTAATAAAAACACGTCCAACCATGTGAAAAATCCCTAAAATCCCTAGATTTTGATGATTTTAAACACTCAAAACACGTTCAGAAAGTTAAAAAAGCATGTTTTTAGAGTATTTTTCAATGAAAATACACTAAAAATTAAAAATTTTTCTATTTTATATATATATAAATATTAATAATATTTATAATTTTTTAATAAAACGTTTAATCAGATGAAGTTTTTTCTATATTTTATGCGCTGGCAGCTTAGTACTTTAGTACTAGCTTTGCCGATGTGGTACTTTGAATCATTGGGTATCGGTGCAGTTTTAAATCTTGTAATCTGTCAGTGCATTGGTGCATTGATTTTCTACAAGATAGACCAATTGATATTTAAGAAAGGGTAATTATATGGGTTTAATCGATGGTGGTTTTAAGCTTGGCGGTAGGGCGTTTAATGCTGCTAAAGGATGGTTTAAAGGTGGCAAGGGTGGTAAAGGTGTTAAACCGCCTAAAGCTGAAGGAAAACCCCCTAGACGTGTTTCAGAAGCTAATAAGGGTGGTAAAGGAAAGCCGTCTAAATCCTCTAAATTCGGTAGAAAAGCATTAGTAGGGGGTGCATTAGGTGCATTGGCTTTAAAGGCTGTTTCTGACCTTTTAAACAATAACGGCAACGGAAACGGCACAGATCCGAACGCTCTTTCCAGAAAGAACAAAACCAGAACATCAAGTACTGCTACCACCAAGCCGGTATCACAGAACATAGTCATAAAAAAGCATGATTACCCAAATACTTATCGTGTACAGTTGAATCAACTGTCAAACACGATAAATTATGCCATAAAACGTGACAAAATCTCAAATAGGAAAACTAATAACCGGTATCAATCTATACTCTGTAAAAAGATTATGGATAAATTGACCTTGCATACGGAAATACAGAATGATTTGATAGTTAATGAGATTTATAATGTTCTTGCCCTTAATAATGATTTAAGTGATACCACAAAGAAAACCTTTATCAATAACCTTGTTGACTTAATCAAGCCAAAGAACAAAGGTAAAATGTCTGATACCTTTTTGAACTCTGCATCCTTAAAGGAATTAAAGAGCATCAATAAAACACAGACTAAAATATATATGGCATTAAAAGAGTTGTCAGAGGATAATTTACACTCTATATATGATAAAAAACGTGAACATGTACAAAAATTGCCATATAAGAATACAGATTATCAGAATGTATCTAATATTGAATCCGGTGGTAACGGCGGATTTAATTTTGGGTTAGGCGGTATTCTAGGTGGAATACTTGCCGCCCTTGGCGGTGGCGCATTGTTTTCATTGTTCAATAACTTAAATGAAGATGATTCAGATGGCTCAGATAGCGATGATGAAAAAAGTTTTATTGATAAAGTATTATTGGATGCTGCTAAATTTGCAAGATATGAAAGTGCGATGAGGGTACACAAAGCCAATAAAAATGTAGCAAATCATTTTAGGGATGCAAAAACGAATTTCAAAGATTTTCGCACAGATGCACAAAAGGCTGCAAATACAAGACGTGTTGCAGACAATATCAGATTATCTAATCAGGAACAACTTCAGAAAAACATGGCTAAGTTGAAACCCGAATTAGATCCTGTTGCTAAAAAACAATTACTTGATAAGATTAAGAAGAATAAGAAAGCGATTGCATTAGCCGAAGAGATTTGGGGACGTAACGGTTTAAAGAAAGTTTATCCAAAACTTATAAAAGCTTTGAAAAGTACCGGACGTGCATTAGGTTCTGGGGCTTTCTCAATATTCTTTGCCTTTATATCCATATGTATGGTTAAGTATGAGTTAGAACATATGGATGATGAAACCGAAAAATACGCATTAACAGCAATAGCAACCCTTGAATTGATTCCGGTTGTAGGTGCTATTGTTGGATTTTTTGAATGTATTCCGTTGCTGTTAAATCTTGCCGGTACTATTATAAAAGATTTCATAGTCCCAGCATTACAGTATTTTGAAAAAAAATACAATAGAAACGATCCATTATGGAAAGAGGTTGGTTCTTGGACTATTGATGGATTTCCGATTGGTCAATCAATTTTAGTTATTTTAGACTTCTGCAAATTCTCTGTATGGGCGGTTATTCCTGTTCTTCAAACAATTGGAGAGGCTTTATACTGTATAGATCCAGATGCATTGCGTCATTATTTTATGGATATTATCAGAGTAGGGGAAAAAGCTATAGAATACACCTATCAGACTGCAGAAGCCTTGCATGTTTCTAAAAACAGTGTATTAAAAACCTTGGAAAACGAGGGGTACATTAAAACATCTGGAATAGGTGGTATAGGTGATACTAAAGTTGTTGATTTTGATAGAATCCGTAATGAGTTAAGTGTTGCTGAAATAGATGCACTTATTCAAAGTAATGCTCTTTTATTCAGTGATAAACAACAATTAGAAAATATTAAAAATTCTAAAATGCGTGAACAAGCCGATTTGATTAAAAAGACCGGCGATCCTGAAAAAGATGCTTGGAATGCAGTTGAAAGGGTTGAAAAAGCAAGATTTGAAGCTGGTAGAAACTTAACTGAAACAAATCTCAGTACTCTTAATGAAGAATTAAACAGTAAAGATGCATATGAAACCCATATTTTGCGTTATTGGAATGCGTTTAACTCATTAGATGCACAGATTGCAGCAACCAAATACTTTTTCCATCATCCATGGAAAGAGTTTATCAGCCGTATTCGGTCACAGATAAATAATATACAATACTGGCTTGCACCCCCTATTACTGTTGAAGTAACTAAAATACATAATAAAGATGTAATGACTATATTCGGCGGTGCAAATGTGTATTTTATATTCTTACATGGCACGGTAGCAATCAGAAAAGATAATGAGAAAGAACCGTTTTATAATAACAATTTAAAAGTTATCGGTCAGTTAAAGAACGATGGCAGTGCTGAACTGTCTAATAACTATGTAGCCAATGATAAAGAAAGTTTTGAGTATTATAACGATCCTAGATTTAAAAATTTTAAAGGTAAAGGTTATAATCAATATAGAAAAGAAGTATTATATGCAGAAGTTACTAAACCGGTGGAAACTTTTAAAATTCCTACTGTATTAGATGAAAAACAGTTTAATATGAGTGCCGCCGGAATTCCTACTCCGGTTGATACAACACCTAAAGTTGATACTCCAAAGCCGGTGGATACAACACCTAAAAAAGATGAATTAAAAGTATCAACTCCAGTACCAAAGGTTTTACAGTATACTAAACCAGATGGAACTACTGGTACTACAAATACTACAGCACCGAAAGATGATGTTTTCCAAAAGGTTTTAAAAGCTGCTGAAACAGCAAGAAAAAATACAAGGTTTGACCGTTACGGAAGAGAAAAATCAGAAAAACAAAGTACCAGATTGTGCGCTCATTATGTATCAAATGCATTGCAAGCAAATGGATTTAAATTTAACAGACCTCATTATGCACATGAATACCATACTAAAGGTATATTACGTAAACTAGGTTTTAATATGGTTTATAGCGGTTTAGGCAAATATGATGCAAAAGTAGGTGATATCTGTGTTGTTAATAAATTTAAAGCCTGTGGCAAAGATCATTATCATGTAGCTATCTATGACGGTAAAAACTGGATATCTGACTTTGTACAGCAAAGTTCAGAAGCATGGAATATCTATAGCGGTGTAAGACCTAATAACGGTGTTTATTACTATCGTTACGGTGCATCTGATACCCCAGCACCGACAGTTGCAACAAATACAGATGTTGCAGAAACATTTGATACTTCTAATAAAACACCGGAAAAACAAGTACCTTTTGAACCGAAAGTTAATAAAGAAAAAGTAGAGGTAGCTAAGAACAATACAAAAGATGCTGATACACGTTCGGAAAAGACTTCTAAAGATCTGGCTGTGAATGAAAGAAAATTGAATGAAAAGAAAACAGCAAGTAATAATAATGATACTTTATTATTTGATGTTAAAAATAATTCATTCTTTAAACATAAGAACCTTGATAATGCAAGTGTGTTCTTTACATTCCCAGTTTTAGATTACAGCACTTTAGACTGGGGTTAGTTGACAACGGCTGATAATTTATGTATTATATATTATAAGAATATATTGTGATGTATATCACAATATATTTTTTAAAAATAACTTGACAAATAGAAAATAATATGTATAATAATACACATAGACTTGATTGAGAGAGGAATTTGAAATGGATACATTGGCTGAAAGAGAGATTAGTTTTTATGCGGAAGATGGAAATATTGATATTTTTGTATCTATTGCAAGAAGTGTGTGCGATGGTGTGACCGTTTCAAGACAGTATTGCAGTAGAAGCCGTGGCGCTTTCTGGACTGACCCTGATGTTGAATACTGCAATCTTGAAGGTGGTTTCTTTGCCACTGCACAGCGTATTTTAAGGGCTTATGGCAAGGATAATATATCTACCCACAGAATAGGTTCTAAAGCGAACTGGTAGCATTCTAGGGGGTATTCTGGGGGTTCTATGACGAAGGATGAAGTATTGATTGCTAAACATGCAATAATGACTCTTGAAAGCGCATTAACCATGCTTTCAAATTCAAATATTCCAAATTCTGAACTCATGCCGATTTTGAACATGTTCAGTGCCGTGCAAGAAGATTTGGTCAAGTTGTATGCGGATTTAGGAACTTCGTTAACAATAGTTTCATGGTTAAGTATAGTATAGATAATGTTTAAACTTTGAAGTATATCACATTTTTAAAAACAAATTTATTGACATATAGACACAGTTAATATATTATTGAGAATATAAAATCATTAGTTACTTAGAATATATAAATTGAAAATAAACAGTAGATATAGTAAAAGTTTTTATAGTTATGAACTCAGCGATACTAAATATCATGAGATCTATGACTTTGCTTGTTATCTGAATGGGATTAAAAATGAACTTTCTATTGAAGTTAATAAAAATCTGTTGCATTTTCATAATATGTCAAAGTATGAGTTTCATCAAGCAATATTACCTTTAGTTCATGATAGGATAAATTCTAATTTTTACAACCACATGGCTGATGATGTTTTTGTAGCATATCAAAACAAGTTTAATGCGATAAAGAAAAAATTAAATTTTAATATGGTTCAAGATTACCATTTTATATATTACAAAAGAAACTCTAAAAAGCATTCAATCGGTGAACTTAAGGAAATACATAAAAAATTTGTATCAACACCATTGACTATAACATTAACATATTTAGCTAGATACGGTAATAATGATATTCTTGACTATCTTTTAGAAAGATTTGTTTCAGAAACAAATCATGAAAAGGAACTGTTTTATGCATCTATAATAGATCATATCTATAAATATGGTTTAAGCAGACTTATGAGCCTTGCTATGAGCAAAAGACAAAGGATTATAAAAAAGTATTCAGAAAATCCTATAGTTTTTAGTTCATTGACGTTCAGAGGTAGAAGCCGTTTAACGGCAGATATTCTTTCGTATAATAAAAAATTTAATTCTAAAATTAAAGCTTTTATAAATATATCATGGGGCAATAACGATAGAAAAAAGTTAACAATACCAGTTAAGTATTCAAAAGATTTTCATAAAGATATGAAACGTTATACTAATGGTAAAGATACATCATATACATTATGTTTTGATGAAAATAACAGAATAAGAATCATTCTTAGTTATGAGGGTGAAAGAGATATTCCAGATAATAAAACAAATTTCATTGGTATAGATGTAAACAGTAAACATAATCTAATGCAGTGTTCAAATGGCGATTCGATTGATTATGATCGAAAGCTTGTTGAAACTTTAAGTAATGAACTTTTAAAGGTTGATTCGCTTAAATCTAATAAAGATTATGTAATTGGAAAAAGAAAAGCCCATAAAATAAAGCATCTTACAAATGAACTTAGATCAACAATTAGATATGAAATATCATTATTATGTAAAAAATTAAAATCAATGAGCATAGATCATGCCGTGCTTGAAGATTTAAATGGCTTTGAAGATAAATGTTTCTGTAAAGATGAAAATGGTCTTAATTATAATAGAAGAATTAAGCTTCTTAAATTATCTTCTATTAAAGATGAATTTGAACATATTGCTAGAAAATATGGTATCGCAGTATCATTAGTTCATTCATATTATACATCTCAGCAATGTTTAATGTGTGGGTGTATTGATAAAAACAATAGAAAAACTCAAGAAGAATTTGAGTGTGTTGAATGCGGTTATAAATCAAATGCTGATTTAAATGCCAGCAGGAATATTTTAAAAAGAGTAGTTTCGACAGTGTTAAGAGACAAACTTTTAAAAAATAGTAAACTTGGTAATGGAACTTTTGAACCTAAACTGTTAAACAGACATAGGGTAAAAGAAGTTTTGTTATCGTTACGTTACAACCTATCAACAATAGGTGAAGAAGTTATGAGTTCTACTTAATTTAAGTAGTTTAAATAGTTTTTAGGTAACGTAGTTCAAATGATTAAAATATTGAAACAATTTATTTTGTTGCTGATAGCCTTGACTATCGGCTTTTTTGTAGGCTATAATTTCCCTAAGAAGTATGAGGAATGCAGTTTAGAACCATCTGAGTACTATTACCATTGCTTGCAGTATGAAAGCGGAAAGTGCCTTAAAATAATTTTGAAACGATATAACGAAATGGAGATTTTTAGGTGAAATTAGCCGAACTACGGAAATTAAGTCATAGTCCTGTGGCTGTATATAATTATGAGAAAACTATTGAAATTTCGGATTTGATGAATAATTATCAATACCCTAAGTATTATCAGGTTAAAAACAAAGAAACCGTGGATATATACTGCAATGCTGTGATTGATGATTGTGTTGTAGATGATATTGAAGCTTTTGATAATGCAATCATAGCATTGGCACACGTTTAAGGATTTTAATGGTTGTTAGAGATTTTAATAAAATTGAAATAAAAGGCGATAAGCTTTTAAAAACCTTTATCGGTCCTGATAATTTAGCCTATACAATGGCTGATGAAATCTCTTATTATCAGAAAATCCAAGATTCTATATTCCCTAAGATTTATGAGTTTTACGATAATGGGTATCTTATGGAATACTTCAAAGACTATCAACCCTTGCAGTACATTCCTAAGAAAGATCATAAAGTTATCTTTGATAAGATTTTCAAGAAGTACAATGAATGGGGTCAATATCGTAAAACCTCAGATGTATTCTATAACTTTTTATATAATAAAATACCTTATAATAAAAAGGTACACAGTATTTTAGCGAGCAATAAAGAAACACTTTGTGATTTGCAGATTATTCATGGGGATTTAAGTACTATGAATGTACTTGTAAATTCTGAACTTGATATTAAATTTGTAGATCCTAGAGGAAGTGATATCTATGGGTCAATCTATTATGATTTGGCTAAACTCTATGACAGCTATATTTTAGGTTTCGGGGATATTGTTTCCGGTTTTAAACATGAATTTGATTTAAAATTATATGAAAATTATATATATAAATATAATAAAAAAATTATTTTATGTATATTATATATAAACTTAATAAGTAAATTAAAAATGCATAATGAATCCGAGCAGAAAGAATTTATTAAACTTGCTGAAAAGGTTTATTCATGGTTATAATAACATGCGCCGGTCTAGGAACACGTTTTAAAGGCTTTATTGACTATCCTAAACAACTTCTTAAATTAAAGAATGGCAAGACAATCATTGAAAGCATCATTGAAAACGTTCGAGAGTTTGATAATAATATAGTTATTGTTGCAAACAAAGACAATTACAAGTATTTTGAGTTTTTACAATTACCTATCTACCTAGTAGATAAATTACTTGGTTCTGCATACAGCGCAAGCTGTGCAATCAGTAATCAGAATGAACCCTTGATTGTCATGGACAGTGATGGTTATTATTCAAAGAGTATTTTCAAAGACTTAAAAGAGATTTTAAAAACTAAAAACTGTTGTGTAGTTGATGAACGTTTGAAAGATCCATGCTTATACAGCTTTGTTATTACTGACGGTGAAAAGGTTATCAAAACCATCGAGAAAGAATCCGGCGGCGATTATGGAATCATTGGTATTTATGGGTTTAAAAACTCTCAAGAATACAAGCAGGCTGTTAATGAAATGATTTTGAAAACAAAACCTAAAGAATATACAAATGCCCTTGTATATAACTTTTTAACAGATAATACATACTTACAAACTTTTGATTATAAAATTTTAGGAACACCTAAACAATACGTTGAGTATACCAATTCTTAAACATATTTAGAATGAAGTTTTTAAATTTTATAGAAACATCTGTATTAAGAACTTCATTCTTATAATATTTGTAAAAGAACGGTAAAAACCGTGCTTCATAATTTGGGTTTAAACCGCAATGTGTAAAATGTAGTATATAATATTTTTCTGGATTATCAATTTTTTTATATAATTGTAGATTTTCAATATTTTCAAAATCTTTATATACAGATATAAAACATTCATCAACAATAAAGCTTTTTAAATAATCAGACTGTAAAAATTCTTTATAGATCCTCTGCGGTTTGAAAACTGAAAATCCTAGATTGAAATAACCTTTCGTAAATAAAGTTCTATCTTTCCATCCCCAGTCATTATTGAGCAATTTGTTTTGTTTAGTTCCAAAAATAGTATTGTTTGAATTATAACAATATTCAAAAATTTTGCTTAGATCTTTAAGAAACAAGATATCAAAGTCAACATGGCAGATTAAATCAAATTTACATCTTGAAAGAAGTTCTATACATTTTATTTTATAAGAAAAAGCATCTACAAGATGATCTCGATTTACAAAATCATTTTCAATAGCATCTTTAAACGATAGATTGTTTTTATAAAATTTAACCTTTTTAAAAATTACATCTACATTTAATGATTTAACTTTTAACTCAGTTTCAGCATTGAAATAAAATATGATGTATTTTACTTTTGTGGTATTTGTTCGGTCATAGGAATGCAGACATACTTTCAGTATATCTAAATCATGCTCTGTTATAGTACTGTAAACAGTATAAAATACAATGTTCATAAACCTAAACTCATAATTTTATTATAATGATAATGATTTTGTTTTACTGGATCTTCAAACCAGTTTATAAATGGTTTATATCCACCTATACAATGTACTGCAATAGGATTTGCTACAAATTGCTTATAAGGATAGTTAAGAAAACATACATCTAAATCTAAAAAGTTAAACAAGTCTTTAGATCTGTATAAAAATTCTTCTTCCGGTAAATCTGATTGAGGATTAAAATATTTTTCTATATCATCTTTATATAATTTAACATTTTTAAAAAATAAAAAACCGGCATTTAGATAATGAGTATAATCTTTATAAGGATAACCATATTCTTTAATACCGGTAATCCCATCTTTAAAAATGCTGAAATCAAGCTTTTTATAAAAGAATACATCAGGCTCAAAAAAGAAAAAATCCTCTGTTTGCTCTGCAAATATTTTTAACTTTTCTTTTAAAATGCTTGGAAACCATCTGTAATCTTTTGGTATTTTGCTATTATCAGATGGTATATAATGACATTTAATGTCGTTTAACCATTTATTTTCAATTTCTGAACCATAAAAGTAGACATCAACTGGCAAGTCATTAAATCTTAAAAATGATTTAATAGACTTGCTGCACATGAATTGATATTTACTATTCGTTAGAGTTATTACTTTCATAGTACCAATCTAAAAGGTATAATTCTTTTTTATCTTGAATTGTAGGAATAACTTCCTGACATAGATGGTTACTTTTTAATACAATCGTTTGGACTTCTTTCATCATCAACATGGATAGTTCAACAAGTTCAGAAAATGAAAGATCGTGTTTTGCCTTCGTTTGTGAAATCCATGGCTGAACTATTTGATCTGCCGTTATTAACCCAGCTTGGATCTGGAAAGTATAAGCCTGAATAACACCGGAAATTCTTAAAAGGGCTTTATCATCAATAGCAAACAAATCATCCTTATACATTACAGAGCCGGTATTCAGTAAGTTGTTTTTGAAATTTGAAATTTCCTGCTGTTTTTGAATTTTCAAATTTTCAATTGGCGTTGGGTCTTCATAAGGTTTAATATCATCAAGATTGATTTTGCCATCTTTGAAATCTTTTAAAACCTGCTGCGCAATTTCAGTAGTATTATATTTTGGATCGTCAGAAACAACAAAAGTAAATGGAAAAGATTTACCATCTAAAAATTTTCCATCTAAATCTTTAATATCCAAATCGAATGATTTATAATTTTCTTCGTTTACTTCTTTATAATTGTAATATCTTAAATTACTATATTCTAATTTCATTTTTTACCTCTGAATATTAAGCGATTTTCTCAATATAAACTTTTATAACACCGTCACCAATTGAAGCTTGGTAAAAACAATTATATGTTCCACTTGGTGGGTGGCCACCGGTGCAAAAATATTCGTAAATTCCTGTGCAACCAGCACCTACTATATGTTTATCATAGTCACCATAAATTTGAGATGCTGAATAAGGGTTTTGCACATTTTTCGGAGCATAAATATACCAGCTTCCATAACTTCCACCTCCAGAATCTTCCCTTGCCGGTGTATATCCTAAAGCGTTGATAATATGCGAACTTGTTAATGCAAGATAAAAGGTAGTTCCACTTAAACCCAATCCACTACCGGCACTATAGGTTGTATTGTTATCCTGAGTCTGAAATGAACCTAAAGGCTGTCCATTAACATTCATATATGTTACAGTTCTGCCGGAAACGGTAATACTTCCTACAGCTTGGGATTTTAAATTATCATTTACAGTTGCGAGATCACTAGGGGTAGTAAAAGTTGTTAAATTCTGTGTTATCTTTCTACCGGAAGTTGAATATGTAATGCTTGCAACACCGTTGCCAGAACCGGATGTGTTAATGCCGAATTCATCAGCTTTTAAATAATTTGCATATGTATTTGTTTTATCAAAAACATTTGTAAACCCACTGCGTTTAGCATACAGTTGACCGCTTGCTTTATTCTTGATTATGGTGTTTGCTGCCATTGTGGTGAGTGCCAAATCACCATCAATAGTACCACCATTTTCATAGGTGAAGTTCTTTGATATGTCATTATAAGCCATTGAAAGCCCTCTTTTTAAAAATATTTGATTATTATATATATTTATATATAATAAATAAATATTTTTTTAAAAATGCTCGCTATGTTGTAAAGGAACATTGATATTATTATATATAAATATACAAAAATATTTAAAATTTTTATTGCATTATTATATATAGTATAGTATTATAACAAATATGATAGATGAAAACAAAGAATTACATGCACGTAAAATACAAGTAAAAAGAAGAAGTCAAGCTGAAAAAGAACTTGACCACAATATGTTTTTATCTAAAAATTTATCAAACACATGTATCTATACTCAACGAGGTACTTTTTTCGCAAAAAGAGATTGCCAAGACCCTAAATTAAAAAGCGAGATGAAGTCATTTATGAGCAAAAGTGAATTGATTAAAATGCTTCAAGATTCAAATCAAGTTGATTATAGGGCTTTACCATCTATTGTTGCTCAACAAGTATGTAATCAAGTATGTGATGAATTTATATCATTCTTTAAAAAATTAAAGAATGGTGATAAAACAGCTAGAATACCTAAGTATAGAGATAAAGTAAAAGGTCGTAACAAACTTTCTTATCCAAAAAATGCTATATCAATTCCAGAACTTAGAAACGGATATATAAAATTAACCGGTATAAATACCAAATTCAAAATTCCTGATGGTATTGATTATAAAGATATTCAACGTGTTGATATTGTTAAAAAATCATCTCATATTGAAGTTGTTGTAATGTATAAAGTTCCGAAAGTTGAACTTAAAGAAAAGAATAACCGTTATATGGGGGCTGATTTAGGTTTAAACAACCTAATTACTGTAGCATCAAATGTCAAGGGGATAACCCCTATGATATTTGATGGTAGACCTGTTAAAGCAATAAATCAGTTTTATAATAAATATGTATCAGAACTGCAATCTAAATTAACTAAAAAGGGGAAAGAAAAGTATACATCGAATAAAATTTACTCGATAACGAGAAACCGTTATAACAAAATTAATGATTATTTTCATAAAATATCTACGTATTTAATCAATCAAGCAGTTTCCAATGGTATTACTG
>Ga0256405_10006883_pt1 | contig 17698 bp, 8 predicted proteins | sample RumenRJG_02DNA_FD_189096 | JGI IMG/M metagenome (GOLD analysis project Ga0256405, IMG submission 189096) | Bovine rumen microbial communities from Lethbridge, Alberta, Canada - RJG_02 | ecosystem: Host-associated > Mammals > Digestive system > Stomach > Rumen | place: Canada: Alberta | collected...
TTTTCTTGCGTACGTCTGCGTATGCACGTGTATATAGTGTACAGACGTACGCGTGAGGATTTTTGTAAATAATGTGGCAAATGTGGCAAATGTGGCAAATATGGCAACTCAAAACGATGCCACTTCCCACTCAAAAGTGAGCCACTTACAAAAAAAAGTAAGCCACTTATAAAAAAAAGTAAGCCACTTTTTAACCAAAAACGATATAGATATGAAAGCAATCACAAATTAGCAGGGAAGAGTCTGTGAAATCCTTTCAAAATTGCCGCAAAGCGGCTGTAATACGTTATTAATCTGTGACATCTGTGTAATCTGTGGTCGTTAAAAAGGGTGGGAAAGTTCAGTTAGGTTAATATCTTTTACCACCAAGACTGTGTTCAATAATGAACAAATCAATTGCAAAAGTACTAAAAAAGTATTACACACCCAATGTTTCTGCCTATTTTTTAGGCTGTGTCAAGGAAAAAGCTTAATTTTGCACCTCATTAGAAACCAATATCAAAAAGCCATTAATATGTTTGAGACACTCACACTTTCCGTTCTTTCGTGGATGCTCGCAGCAGTAGGAACGCCACAGGCTGCCGGCGAACCTTGCACCTTCAACGAGAACACCCGCTATTCCTCAATCGTCATCAACAGCCGCATCAACGATTTCAAGGCCAATACCAAGGCAGCTGGATTCGGGAAATACGACAACGAGGGGAATGTTATTGAGGAACCCAACGGCACAGCCAGCACACTCGACTACGTGCCTGGCCTCGTGGCAAAGGCTATTCTGGAGGCTGCCGACTACTATAAGGACAATAAGGACGTGGACGTGATGCCCTGGTACTATGCCATCAGGCACTACGGCAACACGTGCGACATACCCAATAACGGCAAGCAGGGTAAGAGCTTTGACGACCTGAACGGCGTGAAACTCTATTTCAAGCTGCAGGAATTGGCTGCCGACACGCGATTCACTGACAGTACGGCCTTAGCAACTGCAAAACAGCGCTTTGCCGATGCCAGAACGGGCTTTGCCAAAGCCAATGAGAACTATGTGATCAAGGAGAGCACACTGGCCGATGCAGCTGGCGGATGGTGGCACAAGTCATCGTACACCGACCAGATGTGGTGCGACGGTCTGTATATGGGGGCGGCACTGATGGCTCAGATGATCAACGAGGATAAAGACTATACGAAGTTGACCACTGACGACTGGAACCTGATTACCAAGCAGTTTACCATATCATGGAAATACCTGTGGGACGAGGATGCACAACTGCTCTATCATGCCTTTACCGCCGATCCCGCAGGCGAGGCAGCCTCGAAATGGGCAGGCATCTCAGCAGAAGAGGGAAAGGAGGTCTATCACTCGGCAGAGTTCTGGGGACGCGCAGAAGCCTGGTACTTCCTCGCACTGGTCGACGTACTGGAGCAGATGCAGAAGGCCAAGAAGACCGCTACCGCTAACTATAAGACCCTGAAGGGCTATCTCACGAAACTGGCTGCAGGCATTGCCGCCCGTCAGGACAGTAAGACGGGATGCTGGTATCAGCTGATGGCACACGACGGTACGTTCGTGGCATCCGACTATGACAGCAGCTACAGATACACCTCGGGACCCGTGAACAACTATCTGGAATCGTCGTGCACAGCCATCTTCACCGCTGCCTATCTCAAGGGCGTTCGTCTGAGAGTGCTCAACAAATTCTATCTTGATATTGCAAAGAAAGCCTACAAGGGATTGGTGGAACAGTTTATGGTTGCTGACGGCAACGGAGGGGTACACCTCGTCAGATGCTGCAAGTCGGCAGGACTGGGTGGAAGCAACTATCGCGACGGTTCGGCAGCCTACTACCTGATGGGTAAGGACACAAAACCCACTAGTACCGAAGGCAGTGATTTCTATACAGAAGGAAAAGTGCTGGGGGGCTTTATCCTGGCTGCCACGGAATACGAACGGATGATGGACGAGCCCGTGAAAGAAGGCCCCACGATGGGATGGAGCTCATGGAACACGTTCGCACTGAACATCAGCGAGACAATCATCAAGGAACAGGCCGCTGCAATGGTTTCGAAAGGACTGGCAGCTGTAGGCTATGACCACATCAATATTGATGACGGCTACTTCGGCGGACGCGATGCCGCTACGGGACAACTGAAGATTCACCCCACCCGATTCCCCAACGGACTGAAGCCCGTGGTAGAGTATATCCATCTGAAGGGACTGAAGGCTGGCATCTACAGCGACGGAGGACATAACACCTGCGGCAGCTATCACGGCGGCGACAAGACGGGAGTCGGCGTAGGACTGTACGAGCACGACCAGCAGGACTGCGACCTGTTCTTCAAAGACCTGGACTTCGACTTCATCAAAGTGGACTTCTGCGGCGGCGACCCCATCCACAACAACGAGAACCTGGATCTTGACGAAAAAACACGCTACACAGCCATCGCCAAAGCGATCAAGAACACCGGACGCACAGACGTGCGCATGAACATCTGCCGATGGGCTTATCCTGGCACATGGGCCGACAATGCCGGCTTCTCGTGGCGCACCACGGGCGACATCTACGACGGATGGAACTCGGTGAAAGGCATATTGGCAGAAAACCTCTATATGAGCGCATACAGCAGCAAGGGCCACTATAACGATATGGATATGCTAGAGGTGGGACGCTCGATGACCGCAGAGGAAGACAAGACTCACTTCGGTATGTGGTGTATCATGAACTCGCCTCTGCTCATAGGATGCAACATGAAGAATATCAACGCCACGGCCCTGGAACTGCTGAAGAACGAGGAACTCATTGCGCTGAACCAGGACACGCTCTACCAGCAGGCCTACCTCGCGGCAAAAGTCAACGACTGCTATATCTTGGTGAAGGATATTGAGAGGGCCAACGGCCTGAAAAGGGCATTCGCCATCTACAACCCCAACGACGGGGCTAAAACCGTGACGCTGAACTTCAGGGATATAGACCTGGCCGACAGCGTGAAACTGCACAACTGCTTCACCAAAAAGGATGTGGGAACATTCCTGGGCAGCTATCAGGTCACCGTGCCTAAACACGGCACCAGGATATATGTGGCCGAGGCCGGCTCGCGTATGGAGCGCACACGCTACGAGGCAGAGACGGCCTACAGCAAAGCATACTCGGAGATAGAATGGAACGTATGCCAATACACAGAGGCTTCCTTCTGTTCGGGGGGATACAAAGCGGGCTACATCGGTGGCAGCAACACGAACAACTACCTGGAGTGGCACAACGTGTACAGCAAGGAAGGCGGCGACTACCAACTCACCATCGGCTACATTTGCGGAGAGAGCCGCACCATGAACGTCTACGTGAACGGCAAGAGGGTGAAGACCTTCAGCGGATGCAACTCTGGCGGCTGGGATAAGGTGGGCAAGAAGACGTTCGACATCACCCTGGAGCCCGGCGAGAACACCATCCGACTGGTGAACACCAGCAATTGGCTGCCCGATATCGACTATATCGACGTGGTCAGCAAAGAGATTGTAAACGACATACACGCATCAAAAGCTTATCACCAGAAAGGCATTGTCTACAACTTGAGCGGGCAGCCTGCTCATCAAGCCAATGTCTCAGGTATCGTTATTGAGGACGGCAAGAAGATACTTAAGAAATAATCAAAGAAGGGTGCTGACATCAGCACCCTTCTTTGATTATTTAATCTTTGGTTTCAACTCATCGGGCGAGTCGTTGGTAAACATATTTACAGGCGGTGCCTGTTCGGTATAGAAATGTCGGATGGTTTCCGGTGCTAATGTAATGACAGGCTGGAAATCGTCGCTCTGCATATAGCCGAGAATAGCATGCCGCATCTGTCGGGCCACGGGGCGGTGTTCCAGATCACGCTTGATGTCCATCGTCGTCATCAGCAGCTTGCCTTTCAGGACCTTGGCCTCAATCAGCATACCCAGTTTCCGGGACACATGCCAAGTGTCAATAGGCTGAACGGGCGACTGATAGTCCTTGGGAAGCTCCTGCAGATTCATCACCTGAGCACGGTTCAGCAGTTCCCACCAGTTGAGGTTAGCCCAGTCGTCAGTGGGGAATCCGTGCTTAAACAGCGGATGCTCTTTTTCAATATAGGCGCCAGTGGTATGCGGCGGACGCATCTTGAACCACGACGTGTTCCAGAATACAGGCAGATAAGTCTGCTTCACATCGCTGCCCAGCGTCACCCGTCCGGCTGCTGTCAGCAAAACGGTGCCGCCCCGTTTCAATACCTTCAAGGCACGAGCGTCTATTGAGTCGGCGATGTAAGGGCCTTTATCATTTATCATTTTTTCTTTATCATTTAGCGAAGCGCAAGGGTACACCCAGAAGTCCCAATGATTGTGCACGGCATTGCCAAAACGTACGGTAAGAGTCAGTTTCACAGGTTCCGTGATAGATTCAAGCGAATACTCCACCATGCCCAATGCATTATTCTTCCCAATACCGATACTGTCAGAGATGAGCGTGCCCTGATGATAAACCACCTGTTTATCGTCTTCTATACTATAGGTAATCTTGGCCTTGGCAACATACCCATAGAAGGCATTATATATTTCCAAAGGCACCCGCAAGGTCTCTTGACTGGTGAAGACGAACTTGGGGAAGCGAGCCAGAAGGACCACTGAGTTGCAGAACTCACGCCAGTCGCTGGCCGTACAGTAGCCTTTCTCTTGCCAGTGTACATTCAGTGGGCCTACAAGGGCCGTGCCCTGCCCACTATAGTCGTTGAGTCCCAAAAGCTGGAAACCGGCATAGTCCTTGGTGCGCAGGTTACGCTCTATCTCGTATTTATAGCACAGTGTCTGCAAGTGTCCACTGGCCATCAGGAACTTCTCGGCCATTCGTTCCATGCCATTGTCACGCAGCATATCACGGAATATCTCGAAGTTGCGGGCTTTATACACTCCGGTGTACTGCGTTATCTCCTTGAAATCAGGGAAGGCGCACCACTGGCCTTGTTCATGAGCAATAATGGGCGAGTTATTAAGTGAAGAGTGAAGAGTGAAGAGTGAAGAATCGGCTACCGCGTCAGAGGGTTTGAAGTTGCGGGGGCGTTCTATCTGGGCATAGTAATCATCATTGCTCGAAGGGGCTTTGCGATCCCAGTCAAGTCCGCGTGCACCGCCCTTCACATGATACTCAGAGCCGTCGTCCCACGCCCATCCGCCGCCAACGCTGGCACCGCAATACACCTTCGTAGAGTCATACTCGTGCATCTGCTTCACCCAGTCGTTGCAATACGTGACCCAGTCGCCGGCAGGTTCGTTGCCGGCTGCCATCATCACAAACGAGGGGTGATGTCCGTATTCGTCGATGATACGCTTCGACTCCTCCAACAGATACTGGTCAATCTTCTGACCACGGCGCAGTTTCACCCCGTGATTAGGCCACGAGGGACCTTCGGGCTGCAGGTAGATGCCCACACGGTCGGCGGCGGTGAAAGCAGCGTCTGGCGGGCAATAGCTGTGGAAGCGAACATGGTTCAGCCCATACTCCTTGCATTTCTTGAAGATACGCATCCACTCATCCTCGTCGGTAGGCGGGTAGCCCGTCTCTGGAAAGAGGCAGTTCTCCACCGTTCCGCGCAGGAACAACGGGCGGCCGTTGATATAGAACTGTCGGCCTTTTATCTTAATCTCGCGCAGGCCGAACTGCGTCTCATAGGCAGTCTCGCCAGCCTCTACCGTCAGTCGATAGAGATGGGGATGGAACTCGTCCCAGTATTTGACATCACGCCCCATGCGGAACTTAAACGTGATTTTGCGCCCCTCGGCAAATGCCGTTGAATTAGTGACGAACTTTCTCGTTGTTCCTTCGCTTAATTCACGGATTTGCGCCTTCACCTGATAATCGTACATGGGGAAGAAGCGAAGGCCATCGACATGGTTCTCCAACAGTACTTCCACCGTCACGGTGCCCTCGGCAGCATAAGGCAAGATGCGCACGTGACGGATGTTCAGTTTCTTCCACTGTGCCTGAAGTTCGATACGACCCGTGATGCCGTTCCAGTTGCCCTGCGTCTGGTCGGTCACTGAATGAGAATCCTGTCCCACGCATACGTTCTCTATGCCATTATACACACGGATGGCAATCTCGTTGCGCTCACCTTTCTTGATATATTTGGTCACGTCATAACGATGAGGCACCGACAGCGACATCTGATGACCCACCTCACGACCATTTACAAAAACCGTCGTCTCAATATGTGGCCGTTCCAAAAACAAAACAATACGCTGATCGCCCCAGTCCTTCGGAACATAGACCGACCGTTTGTACCAAGCATTGCCCACATAATGTTTCTCTGGTGTCAGAAAGAAAGGAAACTTCATCTGTCCTTTCTGGCGATATGGCTCCATATAGGGGTTGAAAAAGTACGATGAATCGTAAAGCGAACCCGTCCACTTTGTATGAACATCCACATCGTTGCCTTTGCCGTTAGTGAGCATTGAGCCAGGCAACTCCACAAAGTCATCATAGCGTTCTTCATCGCCCATACCAAACTCCCACAGCCCGGAAAGGTCAAGAATCTGCTGAGCGGCTGCATGGCCAACAGCCAATAGCCAACAGCTAATCGATAGAAAAAGGTATCGTTTCATAATCCTTCGTTAGTGAGTTCTACACGTTTCACACATTCGCCCGGCGTTTTATCAGCTTCACGTGGCAAGTAAACGGGCATATTCTCTTGCATAGGAAGGATTCGCAGTTCTAATTCCGTCACTCCTTTTGGCAGACGCCACAAGCCAAAGAGCATGGGGCGGCCATATTGGAAATGATCGGCCACCAACACTTTTCGCCCCTGCCCGAGGGGAGAGTCAGAGGGGAGGGAGGCATACAAACGTGCACAGTCACCTTGATAGGTGATTTTCAAGAGTGAAGAGTGAAGAGTGAAGAGTGAAGAATCGGCTACCGCGTCAGAGGGTTTGATACTATAAACAGCGGCCTGTTCGAAGTCCTCGTCTGTAGGTTCCTCTGCCACCTTCTGCACACCCATCGTTATCTTTCGCAGCGGTCCTGCCTCCTTCACTTTCGTTGCAACCAACGGGGATGCGGCAGCACATTTTTCACTATTCACTATTCCATTTTCACTTAAAAGCAGGTGTTCCGCTTCTTGTTGTGTCAGCAGGTAGATGTTCTGATAGACGGGCTTTGCGAGTCCATTTGCCTTCACGTTCTTCAATGTCTTTCCATTCATCATAGAGATGATGGTGGGAATGCCTGGGACTTGCATCATATAAATCTTTCCGTCGCGCTTAGCCACCAACTGAGCTGTGGCATACTTGATACCATCGATATTCACGGGGAAGATAGCGATACAGCCAGCGGGGATATTTAGCTTTGGCAGTTTCACGCCACAGGCCTCCAACTCTACATTCTTCTTCTCGGAAAGGTTCTGCAACCGCTCGTAGTTATTTACAAAGATAAAACCACTATTATCCTTTGAGCGAACAGCCCAGCGCAACTGCGCGTCATCGCCCTTCTTGATATCCTGCGGAGCTGGGAACGATGCCTCCATCTCGGCCAGTTGTTCGCCCCAGTCTTGCATAAAGAGATGTAATGGGCGCAGGAGATAATAGTGGGGATTCTTCTGGCCAAACTCACCCAGCGGAGCTTGGAAGTCGTAGTTCTTAACAGGCATATCGTTGTAGTTCGTGCCTTGGGTGCGCTGGTTCTCGTTCAGATACGTCTTGCCTTCCGGATTCGTACCACCATGATACATATAATAGCCCAGCAGGTTAGAGCCAGAGCCCAACTTCACAACAGCCATCGAATAGGCATCCTCTGGATAGAGATAAGGACGGCGGTGATAGGCCTGCATCATGCCTCCACCCAGTTCGCAGGTGAAGTAAGGATAATCCTCATCAACCTTGCTTACCTTCGCCATCTGGTCGCCCAATTGCTCCGTAGCAATGGCTGTACTGGAACGGAACGCTTTGAAGTTGAACGCCTTGTAATAGTTGCCGTCCGTCTCGCCCAGCGTACGGTCCCAGAAGCCATCGGCATAGTCGCCATAGAGAGGCAGCATCTCGCCAAAGGGAACGGGCGTAGCCAACTCTGGCCAACCCGTACGTGTATAGAACGGCAGGTCGAAACCAATCTTCGTGGCTATCTTCTTCAAGTCCATCAGATACTCGCCACGTCCTCTGTATTCATTATCAAACTGAGCCGCGATGACTGGGCCGCCGTCTTTCCACTGCAAACCTTGCACCTGTGTAAAGATCTGGCGATAAAGCCGTTCAGCATAATACAGAAAACGAGGATCTTGCGAACGCATCTTGATAGGCTTTGAAGCTCCCCCTCTCTCGGAGGGGGCTGGGGGGAGGCTCCACATCCAATCAGGGATGCCGCCATTGCGCACCTCCCCATGGCAGAACGGCCCCATGCGAAGCACCACTGGCATCTGCTCGTCCTTACAGATCTCGAGGAAACGACGCAGGTTGCGCTGACCGTCCCAACGGAAGATGCCCTCTTCCTCCTCCACATGATTCCAGAACACATAGGTAGCAATCATCGTCACACCACCCTCTTTCATCTTACGCACCTCCTGCTGCCATTCGTCGGCAGGGATACGCGAATAGTGCACTTCACCCATCACAGGCACAATGCGACGCCCGTCCATCATCAGACTGTGCTTATCCCATGTCACCACAGGATTCATAGCCTGCTCTATCTGGTCGGCAATCTGCTGCATACCCTTGATGGAAGGGTGACCAGCCATCTTATGAATGCCTTTCAGTTCAATACATTTCACGCCATAGTGCTGACAGATGAGTTTTGAAGATTCTGTCACCTCCTTGCTCAACCCATCGTTCAGCAGGAAGTAGATGTCCGACTTCACATAATGCTTCGTCATCCAGTCCAACATATAAGCCATTGCCGGACGAAAACTCCACAGGTCATCCTTGGTGATGTTCTCATATTTGAACTCACCAATAGGCGAATGAGCCCAACTGTCGTTCGTGGCACCAAAGATGAAGATGACATCTGGATTGCCACCCAGATTATCCATGCGCTTTGTAAACGAACGGTCGCTGTAGTCCTCCTTGTTATAACCTGTATTACAGATGGTAGAACCACTAAACGAGTTGTTCATCAGCAACTCCCAGCCTTTGCGCTCAATGAACTGCGCCCACCACGTCTGCTCCACACGGTTCACATCCGTCTGATTAGGGTTATTACGTTTGAAATACCAGATGGCATTTCCTTTGGGAATAGACCCCTCAAAGGTGGAATACGAGTCGCCCAGCACGGCGACTTTCTTGTTTTGTGCGCCTGCCACAAGGCACATCAACAACAATATCGGTAATAAAAACAGCTTTCTCATGCTCTCTTATGATTGATGTCCATTGATTGTAATTCTGCAAAATAGCGTTCTGCCTTCTCGTGATCGCCCATGCCTTCATAACCCAAAGCAAGCATATAAAGACAATGGATGCGGTTCTTCACATCGAGCGAGTCGTCCCAGATCAACAAGTCGGGCAATGACACTGCAAAATAGTCCATCGTCTGATGCTCGAAGATGTGCTGTTTTCCATAATTGATGAGCTTATAACAAAGCCCATTGGCTTTTGCATCATCTCCCAACTTCCGATACGCCAATGCCGCATAGAAAATCTTGTCGGGCTTAGCATCATTATAGTACATCGCTGGTGCAGGTTCCTGAGGTCCCTTGGTAGCTTCCATCCAACACTCACGGGCATTTTCTTGCTGTCCCATCGCATCATAAGCGATGCCAAGATAGTAGTAGAAGTCATTCTCCTGAGCACCATAGAGTTTGCCCTCACCCAGATGATGAGGATACACCAAGCATTCCTGGAGCAACGAAATAGCCTCTTCATAGTTCTTCTTTTCAAGCGCTTGATTCGCCAGCTCCACCCTGCAGAACTGATACTGTGCAGGCACCTTACCTTCGCCACCCTCCCAAGGATGGAACTGATGGGCATCGAGCTTCGCCTTGGCTTCCTCGTAACGACCGAGCTGGTTCAACAAGGTAATCTCTTCGAGTACGAGGTCATCACGCTGAGCAATCAGCTGCGGATATTTCTGCAGGAAGTCCAGACGCTGCTGATGCGGCTTTTGCAGACGCTTGTAGAGTTGGTCGAGCTCCATGAGAATGCGACTGTCGGTCTCATCGAGATGGAAGGCCTTCTCCATATACTCCAATGCCTCCGAAGCCCCACCTACCGCCCCCGAGGGGGCTTCTTTAGTTGAAGAGACTATCGTGTCCCCCTTGGGGGATGACAGGGGGGCTTTATTGAAACGCGCCAGTGCCAGGTTACGCCAAACGGTGGGGAACGACGGGTCAAGACGTGCCGACAGTTCCCAGTTCTCAATGGCAAGGTCGTACTGACGCTTGTCGTAATACAGACAACCCAGATAATAAGGTGCCTTCGCTCCCTTGGGATTCTGCGCCTTAGCAGCCTCTAATGCCAACACATCCTCCAAACGGTTGGGGAAACAGCAATAGGAATCTGCTTGCTCTGCCCTTTGGAAGTAATCACTCCCCTCTCCCCCGAGAGAGGGGTTGGGGGTGAGGCTTCCCATATAATAATAGGTCATCGGACTCACAGCATCCTCGCTGATAGCAACATCCCAGATGGAACGAGCCTCGTCATAAAGACCTGCAGCGACATAGTCAAGAGCCAGCTCATCATAGTTGTTAGACGCCTTTCGCATCAAATCCTTCAACGTATCGATGCCTGTCAGCAGATACTTCTCATAGCGACAGCCATAATTAAAGTGGTCTAACAGCAGACTCTCCTCAATCCATGCCAAAGCCTCTTCTTTTCGTCCAAGCAGACGAAGAACGGAGGCCTTTAATGCACGTGCCTTGTGGTTGCAACTGTTGAAGATGAGACAGCGGTTCAGTTCATCGAGCGCATCCTCATAGCGACCTTGCGCCGTACTGATGCATGCAGCCTCGAAATAGCCGGCATCTGCCCATGCCTTATTCCATGTGGATTTCCAGAACAGCTCGTAAGCCTCTTGCTGACGTCCCTGATATTTCAAAGCGAGAGCGAGGTTGAAGATAGCCTCTCCATCGTATGGATTCGGATTACGTTTCTGCCAAATCTTCACGGCTTTTCTCAGGTAAGACTCGGCCTTATCGAAACGTCCACGACGCAGATACCATAAGCCCGTCTGGTTCAGACAGCGCACATCATTGGGGTCACGACGCAGAGCCTCCTCGTAATAATCGAGAGCGCTCCATGTAGCATGACGATACTGTTCCAAGTGCAGGCCCGTCAGATACAGCTGGTCGTTGGTCTTTGTGTCTTCAGGCGAGAGTGCTGCTTCGGCGGCATCGGGTATAGGACGAATCTCATCGGGTTCAGCCATCCATTGCAAACGTCCTACATTCAGCACCAAGTCGTTCAGCGTAGTGCCTTTGACGTCAACCGTCTGCTCAAAGACCTCCTCAGGTGACAACGTCACCACCTGATTAAAAAACTCCTCACCTTTCTTATCGCGAAGAACGATGCGTACCTCTTGTTTCGATGTTGCGAGCACCTTGAAATGCCCACCCTCATCAATATTCAGGATAAAGTCCTTGCTTGCCTGCTTCACCACACCCAACTCGCGATAGGGCATGAAGTACTGCACAAACTGTTTCTCCTCATATGGCATCAGCCAAGTGAAGTCGGGCTGGTTCTCCGTATAGACACCAGCCATCAGTTCGATGTAAGGACGGAAAGAAGACTCTCCCCTAACCCCTCCCTGTGAGGGAGGGGAATAAATAGACTTCTTGTCAGAAGAGCCAGCAGGACTATCCACTCCCCTCCATACAGGGAGGGGCATGGGGGTGGGTCCCTTATCCGTCAGGTTACGGTCCCACGCTCTTCCAAAGTCGCCATTACCCCACGTCCATTGTTTCTTTCCTGGCGAGAAGTGATGACTGGCCACATGGAGCATACCCCCCTTGGTATCGTTCTCGTAACCACCCTCGAAGTCGTACTTCGAATTGACGGCCATATAGCTTGTTGGCACGTAGATATTCTTATAGTTCGAGATATCTACACCAGCCGAATAGTCCATCTTATAATAGGTTCCCGTAGCGATGGGGAAACTGCTCACGGCACGCTTACCGTGATCAAACACTGCATTCACATCAGGTGGGAAGACACTCTGGTATTCGTCGTTCACCTCAACGGCAGGGTTCGCCCACCACAGGAAAGTCTGAGGCAGCGGTGTGCGATTTGACACACGGCCCTGAATCTCCAAGTATGCACAACCAGGTCTTAAGGTAAAGCCTGCCATACCTTTCTGGTGGAACATCCGTTCCATCTCGTTCACCCAGACGGTAATTGAGCCATCCTCATTCTCCACGATGTCACAGTCAACGGGCAGATAGGTCGATGGACGGTGATGCTGGGGCCAGTTGAACTCGATGCCGCCCGAAATCCAAGGGCCAGCCAGACCCACCAGCGCCGGTTTGATGACGTGATTATAATACACGAAGTGGCGCTGTTTGATCTTGTCGTACGCCATCTGAATGCGTCCGCCCAGTTCAGGCATCACCATTACTTTGATATATTCGTTCTCCAGGAACACCACGTTCCATTCATGAGGCGTGGGTTCATCGGCTATCGACTCAATCACAGGATACGGATACACTACCCCACTCGATCCCTGATACACGCGTTTCTCCAAGAATATCGGGGTTTTCTCGGCCTTTCCAATCTCATAGGTTGGAATAGTCACAATTTCTCTCCAAGCTTTGATCATATTTTGTAAGTTCGTTTTCAAGTTCTTCTAATGACTTCCCTTTTGTCTCAGGACACCTCATAAACAGGAACACGAAGGCGCAGACACAGATGGCACTATAGATCCAGAACGTACCATAACTGCCCAGCGATGCGTTCATCGAGGGGAAAGAGAAGGTGAGTGTGCAGCAGCCCACCCACAGGGCAAACGTACAGGTAGCCATTGCCACACCACGAATGTGGTTAGGAAAAATCTCAGCCAACAAGGTCCACGTCACAGGACCCAGCGTCATGGCATATACAGAGATGGCCGTCACCACGAGCACCACCATCATCACGCCCTTCACCTCGAAGAAATAACAGGTGCCCAGCGTCAGATAAATCAATCCCAAACCTCCAGCACCAATGAGCATCAACGTGCGACGACCCCATTTCTCGATGGTATAGAGTGCCACAAACGTAAACGCCACGTTGGCAATGCCCGTAATGACGATATCGATGAACATACCGTCCACATCATAACCTGCGCCCGTAAAAATCTCCTGTGCATAGTTGAAGATGACGTTCGTACCGCACCACTGCTGGAACACGGCAATAACAAGACCCAGCAAGAGAACACGGCGATATTTGGCCTCCATAAGCCCCTCCCAAGGAGGAGATGTCTGATTACTTGTTAATGCTGTTTTATGTAACTCAACATCCCTCCCTTGGGGAGGGCTTGGGTGGGCTTGCAGGTACACAGGGCTCTCCGGAATCAAGAAACTCATCACCAGGAACAGCGCAGCAGGCACCGTCTCTGCCCAGAACATCCAGCGCCATCCCCAGGCTACGTTCCACGTCATGTTTGCTGCCACACTACTGTCGCGTGCCAACAGCATATTGACTATCTGCGCAGCGAGAATGCCCAGCACGATGGTCATCTGGTTCAGACTTACCATGCGTCCGCGGATATGCGCAGGACTCACCTCAGCGATATACATCGGCGAGAGTGCCGAAGCCACTCCGATACCGACGCCGCCTATGAAGCGTGCAATATTAAATAAGGTGAAGTCATTAAACAAGCCCGTGCCGATAGCCGATACCGTGAACAATACGGCAGCGGTAGTCAACAGTGGTTTGCGCCCATAACGGTCGGCCAATGCGCCAGCCACCATTGCACCAATCAAGCAGCCCACTAAAGCCGTAGACATCGCCACGCCCTGCATCAGCGGACTGTTACCGATACCAAAGAACTGTTCATAAAAGGGTTTTGCGCCACCTATCACCACCCAGTCGTAGCCGAAGAGCAGGCCGCCCATCGCCGAAACAGAGCAGATGAAATAGATAAACGCCTTGCTGTTATTTTGCATTTCCTGTAAGGTTTTTAGTTTTCAGGTGCAAAGGTAACTATTCTTTTTGAATATACCCTTTGAATTTCTGCAAAAGAACTGCGACATTTGCTCATTATCAGAAAGGCCTGCGGACAATGTTAACAACTACACATCTATTGTTAACAAGACTAAAGAAATTTGGAAGTTACTACAATTTGTAGTTATATTTGCAACGTCAACTAAAAACTGTCATCAAAGTATTCGATTATGAAGAAGCTAACCGATAAGGAAATGACCATCATGGAAGTGCTGTGGCAGCATGGTGAACAGTCCATTCGCGACCTCATCAACTACCTTCCTGAGCCTGTGCCTCATTTCAACACCATTGCAACCTATGTACGCCGTCTGGAGATGCACGGCATGATTCATCATAAGGAACTAAGCCCGAAATTCTATATGTACGATGCTGCAGTTTCACGCGAGCAATACATCAACACCATCAACAAGGAAAACGTGAAGAAATTCTTCGGTGGATCGTACATGGGCTTTATCTCGAATCTGGTGAAAGAGCACGACGTGAGCGTGGACGAACTGAAGGAACTCATCAAAATGGTAGAGGAGGAATAATATGGGAAGTTTTGTAATATACGTCATTGAGTGGGCACTGTGCCTGTCGGCATTCTTGCTATTGTACAAGATGTGCTTCAGCGGCAGTACGTTCCATCGTTTCAACCGTATGTTCCTGTTGGGCAGCGTGGTGGTGTCGGCTTTGTTGCCACTCATCCACATCACCACCACCGAGCAGATGGAGCCTATCGCAGAGGTGTGCCGAGTGAACACCACACAATATGAACCGATTGAGGTGTCAACACTGAGTGCTGTGGACTTCTCACTTAACACCCAACACTTCTCACTTAACACTTCCCAAAAGATATTCATCATCCTTGCCCTCACATACCTTATCTATATAGGCATACAAACTATCGGCTGGCTGAAGTCGCTGGTGAAGATGATACGCTTCCTGCGAGGAAAGCGCACACGCAGAGTGGGCAGATGGATACGCTTGGTGGTTCACAACGAAGAGTACGGTCCGTTCAGTTGGATGAACTATATCGTGATTTCCGACAAGGAAAACGGCTTTGCCCGCCGTGCCAGTATGCACCACGAGCTGTCGCACATCCGCCTGCTCCATCCCCTCGACCTTGTGTTTATCCTGCTATGCACACTGGTAAACCCCGTATGCTGGCTTGTTATGAAAGAAATAAAAGTAGTTCACGAATACGAAGCTGACGATGAAGTGATCAATCATTATCACATCCAAAGTCGTGACTACCAACGCTTATTAATCCTGCGGACAGTTGGAGCGGAGGCCTACGCGCTGGCATGTTCGTTTAATCTTAACATTAAAAAACGAATTATTATGATGAAGAAACAACACTCACACTGGTGGCGCATCGCGTGGATCGCCGTCACCGTACCCCTCGTAGGCATCGCGCTTACAGCTTTCTCAAAGCCCAAAGAGGCGCTGAAGGAAGTCGTTGACAGCAGCGTAGAGGTTATTGAACAGCCCATCGTGGAGGCCCTCACCGCTGAAGTAGCAGAACCCGAAGTCATTGAGACTCCAGCACCCGTGAAAGAGGTGAAAGAAGTAAAAGAGGTGGAGGCCGTAGAGGCCGTGAAGGCAGGCGACAAGGTCACCGGCACCGTGAAAGATGAAACTGGGGCTCTTATTGGAGCCAATGTCGTAGAGATTGACGGCTACGGCCGCATCGTGGGCAGCACCATCACCGACTTCAACGGCAACTTCGCACTCAAGGTAAAGAACCCCCAGAACAAGATCCGCGTCTCATTTGTAGGAATGAAGACTAATACAGTTGACATCGCCAGCAACAACCTGGAGATAAAGCTCGAGCCTAACACGGTGATTACCCCCATTCAAGTAACGGGTGTTCACGGCACTATTGACAGCAACGACCCACGCTACAAGGACAGCGATCCCAACAGCGGCGACGAGAACACGTTCACCCTCATGGAGCAGGCACCATCATTCCCTGGCGGAGAAGGCGAGATCATGAAGTATCTGAGCAGTCACTTGCGCTATCCCGTCGTAGCCCGCGAAATGCAGGTAGAGGGAGAGATTATCGTAAAGTTTGTCATCGACAAAACTGGATTCGTACGCTCACCAAAAATCGCAGAGGTCAAGGTTTCTTCTCCGATAGCCAAGATGACGGATGTGAATAGCCCATCACGTACAGTGAACACCGAATTTCAAAAAGAAATGAAAGAAGGTGATGAGGAAGATGCAGAAAAAGTAAAAGCCTTTTACGATACCGTAGAAGCTTTGAAGGAAGAAGCCATCCACGTGGTGCGCAACATGCCTCGCTGGGAACCCGGTCGCCAGAACGGAAAGCGCGTAGAGACCACCTACACCCTGCCCGTCAACTTTAAACTGGCAAAATAATCTATCAATAGTGCAAGAAAAGGGGGTGACCATTTCGGCTACCCCTTTTCTTTTATTTTATCTCCAGTTCCACCGGACAATGGTCTGAACCAAATATCTCCGTGTGAATCTTTGAATCTACGATGCGCTCCTGCAGTCGATTGGAAGTTACGAAGTAGTCGATACGCCAGCCTGCATTCTTCTGACGCGCCTGAAAGCGATACGACCACCACGAATACGTCACCTGCTCAGGATATTTCCAACGGAAACTGTCCGTGAAGCCGGCAGCCAACAGCTCTGAGAACTTCGCACGCTCCTCGTCCGTAAAGCCAGCGTTCATGCGGTTCGTCTTGGGGTTCTTCAGGTCTATCTCCTCGTGGGCTACATTCAGGTCGCCACACAGGATCACGGGCTTCTTTTCATCCAGACGCTTCAGGTAACTGCGGAAATCATCCTCCCACGTCATGCGATAATCCAAGCGTTTCAATCCGTCCTGCGAATTAGGCGTATAGCAACAGACAAGGAAGAAATCCTCCATCTCCAGCGTCACCACGCGCCCCTCATGGTCGTGCTCCTCGATGCCGATGCCATAGCTCACATTCAGCGGCTTGTGCTTCGTGAAGATTGCAGTACCAGAATAGCCTTTCTTCTCGGCATAGTTCCAATACGACTCATAGCCCTCAAACTGCAAGTCGAGCTGTCCCTCCTGCATCTTCGTCTCCTGCAGGCAGAAGAAGTCAGCATCCAACTCACGGAAAATATCACTGAAGCCCTTGCCCTCGCAAGCCCTCAGTCCGTTCACGTTCCAAGAAATCAGTTTCATTGTTGTTTTCTGAGTTATTTCTTTGCAAAGGTAATGCAAACAAAGTAAAACGCCAAATTATTTCACATAAAGATGTCACCCTATATGCCATCATTGAAAACAATCCCAATTTATGCATAAATCCAGCCAATTTATGCTTAAATCCATGACATTTATGCATAAATTCGTTGCAATATGGTCTATTTCACTCAGTAATTCAGTCTATTTCACTCACTAATTCAGTCCATATCACCAAGTAAAATAGTCGATTTTACAATTCCTTCTTTTGCGAATTTCTAATAACTAATTCAAGTTTCCCACCCTTCTTTTCCTACCACAGATTTAACAGATTTACTGCGAGCACTCGTGGGTCTTCGACCGCTCGGCATCCCGAAGGGTGACGCTTGCCACTGGAAGGACGCAAGAAATCT
>Ga0256405_10006884_pt1 | contig 17697 bp, 9 predicted proteins | sample RumenRJG_02DNA_FD_189096 | JGI IMG/M metagenome (GOLD analysis project Ga0256405, IMG submission 189096) | Bovine rumen microbial communities from Lethbridge, Alberta, Canada - RJG_02 | ecosystem: Host-associated > Mammals > Digestive system > Stomach > Rumen | place: Canada: Alberta | collected...
CACATCGACGGGTTCCGTCTCGATGACCGACGACGCGGCGACAAGGCGCGTCAGCGGCAGCGCCGCGAGCGCCGCGCATGCGCGCGCGAGGAAATCGCGGCGCGGCTCGATGTTGCTGCCGAGCGAGACAATCGCGCGCACCGTCGCGGCCGCGCCGTAGCCGACGCCGCGCACCGTCCGGACGGCGTCGCCCGCCGCGCCCAGCTTCTCCCGCAACCGCGCCATCGCCATCGACAGCGTGTTGTCCGCGACGTCGCGGTCCGCGCCCCAGAATTTCGTCATGAGCGCATCGCGGTTGAACACCTCGCCGGGATGCGCCGCGAAGAGGCGCAGGATCGCGACCTCCTTTTCCGTGAGCGTTGCCGTGCCGCCGTCCGCCGCGACCATCCGCAGGGCGGCCGGCTCCACGCGCCAGCCGTGGAACATGAAGTCGCCGTCGCCGCCGGTGCGACGGAGCGCCGCGGCGAGGCGCGCGAGCCAGACCGATTCCGACGCCGACTTGGAGATGAAATCGTCCGCGCCCGCGCCGAGCGCGCGCACCTCGTCCGCCTCGGCGTCCTTCGCCGTCAGGAAGAGGATCGGCGTGGCGGCGTCGGTCGCGCGCACGGCCCGGCAGACGTCGTAGCCGTTCATCTTCGGCATCATCACGTCGAGGAGGAGGAGGTCGGGCCGCCGGTCGCGGTAGAGCCGGAGCGCCGCTTCGCCGTCGGCCGCCGCGCGCACGTCGTAGCCCGCGCGCGCCAGCAGCGCCGCGAGCGCGCGCCGCAGCGTGCGCTCGTCTTCCGCGAGGAGGATGTCAGGGCGCGGCGTCACGCGGTCGCGGTCGTGTCGTTCAGGGCCCGCAGCGTCTGCGCCAGCGATTCGATCAGCTCTTTGGACTCGAACCGGTCGATGTAGCCGTCGCCCAGGAAGCGCGCCAGCTTCTCGATCGTGAACGCGAACTCGTCGCCGCGCTGATGCTCCTCGAGCCAGCGCTTCACCGCGCGCGCCTCGTCCGTTTCGATGCGCGAATCCTGAAGGATGCCCTTGGTCAGGAGCCAGAATTCGTCATGCAGTTCTTTTTGCGTCATCATTGTTCGTTTTCCTTTTCGGGGTGTGAAGAGGCCGGCGGTTCGGTCAAGGCGTGTGCGATGTAGACGAAGACGGGACGGTCGCTTGCAAGCGTCACCGTGCGCGCCGACGCGCGGTTCAGGGTGGCCGTGTAGAGCGTGCGGAAGGCGACGCCCGCGAGCGGCCAGACGAGGCCCGTCGACGTCATGCGCGTCGACGGATCGGGCGCGAAGACGGAAACCGCCGTGCCGACGGCGACGCGGAAGCGCCGCCGCCCGTCGAGCGGATGGAACGTGCCGCAATCGGTGACGACCGGCAGCCCCGCCTCGAGCGCGCGGAAGATGTTGCCGAGCGTGTGGTCCTCGCGCTTCCCGGTCGCGCCGACGATCACGAGGTCGCGCCAGCCCTGCGCGCGGCAGTAGGCGATGGCCTTGGCGAGATCGTTGTCGTCCTGCTCCGCGACGCGCACGCACGTTGCGCCGCGCGGCGGCCGGCCCTTGAGCGAATCGAGGTCGCCGATCGTCACGTCGGGCGCGCGGCGGAAGCGGCGGCGGTACGCGTCCGCGGCGCCGTCGCAGGCGACGACCCGCCGGGCGGCGGCGAGCGCCGAAAACGCGGCGCCGCCCTTCTGCGGAAAATCGCCGTTGGCGAGAATGACCGTAGGGGCGGCGCGCATCGGAGCGTCAGGGGCGGCTTACTTCTGCTCGCCCTTGCCTTCGTCTTCGTCGAAGTCGGGGCGCTTGCCCTTGTACCACCAGAACATCACCGGCGTCGCGATGAAGATCGACGAGTAGGTGCCCGCGAGGATGCCGAGGAGCATCATCAGCGCGAAGTCGAAGATCGTGCCGTCGCCGAAGCAGAAGAGCGCGAGCACCGCGAAGAACGTCGTCACCGAGGTGATGACCGTGCGGCCGAGGCAGGCGTTGATCGCCGTGTTGCAGATGTCCTTGAAGCTGCTGCGCGCGTCGCGCGTCAGCTGCTCGCGGATGCGGTCGAAGACGACGACGGTATCGTTGATCGAGTAGCCGATGATCGTCAGCAGCGCCGTCACCACGATCAGCGAGACCTGGCGGCCGCAGAGCGAGAAGAGGCCGAGCGAGATGAGCGCGTCGTGCGCGAGCGCCACGAGGCCGCCGAGGCCGAAGCCGAACTTGAAGCGGAAGCCGACGTAGACGAGGATCGCGATGAGCGAGAAGATCACGGCGTTGCGGCCCGACTTCTTCAGGTCGTCGCCGATCATCGAGCCGACCTCCTCGACGCTCGCCTCGGTGAGCGACGCCTCGGGGAACTTCTCGGTCAGGAGCGAGGTCACGTACGCGCCGACGTTGCGGTCGGGGAGCGTGCGGCCCTTCGCGGTCTCGGCCGATTCGCCCGTCTTGACGAGGAGCGTCGTGTTGCCGACGCCGCGCTGGTACTGGATGACCGTCGCGTTGTCGAACGCGTCCAGCGCGGCGCGGATGTCGCCGACCGCCGGCTGCTTCGCCTCGTCCTGCGTGAGGTCGTAGACGATCGAGGTGCCGCCCGTCAGGTCCACCGCCAGCACGGACGCCGGGTTGACGATCGCGCGGCCGAAGAAGATCGCGAGCGAGACGACGATGATGATCGCCGACGCGAGCAGCGTCTTGTTGCCGTACCGCATGAAGTCGAACTTCGGCGCCTTGAAGAACTGGAGCATCTTGAAGGGCTCGGCGCGCTCGGGCCTGACGAGGTGCTCGAAGATGAGGCGCGTGACGACGACCGCCGTGAACATCGAGATGAGCACGCCCGCCGTCAGCATGATCGCGAAGCCGCGCACGGGGCCCGTGCCGACGACGAAGAGGATGATGCCCGTGAGGATGGTCGTCAGGTTCGAGTCGAGAATCGCGGTGAACGCGCGGCCGTAGCCGTTCCTGATCGCGTCGCCCGCCTTGCGGCCCGCGGCGAACTCCTCGCGGATGCGCTCGAAGATGAGCACGTTCGCGTCGACCGCCATGCCGAGCGTCAGCACGAGGCCCGCGATGCCGGGCATCGTCAGGACCGGCAGCTGCACCGAGCCGCCGCCGCCCATCGAGGGATCCTGCGCGAATACGCCGAGGATGTTGGCGACGATGACGAGCGCGGTCGGCAGCAGCGCCACGTCGAGGAAGAGCGCGATGTTGGCGACGAGGCCCGCGTACCAGTAGTAGATGAACATGAAGATCGCCACGAGCGCGAAGCCGATGGCCGCCGCCCAGGTGCCCGACTTGATCGCGTCGTCGCCCACCGTCGGCGCGACCGAGCTTTCGGCGAGGATCTTCAGCGGCGCGGGCAGCGCGCCCGCGTTCAGGTCGGCGGCGAGCTGCTTGGCCTCCTGCAGCGTGAAGCGGCCCGTGATCACGCCCTCGGAGCCGATCTCCGACTGGATGCGCGGCGCGGAAATGAGCGTGTCGTCGAGGATGATCGCCAGGCACCGGCCTTCGCCCGTCTTGTTCTTGGGGCCGCCCGCCTTGTAGTTGCGCGTGAGCGTGGAGAACTTGCGCCCGCCCTCCGCATCGAGGCGGAACTTGACCTCGAAGCCGCCCTTGAGGCTGTCGCGCTCCCACGCGGCGGACTCAAGGTTATCGCCCGTCAGCTCGACCTGGCGCGAGACGAAGTGCGGCGAGTAGGTGCCGTCCTTGTTGTCCTCGAGCATGAAGCGGTAGCGGTCGTCGGTCGTGCCGAACGCGGCGAGGCGCGCGGCGTAGCCGGGCGTCGCGGCGACCTGGGCGTAGTCGGCGGCGCGCGCGTAGCCGGCGCCCTTCTTCTCATACCCTTCGGGGCATGCATCCTTCGCGAGGAGCTTGTCGACGAGCTGGTAGTCCTTCGGATGCGTCAGGCGGAACTCGAGGTAGGCCATCGACTGCAGGCGCGCCTTCGCCTCCCGGCGGAGCTTCTCGTCCGCGCCCGGCAGCTGCACGATGAGCTGGTGCTTCTTGGGCAGCGACTGGATGACCGGCTCGTTGGTGCCCATGTTGTCGACGCGCTTGCGGATGACGCCCGTGATGCGCTCGTCGCAGTCCTTGAGCACCTTGTCGATCTCGGCCTGGACGCGCTCGGGATCGTTGGTGTAGGCGGGATTCGCGGCGAGGATCGTCTCCGCGAGCTTCTCCTCATCCACGCCGAGCGTGAAGGACGTGCCGCCGCTCAGGTCGAGACCGCGGCGGATCTTCTCCTTCGGCGGGAAGGTCACATGCACCGAGACTGCCGCGAGGAGCAGCAGCACGAGCCATTTCCAGATATTGTTGCGCACAACCGATTCTTTGGCCATTGTCATCTTTCTTTCTTCTTTGGACAAATTTAGGATATTATATCAAAAGGATGGTGAGAAGTCCAGCGGCCAGGCAGTACGGACCGAAAATCCAAAACCACTTGCCCTTCAGCGCCTTGACGAGCAGCGCGAGCGAGAAATACCCCACCACCGCCGCCACCGCCGCGCCGATGGCGAGCGCCCCCCAGCCGAGCGCCTCGGCGGCGGGCTGTCCGCCGCCGCGCCCCGCCTTCACGAGCTCCAGGAACATCCCGCCGAGGATGAGCGGCGCGGACATGAGGAACGAAAACTCCGCGCTCTTCTCGGGATCGACCCGGCCGGCACGCGCGGACGCGAGCGTCATGCCGCTGCGCGAAACGCCCGGCAGGAGCGCCAGCGCCTGGCCGAGTCCCATCAGGAGCGCGCGGCCGAACCCGACCTCGCGCGCGCCGCGCGGCATGAAGCGCGTGCCGATCAGGACCGCGCCCGTGAACATCAAGAGCGCGCCGACCATCCGCGCGTTCTCGAACATGCCGTCGATGAAGCCCTTGAAGCCGACGTAGACCGCGACCGCCGGCAGCGCGCTGACGACGATCTTCAGGACGTAGGCCCATTCGCAGTTGGCGATGATGCGGCCGATGACCTTGCGATAGAAGGCGAAGATGCTCAGGAGCGTGCCGAAGTGCAGGCACAGGTCCAGCCGCATCCCCGGCTCGTTCACGCCCAGCAGGTTCTGGCCGATGACGAGATGGCCCGAGCTGGAAATCGGCAGGAACTCCGCCACGCCCTGCAAGACCGACAATACGATGACGTCAAACACGTCCTTTTCTCCCTTTGCTCATTTGTTCTTCCAGAATTTCTTCCATTCGTCGACGAACCGCTCCATGCGCTCCGGGCTCGCGAACGCTTCGCGCGTCGCCGCGTGCATGTCGTGCGTCCGGAGCAGCGCCTCGATGTAGTCGCGCTTCAGATCCTTGAACGGCTGGAAGCGGATCTCCGGCGCGCCCTTCTCGAGGAAGTAGACCAGCGCGAGCGCGAGGCGGTACTTGAGCCGCCGCGCCTCGTCGGTGCCGTCGTAGAACTGCGCGTAGTCCATCATCATCAGCGCCGGCAGTCCATCCGCGAGCGTCACAAGGTCCGCCGGATCGACGAACGCGGGCCCGTCCGGACCCTCCTCGAAATACTGCGCATAGCCCTCGTTGAACCACGGCGAGGCCGCGATCATCGCCGTCGCGTACGACAGGTACTGGTGGAACGCCTCGTGGCGGATCGTCTTCAGGAGCTCGCCGCCGCCATCCTCGGGCAGGTAGGCGACGAGCTCGCGCCGCGACGGGCTCCAGTAGGCCGCGCTCCACTGCAGGTCGTCGCCCACCGCGTCGAGATATTCGTTGCGGTCGGCGAAGAGGCGCGCGACGCAGAGGACGTTCGAGCCGTCGAGCGGGCTCGGCACCGTGGCGGCGTAGGCCGCGCGCATCCGCTTGAGGTCGTTCGTCAGCGCCATCATGAACGCGCCGCCCGCCGTCGGCAGATGGTCGAGGATCGTGAACTCGTCCGCGTCCGTCACGTGCCACGACGCGTAGTTCGTGACGCTGTGGTGCGCATCCGCGCGCAGGAGCGCCCTTTCGTCCGGCGCCGCCGCCTTCCGGCCGCGTGGCCGCGCGGTCGGCGCGTCGTCCGCGCGCTCGCTCGGCAGCTCCGTCGCGACGATCGTCGCCCACTCCCCGAGGAAATCCTTTTCGAACACTTCCTTCGAATAGTCGAAGTCGTCGCCGTCGATCAGCTCCCACGTGGCGAGATACCACGCCGTCGCCTTTTCGGGCAGGAACGCGCAGACGATCGCCGACGTGTTCGTCCCCTGGAAATAGAGCGTCTCCTTGAGGCCGCGGATCGGCTGGTGCGGGCGCGTCGGCTCGTCCGCCTTGTCGACGGGCGACAGCAGCGCGATCGCCCCGTCGCGCAGGTCGAAGTCCTCCTTCGCGTCGATCGTCGCCGCCGACGCGGCATAGGTCGTGCGCGTCTCGGTCGTCTCGCTGAACTTCGGCGCGAGCACGTCGAGCTTCGCGACCATGAACGCGCGGCCGTCGCCGTCCTCCCAGCGGCCGAGCACGGCGCGCGACGTCCACAGGTCGAGCGTGTTGAAGCGGTCCTCAAGCCGCCGCACGCCATCCTCCTTGACGAGGTACGCCTCCGCGCGCGGCATGTCGAGCGGCGTCGGATGGACGAACCACAGGCTGGCGGCCAGGAGCAGCACCTACCGCACCTCCCCGCCGGGGGCGTCGAGCCGCAGGCTCACGGGGCCGTAAAGCCCGGCCTCGTGCTGCGGCCAGCCGCTCGCGTCGAACTTCTGGTAGTTGATGTCGACCATGTTGATGTCGGTGAAGATCTTCCATTCGTAGGGCTTCGCCGTGTCCAGCCACTTGAGCCGGTTCGCGCCCGTCGACGTCACCTCCACGGCGATCTCGTTCGCACCCGGCTTCAGGAGCGCCGCATCGAACGCGACCGTCCACGGCGCGAGGATGACGCCGCCCGCAGAGACGCCGTTCACGTACACCTTCGCCGATTCGCGCACGCGCCCGAGGTCGAGCACGGCACGTCCGCCGCCGCCCTCCGCCAGCGTCACCTTTGTCACGTACCGCATCGTGCCCGCAAACGCGCTTTCGGGGAAGGTTTCCTCCCGGCCCCACGCGAGCGGCAGCGGCCCCGTCTTCGCCTCCGGCAGCTCCGGCCCGCCCGCGACCGCCGTGCGCGTCCAGTCGCCGTCGAGCGCGATCCGCCGCGCCGGCGCGTCGCGGCGCGCAACCGGTTCCGCGACCGCCGCGTCACCCGTCACCGCGAGAATGACCGAGTGGCCGATCGGCAGGTCGAGCGCCACCGCGCCGTCCGTCACGGCCACCGGCTCGATCGTGCCCGTCATCGGGTCCATCAGCCGGGCGCGGACGCACGCGGCCGACGGCTTGAACGCGCCCGTCACGCCCGCGTTCCGGTACGGGTTGGCGATGAAGTAGTACGTCGTGCCGTCCTTCCGGTGGCGCGTGTACGCGAGCCCTGCCGCCTTGTTGAACGGCTCGCGGCGCGCGGGCGCGGCGTGGATCAGCTGCCCGAGGGGACCCGCCGCCACGTTCGCCGGCGGCGCCGCGACGAGCGCGGCCAGCTCCCGTTCGCCCGCCGCCACGTCCTTCAGGCCCGGCACCGTCGTCGGGAAGCCGTCCACGAAGAGGACGCGGTAGCCCGCCTCGGCGAGCGCGAAGAGGCGCCGGAGCGTCGCGACCTTCATGTGCACCGCGCCCGGCACCACGATCGTCGTGTAGCGCGTCGCGGCCGGCGCGCCGAGCGTCCCCAGCTGCCTTTCGGAAATGAAGTCGAAGCTGTAGCCCTCGTCGTAGAGCGTGCGCGCCACGCGGCCGATGGGCTGGCCGCCGAACCAGTCGCGCGCGTGGACCGTCATCTGCTTCTCGAAGCCTGCGGCGTCGTGCCAGAAATCGTGGAGCGGCCAGTAGACGAGCACGTCGTTGTCGATGGCCGTCGTCTGCGCCACCGACTGCACGCGCGTGATGTACGCGTTGAGGATGTCCGCGTCGCGCCAGATCGGGTTGAAGCGGTTCATCTCGCACGTCGCGTAGAACGTCCAGCCCGGCCACTTCGCGTCCGCCGGCGAGTAGCACATGCCGTGATAGAACATGTGGTTCACGCCGGAAAGGAAGAGCCGGTCGACGAACGTCTTGACGGCGCCGAGCGTCTCGCAGAAGTGCTCGCACACCCATGTGCAGCTTTCCGCGCTCACGAGCGGATCGACGGCCGCGCCCGCGTGCTTGACGTGCGCGGCGGACGACGCGAACTTCGAGATGACGATGTCGCGGTCGCCCGAATTCATGAAGCCCGCCTCGACCGCCGGCGTCTGCGCCCTGTCCTTGTCGCAGCTGAACATCTCCGTCTCGGGAATGTCCGCGAGCGCGTAGAAGTCGAGCCAGTTCGCGGGTGCGCCGTGCGCCTCGTTGCGCGTCGCGATGCCGCGTGCGGCGCACCAGTCCTGCCACTGCGCGAAGACGTCCTCGATCATCATCTCCGACAGCGTCTCGCGGTAGTCCGCCTTGACGCGCGCGACCGTCTCCGGGTCGCCGACGCCCGCGAGTTCGGCATAGTGATCGGCGAGGTCGTAGCCGCGCCGCGCCTTGAACGCCGCCGGCAGCTCCCACGACCAGCCCGCCGAAAAGTATTCGTACGAATCGTGGTACATGTGCTCGGGCTTCGGCGCGCCGGGCGCGTCGTACGCGGCGGTGAACGGCTGGAGGAAGCTCGCCATCGCGCCCGCCGAGAGCGGATTCATCATCGGGCCGTGCGCGCCGGGGCCCGAGCGCTTCACCTTCTGGCCCGTCGGCCGCGCGGAAAGGACGACCGCCTTCCCGTCCGCATCCGTCCCGCGCCAGAGGACGGTGGACTTCTCGGGGCGCTTCGTGTTCAGTTCCAGCATCCAGCTGCCTTCCTCGGCCTTGAGCTGCGGCCCGCCGAAGCACCAGCCGCTGCCGGTCGTGAGGTCCACGCCCATCCCCTTTTCGTTCGCCCGGCGCACCGCGTCGCCAAACGCCGTCATCCACTCGGGCGACAGGAGCGGCTTGTCGGCGGGATTGTCCTTGACGGAGTAGATCGGGATGACGTGGAAGCCGCCCATGCCGACCTTTTCCATCTCGTCGACCTGCTTCTGGAGTCCGGCCGCGTCGACCGCCGAGCCCATCCACCAGTTGTAGGCCCACGGCTTCATCTCCTTCGTGACCGCCGGCCAGCCCGTCGCCGCCGGCCGCCACGTGTCGGCCCACGCGATCTCGATCGTGCCGTCGCCGAACGTGACGGGCAGCCAGACGTAGCGCCCGTCGATGGCGTTGTCCGGCTTCCAGATGTCGAAGAGCGCGAGCGCGCGGCCGCCCGTCGCCGCGTCCGGCGGTAGAATGAACGTGGACTGCCCGCCCCACGTCAGCTCCGGCCCCTTGCCGTTCGCCGGATTGACGCCCGTGCAGGGGTTGCCCATCCGCTCCCACGGGCCCGTCACCGCCCGCGCGCGGTAGTAGCGCGCCGCGTTCGGCCGCCAGCCCGTGCAGCCCGAGCCGAGGAGGTAGTACCAGCCGCCGTGCTTGATGACGGCCGGCGCTTCCGTCCAGTCCTTCTCCGCCAGCCGCCACCAGCGGCCCGTGTAGCCGAGGTAGTCGGCGGTCAGTTCGGCGATGTGGAGCGTGGAGTTGTGCTCCGACGAGAAGATGTGGTAGGCCGTGCCGTCGTCGTCCTGGAAGAGCGTCATGTCGCGGCAGTGCTGGCCCTCGACGCTGTGCGCCGGCCACAGGCACGCCGCGCGCCCTTCGTCCGACGGGCCGTTCGACTTGACGCGCGCGGCCGCCGCGCGGGAGGCGGCGATCCGTTCCGCCGTCAGCGTCTCGTCCTGCGGCGCCGTGCCGCGGTTGGGCCGCTCGGAGCGGACGAACGTGAACGGGCCCTGCGGCCGGTCGGCGACGGCGATGCCCACGCGCGCGTCGTTGTAGCCGCGGTTCGCGCGCTCGAGGTGGAAGTACATGACGTAGCGGCCCGTCGACGGGCACCTGAGGACTTTCGGGCGTTCGAGGATGCAGCCCTTGGCGATGTCGCTGTCGGGCGACTGAGAGACAGCGAGCGCGATGCCCTCGTCGCGCCAGTCCACGAGATCGGCCGACGAGTAGACGTGCACGCCGACGTGCGCGCGGTTGCCCGCGCCGCCGACGATCTTGTGCTCGCCGTACCACCAGTAGCGGCCGCCGTCGGTGAGGATGCCGCCGCCGTGCGCGTTGATGTGCACGCCGTTCGCGTCCGGCCACAGCCCGCCGTTCGTGAAGTCCGCCGCGCCGGCCGCGAGGCTGCACGCCGCCGCGAGGGCGACGGACGCAACTGCCGTCGAAATCTTCATGGTCTGCCCTTTCGTCACGATCAACAGTATATCAAACCTTCGCCCGCGCCTCAATCGGCTTTCGGCCTCGGGGAGGGCGCGCCGCCGTCCGCCGCCGCCGTCCGCAGGGAGATGCGCGCGTCCCGCGGGCGCTTGACGGCCGGGAAGCGGCAGATTTCCCTGCCGTCCGCCGCGACGAGCGCCGCTTCGCCGCCCGCGACCGCGATCTCGCCCGCCGTCACGTCGAGCGCGTTCGCCGCCAGAAGGCACTTCTCGAACCCGTCGCCGCGCCCGAAGTTCCACACCTCGTCCGGCGACGCGCACCGGCTCGTGCCGTCGTAGATCGATTCGTTCGGGAGCGCGGCAATCGCCTCCAGCGTGGCGACCTTCGACACCGGGCAGCGCTCCAGCGCCGCCTTCACGAACGGCCCCGCCTCGGTCTCGCCCAGCTCGTGCCCCGCGTACGGCGCGAGCGCGGCCGCGCGGTTCGTCGCCCGCAGCGCGCGCAGGCGCGCGGCGATCTCGGCGTAGTCCATCTCCGGCGTCAGGCCGAGCGGCTCGCCGCCCGGCACGAACGCGACGCGCGCGGCATCCGGCAGACGCGGCACGACGAGCCGCTGGTCGGGCGCCTCGGCGGGCGGCGTCAGGAACGTGCGCAGCTTCGCCGAAAACGCGTCATACACGGTGCGCGCGATCGTCGCCTCGGGATAAAGGAGGTGGATGTAGCCCGTCGCGTGCGAGACGATGGTGACGCGCTCGTGCTCCAGCGCGCGCCGCGCCTGCTGCGAAATGACCGTGCCGTTTGCCCACATCGTGCGCGTGACGAGGCGGCGGTTGTTCGTCAGGATCCCCTCGTCCACGTCAAGGAAGTTCTGGCTGTGCAGCGGCGTGGCCATCAGGAAGATCGATTCGAGCGGCAGCCCGCAGACGACGAACGCCGCCGCCGCGTAGAGCCCCGCGAGCGACACGCACTCGCCCGCGCCGACCGTGTGGCCGTCCTTGTGGCGGAACGCATCCATCGCCTCGATCGTCTCGGTCTTCCAGTAGGGGATCGTGTCCGACGTGTACTTGTCGAGCCCGAAATGGCGGCGGATGTCGATGTCGTAGTAGTAGGCGTCGCCCTGGTAGCCGAAGAGCGCGTTCGAGGCGGAAATCTCCTCGGGCGACAGGAACGGCGCGAAGCGCTTCAGCTCGACCGCCTGCTTCGTCAGGCCCCACGTGTCAAGGTCGAGGTTGAAGGTGTAGTTGTCCATGATGTGCTGCCGCAGACGCTGCAGCCGCTTCTTGGGGCGCATCTCGCGGATGCCCGCGAACCATTCCAGCTCGCGCCACCGCCACAGGCGCGGCGAGAGGATGTTCGCGAGCACGAGCGAAAACATCAGTTCGGGAAAGACGAAGATCTCCATGTCGGAGAGCGTCGTCGCCGCGGATTTCTCTTCATCGCCAATCGGTCTCATGTCTCTGTCTGCATTCATTCCCTTGTCTATATCGTCCGTCCCTCCATTCCGCACGGCACGCGAGGAACGGCGCAACAGTATATCATATCTGAATTGCGTCCGGCGGTTACGTCGCAATCCTTCTCTCGTGGGACTGCTGATTGAGGTCGCCCCTCTTCCTCCGCGCTGCGCTACTTCTCGACCTTGATGGAATAGAAGCCGCTTGTGCCGCCCTTGACGGTGATGGTCGGCGTCCACTTCGCGCCGTCGCCCACCTTGCTGTCGCCGTCGGCCATGCTCTCGATAGTCGAGCCTTCGACAAGAGTGTATGTGAGACCCGGCTTGGTTTCCGATGTCGTGAGCGTCGGAGAGGTCGGATTGATTTCGATTTCCGCGCCTTTTGACGTATCCATCGCCTCCTTTACGACCTCCTCCTTTACAATGGCCTTGGTCATATCGACAACTCCATTGACGGCGGCTGGAATGTCGAGGTGCGTAGTAATATCGCTGCCGTTCGCCACAACCTTCACCGTCGCGCCGTTGGCTTTGACCGACTCAACGGCGGACGAAACCTCGACCGTAACCTTGCTCGCATCGACCCCATCGGGAATCATCACGACGACATCCTTCTTTCCCTCACTCGGCTTGATCGTATAGCCGCTCTCGACATCGCCCGCAACCGTCGCCCCCTCATCGCCTTCTATCGCGGGGGCAAGCGGCGTCCAGACAACCTCATCCAGCCACGCGCAGTCCTCGCCCGCCGTCTTGCCGTTCGCATCCTTGGCATAGGTCCAGACGAGCGTATGTTCGCCCTGGCCCGAAACCGAAACGGACACCTTCGTCCATTCGTTCGTGGTGTTGTCCAGATACGCCTGCTCCGCGCCGTCAACGACAAACGTGCACCCGTCGTGGCGCTTGCCCTTGACCGTCCTTTCACTCGACACCTTCCACCAGAACGAGAACACGCCTTCACCCGCCACCGTAACCATCAACACTGACGTTTCACCCTCCACGATCGCCCCGCTCCGCAAGGCGGCAACGCCGTCGTGCGCCGCGCCGTCCAAAACGCGCGTCCACGGCAGATCGCCGCCCGACGACGCCGTCAGCGCCGCAACGCCCAGACATTCCGCCAAGCTCCACGGCTTGCGCACAAACGAAAACGTCGCGGCTTCGCTGTCGAAGAAATCGTCCCTGACGGCAACGGCCTTGACCGTCACCTCCATCGCCGTCGCTGCGAACGGGCCTTCGTAAAGCGTTCCGTTTTCGGCTGTCGGCACCGTCCCGTCCAACGTGTAGTAGATACTCGCCCCATCCTCAGCCAAAATCGAGATTGTCGCGCCCGCCGTCTCAATCGTGCCACCGTCCACGACATCGGCGCTCGCAATGACAGGCGCGGAAAGCGTATTCGCCGTCCACACCGCCGTCAGTGAAATGTCGCCGTCCGGCACCACATAGTCCGCACCCGCCGCGTAAACCGCCATGCCGTCGCTCCAGCCCGCAAACGTGTAGTTCGCACGGTGCAGGCCCTCGCCCGACGGAAGCACCACTATCCCGCCAGTCAACTCCTTGGCGACCACCGGCAGTGCGCCCTCAACGCCTTCGCCGCCCACCGCAAACGAAACGAACGTCTTGCGCGTCCAGACCGCCGTCAGCGTCACGTCGCCGTCCGGCACAACATAGTCCGCGCCCGCCGCGTAAACCGCCGCGCCGTCGTTCCAGCCAGCAAACACATGGTCTTCGCGCACGAATCCCTCCGCCGTCGGCAACTGCACGACCGTCGCCCCCAATTCCTTGACGGTCGGCGGCGTCTCGCCCGCGCCTCCGCCCAGATTGAACGAAACGAACGTCTTGCGCGTCCAGACCGCCGTCAGAATCGCATCGCCGTCCGGCACGGCATAATCCGCGCCCGCCGCGTAAATCGCCGCGCCATCGCTCCAGCCGCCAAACACATGATCTTCGCGCACGAATCCCTCCGCCGTCGGCAAGGCGAACACGCGCCCAGCCAAATCATGCACGGACTCCGGCACCGTTCCCTCGCCGCCGCCAAGGTCAAACGAGACGGTTGCCCGCCGCACGAAATTGAACAACCGCACCCAGGCGCAGTCTTCGCCCTTCTCCAGCTCGGGATCGTCCTCCGCATCCTTGCAATAGACCCAGCGAAGCGTATGCGCCCGCCCGTCGCTAAAATCGAGTTCGACAGGCGTCCAAGCCGCAGCGCCGCCCAAGACGGCATTCGTCACGCCATCCACCAAGAAGGAAGCATAGTCGTAGAGTTCATCCAGATAGCATTCGCTCGACGCGCACCACTCGAACGATACCACACCGTCGCCGGGGAGAGCCACCTCCATCCACGTATTCCCGCCATCGCCAATACGCCCGCTCGTGTACACGCCGTCCGCGTCCATAGACCATTCCGCATCGCCGCCGGACAAAAAGGCGAAGCCCGTCGCCGCCTCAGAGCCCTCGATCTCGAAGCCCACGACCTTCGCCGGATCGACCAGCCCCGCGAAACTCTCCGCAAACGCCTTGCCATAGCGCACCTTGGCCGCGTTCTCCAACAAAAACGACGACGCCAGCCCTTCGGGCGCCGCGCCCTCGAACACGACCTCCTCCAGATTGTCGCACCCATAAAACGCCAATTCTCCAATGCTCGTAACTGAATCGGGTATCGTCACGCTCGTCAACCCACTGCAACCATAGAACGTCAAACCCTCGATGCTCGTGATGCCGTTGCCTATCGTCACGCTCGTCAGCCCGCTACAATCCTCAAACGCGTTACCATAGAGGATCGTCACCGAATCGGGTATCGTCACGCTCGTAAGTCCACTGCAACCCTCAAACGCACCACTCCCGATAAACTTCACACTATCAGGGATCGTCACGCTCGTCAGCCCACGGCAACCGTAGAACGCACGATACCTAATGCTTATTACCGAGTCGGGTATTGTCACGCTCGTCAAGCCACTGCGACCAGAGAACGCCTCATATCCGATGCTCGTCACCGAGTCAGAGAATACGACATTTGTGATTGATTGACATGATGGAAATATACTTGAAAGACTTGAATTGCAAACTGCCTGATTAATCGCCACGCTCTTCAGCCCGTTGCATCCGTCGAATGCAGAATCCCCGATGCTCGTTACCGAGTCGGGTATCGTCACGCTCGTAAGCCCGCTACAACCAGAGAACGCATAAGACCCGATGCTCTTCACCGAGTCGCCTATCGTCACGCTTGTCAAGCTACTGCAACCATAGAATGCGGAATGCCCGATGCTCGTCACAGAATCGGGTATCGTCACGTCGCCATTGACACCTTGAATCAGTGTCGTGCCATCTTTAGAAAGCAACATCCCGTCAACAGATTTATATGCAAGACTACCAACGCCAACTGATATATTCGTCAAGCCGCTGCAACCATAGAACGCAGAAGATACAATGCTTGTCACCGAGTCGGATATCGTCACGCTAGTAAGCCCGCTACAACCAGAGAACGCATAAGAGTTGATGTTTGTCACCGAATCGGGTATCGTCACATCGCCATTGACACCTTGAATCAGCGTCGTGCCATCTTTGGAGAGCAACAGCCCGTCAACAGATTTGTATGTGGGATTAGCAACGCTAACCGATATGTTCGTCAGGCCGCTGCAGCCAAAGAACGCCATATTCCCAATGCTTGTCACCGAATCGGGTATCGTCACGCTCGTAAGACTACTGCAACCGGAGAGCGCAGAATTCCCGATGCTCGTCACTGAGTCGGGTATCGTGACGCTCGTCAGCCTACTACATTTGTAGAACGTATAATCCTCGATCCTCGTCACCGAATCGGGTATCGTCACGTTCGTCAGTCCTTTGCAACCGTAAAACGCGTAATCCCCGATGCCACGAACACCTGTCAAATCCAGACTGCCCGAAAGCGAATCCGTATAGCCAATCGCCCAATCATCTACCAACTTCACGCTGGGAATGGTTGTTGTGTCGTAAAGGGAATCATTGCAGCCAAAGAACGCATGATACCCGATGCTCGTCACGCCGTTGCCTATCGTTACACTCGTCAGCCTACTACATTTGTAGAACGCATCATCCCCGATGCTCGTCACGCCGTTGCCTATCGTTACACTCGTCAGCCTACTACATTTGTAGAACGCAGAACCCCCGATCCTCGTCACCGAGTCAGGTATCGTCACGCTCGTCAGCCCGCTACAATCCTCAAACGCATAAGATCCGATGCCTCGTATGCCAGTCAAATCTAAAGAACCAGAAAGGGATCCTGTATTCCTGACGGCCCATCCATCCACTAGTTTGACGCCGGGAATCGTCGTCGTATCATAAAGCACATTATTACATCCCTCGAACGCATCAGACCCGATGCTTGTCACAGAGTCGGGTATCGTTACACTCGTCAGTCCGCTGCAATAGTAGAACGCATGATCCCCGATCCTCGTCACAGAATCAGGTATCGTCACGCTCGTCAAGCCACTGCAACCACAGAACGCATAAGATCCGATGCTCGTCACTGAGTCGGGTATCGTGACGCTCGTCAGCCTACTACAATGGTAGAACGCATAATCCCCGATCCTCGTCACCGAGTCAGGTATCGTGACGCTCGTCAGCCTACTACAATTGTAGAACGCATAATCCCCGATCCTCGTCACCGAGTCAGGTATCGTCACACTCGTCAACCCGCTGCAACCGGAGAACGCATAGAACGCATAATCCCCTATGCTCGTCACCGAATCGGGTATCGTCACGCTCGTCAGTCCGCTGCAACCGGAGAACGCATTATACCCAATGCTCGTCACTGGACACCCGCCAAGAGTTGAAGGGACTGTTATATGCCCAGTCGTGGTATTAGGGATTGCGGGATAATCCGAACCTGTGCCAACGGATGCTTTACCATCGCTACTGACAGTATACGTCCACTTAACGCCGTTGACAGTTGCGGTCGCGGCGGCGAGCGGCGAAGCGGCAAGAACCGCCACAAATAAAGTTATCGAATAAGCGAAGATTCTTGCGCGCTTCACTGCCACACCTCCTGTCTGTCTACAAGCACGGTTTTCACTGCCCTTTTTCGCAGTCTGGATAGTATTTGTAGTCAAACTTCTTTACGCCGTCTCTTCCATCATAGATCGCGAAGAGATAGCGTTCTTGCGGATCTCGATGTTCGAACGACTCGATGTCCTTAACGAGAGAGGCATACTCGTCATCGTTGACACCTTCGCAAATTAGAAGCTTGATTTGCGCTTTGGCCTGCACAAGCTTCTGGAAATCATAGCGGATGTCGCCAATCCAGTTGGACCATTCGGATTCCGCCACGAGCACGACATCCGACATCCTCTTGGGCCAGATGTCCCTGTCGTCAGTTCCGTCTTCTATCTCTTTATACCAAATCATGTCGTAAAGCCATTCACCCTTCATTGTCGACACTTCAGGACATGTGGCGCAGTCGCATTCGTTTCCCAACTTTGCGAGTCCATGCAGACATTCACGCGTCCAACCTCTGTTCATGCACGACTTCGCCTTTGCGTTCTCGGCAGCCTGATTGAGAGTATCCTTAATTCTCTCAATCACTTTGTTGATTTCCTGTTCAGTCATGTTTTCTCCTGATCTTCCGCGCCTTGTCTATGTTGGGTTCGCCGCTCCAGACGCAGAATAAAAGAGTGGCGCACCCTCGAAATATCTTGTCTTAAGAGAGGCTCTGGAATGCCCATGCTAAAACACGATATGAGAATACGCCACGTGTAATTGCACGTGACGCGTTCCCGTATGTCGCTTTAGCATTTGAAATTTTCCAGATTTCTCTTAAAGCTCGATACGTGAAACAGCGTTCACTGATGCCCTTCGGCTTGCATGACCCGCCTTATAGGCACCTCCATCCGTCTGTCACTGCGGCCCAGCCGGAGATTCAAATGGATTTCTCCCCACTGAACGCAGACATTTTATCAAATCCGCCCTTGACCTGACAAGCGCGATTTTGGCTAGAGTTTACCCTCGCGATTCGTTAGAATAGTGTGCACCCGGTCGAAGAAGATGACCTTTTCCGACCATGCCCGTTCGTCAAATACAGT
>Ga0256405_10006885_pt1 | contig 17696 bp, 15 predicted proteins | sample RumenRJG_02DNA_FD_189096 | JGI IMG/M metagenome (GOLD analysis project Ga0256405, IMG submission 189096) | Bovine rumen microbial communities from Lethbridge, Alberta, Canada - RJG_02 | ecosystem: Host-associated > Mammals > Digestive system > Stomach > Rumen | place: Canada: Alberta...
CTTATCACAGACAAGAAGATTTCTAACATCCAGGATATCCTTCCACTTCTTGAGCAGATTGTTAAGACAGGCTCTAAGCTCCTTATCATTGCTGAGGATGTTGATGGTGAGGCTCTTACAACACTTATCGTTAACAAGCTCCGTGGTACGTTCAATGTAGTAGCTGTTAAGGCACCTGGCTATGGTGACCGCAGAAAGGCAATGCTTGAGGATATCGCGATCCTTACAGGTGGTAAGGTTATCTCTTCAGACCTTGGCCTTGAGCTTAAGGATACAACAATGGATGACCTTGGAAGAGCAAAGAGCATCAAGGTAGAGAAGGAAAAGACAACAATCGTTGATGGCCTTGGAGTTAAGAAAGAGATTCAGGCTAGAATTTCTCAGATCAAGAAGCAGATCGAGGATACAACATCAGATTTCGATAAAGAAAAGCTCCAGGAGAGACTTGCTAAGCTCGCTGGCGGTGTTGCAGTTATCAGAGTTGGTGCTGCTACAGAGACAGAGATGAAGGAAGCTAAGTACAGAATGGAAGATGCTCTTAACGCTACAAGAGCAGCAGTTGAAGAGGGCATCATTTTTGGTGGTGGATCAGCTTACATCCACGCTACTAAGGAAGTTGCTAAGCTTGCAGATTCACTTGAAGGTGATGAGAAGACAGGTGCCAAGGTTGTTCTTAAGGCCCTTGAGGCTCCTCTTTACCACATTGCTAACAACGCAGGCCTTGACGGATCTGTTATCGTTAACAAGGTAAAAGAGTCTAAGGCAGGCATCGGCTTTAACGCTTATACAGAGCAGTATGTTGACATGGTTAAGGACGGAATCATCGATCCTGCCAAGGTTACACGTTCAGCTCTTCAGAACGCTACATCAGTAGCTTCAAGCTTCCTTACAACAGAGGCTGCTGTAGCTACAATCAAAGAGCCAGTTCCTCCAATGCCAGCAGGCGGCGCAGGAATGGGTGGGATGATGTAACGTATAACGAGTCAGGCATCCCATATAAAAGATGAGAAAAGCCACGTGAGTGGTTTTCCAAACAGGAAAGAAGCTCCTCCAAGCTCGCTTGGAAGGAGCTTCTTTCCTGTTTGGAAAAAGAGCGTTTTGACGCGATTTTCTCATATTTTATATGGGATATCTGACGACAAGCGATGACTGGGAAATTGCGAAGCAATTTCGCAGTATGACGAGGAATGGGATGCTGCACTAAACTCGAAAAAACCTCGTTAAGTGCACACCCATGGCTCGCACTAGGCTCGAAAGAACCTCGCCAAGTGCTCTGCTCAAAGTGAAGGCACACGCACTTCCTTCATATTTCATATTTTCTTAAGATTTTCCATCCCAAAACAGGTGTAAAATATCCTTTGTGTGTGAAATATGTTCAAAGAGGAGAATATGAAAATGAAAAAGAAATTCTTAACCCTGGTACTGTCCATGGCTATGACAGGAACCATTCTTTCGGGTTGTGGAAAAGAAACACCAGAAGAATCATCTGTTTTTGAAAACATAGATGCTTCTGATAAAGCAGAAACATCTGAATCTGATCAATCAGCTACTACAGAGACTCAGCCTTCAGACAACACATCAGATGTTGCAAATGAAACTCCCGCCTCAACAGGCGACCTCTACGAGGACTTTAAAACCGGCACAGCAAAGGCAAAGTTTACAAAAAGCGGAGACAGAGGCGCATACCTTGTCCTTTCCGATATCCTTGAAGATGGTCAGTCTTACAGCATTTTAGAGATCAGCGATAAGCTTGCAAGTTCTGGCGATTACGGCTTTAAGGTAAACGGCGATGCCACATATAGAACTATCGACTGCGGAAATGATGGAGAGAAGGAGCTTCTCTATCAGCAGGAGTTTACTGCTGAAGAGATGGGCGGCGAGATATTTACTCTTTTCATGATCCTTAAGGATTTGGGCGGAGAGCTTAAGATCTGCTATGACCAGGATATGTGGTCAAGAAGTGACGTTACCATCAATGATGATGGAACTATATATGGTTCAGGTTCTGGAGGAGCTGCTCTTCATGTTTACGATTTTGCTTTTGTAGATGCAAAGGGCGATTACCAGTTTTATTATGGCTCTGAGGAGAATATAACTCCTTTTGGTGATTTCTATTACAACGTAAATGGTGAAAGTAAGTCAATTTCTCTGGAAGGCCTTGACACAGACCACCTTATCATCAATACCTATTATTTTGAGCCTGAGTATGAAAAGAGAAACGACTATGTCTCTTATAATATGATCGATGATAATTACAACCTGGTAACCAAGGATGAGGACTACACTGATGCCAATGAGGTTTATAAGCGTCTTACTGAAAACGGAATAAAGGTATACAAAAACCTTGAGCTTGCAAATCTCTTACACGACAGGGCTGTAGAAATCGGTTATCCTGACACTTCAGATGGCGAGAATTAAATAGCTAAATCTCTTTAACTTAAAGCAATTATATAGTATGATTATTACGCTAAATTAGATAATACAAGGGGTAGCATGAGAGGTAACTCATGCCACTCCTTTTCGCTTGTCTATCAGATTGTTTTGTTGGAGGAAGCTTAGTTGGATCTTGAAAAGCAAAAGAGAGCGCCCATATATGATGCGCTGGAGCGGTTTAGGAAGCAAAGGGTCGTGCCCTTTGATGTGCCTGGCCATAAAAGGGGAAGAGGTAATGCAGAACTTGTAAGATTTTTAGGTGACAGGTGCGTTGGCATAGATGTCAACTCCATGAAGCCTCTTGATAACCTTTGTCATCCGGTTTCGGTGATCAAGGAGGCAGAGGAGCTTATGGCAGATGCATTTGGCGCTGCCCACGCTTTTATGATGGTCAATGGTACCACCAGTGCTGTACAGGCTATGGTGTTATCCAGCGTTAAGCATGGCGATAAGATCATCATGCCTAGAAATGTTCATAAGAGTGCCATTAATGCTCTTATTTTATGCGGAGCAGAGCCTGTTTATATTGATCCTAAGGTTGATGTGAATCTTGGTATTCCTCTTGGAATGGAGATTGAGGACGTTAAGAAGGCTGTTACACAGAATCCTGACGCCAAGGCAATCCTGATAAACAACCCATCATATTACGGAATATGCTCTAATCTTAAAGCGATAGTTGAAATAGCCCATGAAAATGGAATGAAAGCCTTAGTTGATGAGGCCCATGGAACACACCTTTACTTTGGGCCTAACCTTCCAATAAATGCCATGGCGGCAGGAGCAGATATGGCTGCCATCAGTATGCACAAGTCTGGAGGAAGCCTTACCCAGAGTTCCATCCTTCTTTGCGGACATGATGCCAATGTGGGCTACATCAGCAGGATAGTGAACCTTACCCAGACCACATCAGCCAGTTACCTTCTTCTTGGAAGCCTTGATATTTCCAGAAGAAATCTTGCACTTAACGGTCATGACAGCTTTGAAAAGGTTACGGGAATGGCCCAGTACGCCAGGGAAGAAATAAACGATATCGGCGGCTATTACGCCTACGGCAATGAACTTAAAAATGGCGGCAGTATCTATGACTTTGACGAGACCAAGCTTGTGGTAAATACCAGAAAAATAGGTCTTACAGGTATCGAAGTATATGACCTTTTAAGGGATGAATACGATATTCAGATGGAGTTTGGTGACCTTTCAAATGTAATGGCCTATATCTCCATCGGTGACAGGCTTCAGGATATTGAAAGGCTTGCGGGAGCTTTGGCTGACATTCGAAGGCTGTACTCAAAGCCTGAGCAGAAGTTCTTTTCTGCAGAGTATGTGACTCCTATTGTTAAGGCAACACCACAGGAAGCCTTCTATGCGGAAAAAGAGTCACTGCCAATTGATAAGACCATCGGCCGCATCAGCGCAGAGTCAGTAATGTGTTATCCACCTGGAATTCCGATCCTTTCTCCAGGTGAGATGATAACAGATGAGATCCTTGATTACATTAAGACAGCCATGGAAAAAGGCTGTTCCATGCAGGGACCAGAAAGTGAAGATATATCAGAACTTTTTGTTTTGAAATAAATCTAAGGAGATAGCTATGGCAGATATGGATTATTGGTTTTCAGACATGCACACTGGAAACGTCAAGATCAGCATAAGATTATCGAAGCAGCTCTTTTCCGGAACCAGTGAGTTCCAGAGGATAGATGTCTTTGATTCCCCGGAGTTTGGCAAGTTCCTTACTTCAGATGGTAACATCATCTTTTCTGAAAAGGACGAGTTCACCTATGATGAGATGATAGTCCATGTTCCAATGGCTGTGCATCCTAAGGTCCAGAGAGTTCTGGTTCTTGGAGGCGGCGATGGCGGCGTAGCAAGAGAGCTGACTCACTATGAGGAGATCAAGGTCATTGACGTTGTTGAGCCGGATTCAATGTTTGTGGATGTGTGCAAACAGTATTTCCCTGATAACGCCATTGGTCTTGAGGACGACAGGGTTCATATCTTTTACCAGGATGGTCTTAAGTACCTGCGAAAATGTGAGGATATGTATGACCTTATTATCAACGATGCCACAGAACCCCTTGGCCATGAAGCAGGTCTTTTCACCAAAGAGTTCTACGGAAGTTGCTACAAAGCCCTTCACGACGATGGCATCATGGTTTATCAGCATGGAAGCCCATTCTACGACGAGGACGAAGAGAGCTGCAGAGCCATGCATAGAAAGGCCTACAGGGTATTTCCAATAAACAGGGTTTATCAGGCCCACATTCCTACATGCCCTGCGGGTTACTGGCTATTTGGATTTGCCAGCAAAAAATATCATCCCATGAAGGATTTTAATCCGGACAGGTGGGACGAGAGAGGAATAAAGACCTGGTATTACACAACTCATTTACATAAGGGAGCGTTCATGCTTCCAAAATACGTAGAAGACTTACTTCAGGAAGAAGAAGATATGTCAAGGTAAGTTACAGCCTTAAACGAATGGAGGATTTGAGAATATGAGCAGACTGTTAGTTATTGGATGTGGAGGCGTAGCACAGGTTGCGATCCAGAAGTGCGCCCAGAATAAAGAAGTTTTTACAGAGATGTGCCTTGCAAGCCGCACAGTAAGTAAGTGCGATGCATTAAAAGAAAAACTGGAAAAGCAGGGATATCCTGTTAAGATCACAACTGCTACAGTTAACGCAGATGATGTAAAGGACCTTGTTAAGCTAATAAAGGACTATAAGCCAGATGCAGTACTTAACGTGGCTCTTCCTTATCAGGACCTTACCATCATGGATGCATGTCTTGAATGCAAGGTGGACTACATTGATACAGCTAACTACGAGCCAGAGGACACAGATGAGCCTGTATGGCGCGCTGCCTACGAGAAGAGATGTAAGGAAAAGGGCTTTACTGCTTACTTTGATTACAGCTATCAGTGGGAATATATGGACAAGTTCAAGGAAGCAGGAATCACCGGCCTTCTTGGAACAGGTTTTGACCCTGGTGTAACCAGCGTATTTACTGCCTATGCTAAAAAGCATTACTTTGACAGGATCGATACAATAGACATACTTGACTGCAACGGCGGCGATCACGGCTATGCTTTTGCAACAAACTTTAACCCTGAGATCAACCTTCGTGAGGTTTCTGCCAACGGAAGCTATTGGGAGGATGGCCACTGGGTTGAAACAAAACCTATGGAAATAAAGAGAGAGTATGACTTCCCTCAGGTTGGAATGAAGGATATGTATCTTCTTCACCACGAGGAGATCGAGGCCCTTGGCAAGAACTTCCCTGAGGTTAAGAGGATCCGTTTCTTTATGACCTTTGGCCAGTCATATCTTGATCACATGAGATGCCTTGAGGATGTTGGAATGCTCTCAACAACCCCCATTAAGTTTGAGGGGAAAGACATTGTTCCTATCCAGTTTTTAAAGGCGCTTCTTCCAGATCCTGCAAGCCTTGGACCAAGAACAGTAGGTAAGACAAACATTGGCTGCATCTTTAAGGGTGTTAAGGACGGAAAAGAGAAGACTATCTACATCTACAATGTATGTGACCACCAGGAATGCTACAAGGAGCTTGGAAGCCAGGCTATCAGTTATACAACAGGTGTTCCGGCAATGATAGGAACAGCACTTGTCCTTACAGGAAAGTGGAAACAGCCTGGTGTATATACAACAGATGAGTTTGATCCAGATCCATACATGGAGCTTCTTAATGAGTATGGACTTCCATGGGTTGTGGACGAGGCACCAAAGCTTGTAGATTAAGGATTTTCTGAGGGGATATTATGAAAATTAATGAAATAAGAACTCCTGCCTATGTGATAGATGAAAAGAGGCTACGAGAAAACCTGGAGATATTAAAAGATGTACAGGAGAGGTCTGGTGCAAGGATCCTTCTTGCCCAGAAGGCCTACAGCGCCTATCAGACCTATCCGCTTTTGGCATCTTACCTTTCAGGCGCCACTGCTTCCGGAATTTTTGAAGCAAGGCTTGCACATGAAGAGTTTAAGACTTCAGATGGTAAAAAATGCGAAAACCACGTCTATGAGCCTGCCTACAAGGATTCTGACATGGAAGAGCTGTGCAATATCTGCGACCATGTAGTATTCAACTCAATCTCTCAGCTTGAGCATCACAGGAGCGTTTGGGAAAAGTATGTTTCTGAGGGAAAGACAAAAGTAGGTCTACGGATCAACCCTGAGCTAAGTGCAGAGGATGCTCATGAGATCTACGACCCATGTTCCCCAGGATCAAGACTTGGTATCAGGAATGAGAATATGCCAGAGGATCTTCCGGAGGGAGTTTCAGGCCTTCACTTCCATAACCTGTGCGAGCAGGGATTTGAGCCCTTAGAGGAGACATTCCTTAAGGTTGAAAGAGATTTCTTCAGATTCTTTCCAGCTCCCAGGATACCAGATGACTATGACGGCTTTGTTTTAAGGAACATGGGCTTTGAACCTTCAGATACTTCCTACGATGAAGAGGTTGCTCTTGATAACATTCCGGTAGATACTGATGAACTTGACTCAGAGCTGGGAGTTTCCGGACTTAACAAGATAAGCTGGATAAATCTTGGGGGAGGTCATCACATAACAAGGGAAGATTACGACAGAGAAGGTCTCATTAAACTGGTATTGTACATAAGGGAAAAGTACGGCATTGAGGTTTATCTTGAGCCAGGTGAAGCTATTGCCCTTGAGGCAGGTTACCTTGTTACAACAGTAATGGATGTTGTTGATACAGACAGGATTCCTGTTCTTATTCTGGATGCTTCAGCTTCATGCCATATGCCTGATGTAATAGAGATGCCTTATAGACCACCTCTTAAGGACTCTGAAGAGCCAGGAGAGATGAACTATACCTACAGGCTCTCTTCAATGACATGCCTTGCAGGTGATGTCATTGGCGATTACAGCTTTGAGACAGAAAAAAAGCCTGGGGACAAGCTCTTTTTCGAGGATATGGCCATCTACAGCTTTGTTAAGAACAACACCTTTAACGGAATGCCACTTCCAGATATCGACATTATGCACGAGGATGGGGAAGTGGAAGTTTTAAGACGCTTTAGCTACGAAGACTTTAAGAACAGGCTGTAAGGAACCACTCGGCATCAGATACTGATTGGAAATTTTGAAATGATAATAAGAGATCAGCTTCCGGCAAATGATGGTTTTCAAATGCCCGGAGAGTTTAATTCCCATCTGGGAACAATAATGATATATCCCGTAAGACCTGGCAGCTTTGGAAAAGACAGAACGGATACCTTAAAGAGTTTTGGCGCTGTCTTTTTTGAGATCCTTAAAAGGGAAGAGCTATTTCTTTTAGCCGGAAAGGACCACCTTGAAGAGGCTATGGGCTTTATGAAGGACCTTATAGGCACCTGCAGTCTTAAAGAGGATATGCAGGAGGAGCAAAAAGACCTTCTGATAAAAAGGATCCACATCCTTGAAATTGAGTCAGACGACGCCTGGGCAAGGGATGTGGCCCCTACATTTGTTACAGATAATACTGGAAATGTAAGAGGAGTAAACTGGAGCTTTAATGCCTGGGGCGGAGAGTTTGACGGACTATATGCAAACTGGGCTCTTGATGACAAGGTGGCGATAGCTTTTTGTGACAGGCAGGGATTTGACTATTACGACGTAGCGCCCTTTGTCCTTGAGGGAGGCAGTATCCACTCGGATGGTGAGGGTACAGTTTTAGTTACTAAGAGTTGCCTTTTAAGCAAGGGCAGAAACCCTGATCTTTCCAAAGAACAGATAGAAGATAAGTTAAAAGAGTATCTTGGCGCCAAAAAAGTTCTCTGGCTACCAAGTGGAATATATAACGACGAGACCAATGAGCACGTGGACAATGTCTGCGCCTTTATAAGACCGGGAGAAGTGGTGCTGGCATGGACAGACAATGAAGACGACCCGCAATATGCCATGTCAAAGGCTGACCTTGAGTATCTTCAAGGCGCTACAGATGCCATGGGCAGGCCCATCAAGGTTCATAAGCTTCCTATTCCTGATCACCCTGTTTGCGTTAATGAGGATGACCTTTCAAACTATGAGTTTGAAGAAGGGGAAGACTATAGGGAAGTGGGAGAGAGGCTTGCTGCCAGTTATGTGAATTTTTACTTTGTAAATGGAGCAGCCCTTGTTCCACAGTTTGGCGGAGAAAATAAGGCTTCCGATAAGAGGGCTCTTGATATCCTAAGGAGCATCTGCAAGGACAGACAGATAATTGGTATAAACGCCCGTCCAATCCTTCTTGGGGGCGGAAATATCCACTGCATAACCCAGCAGATACCAGGAAAAATGTGAGGTAGATATGTCAGATAAGGTAAAAGTGGCCTGCATCCAGTTTGAATGCGGAGCTAAGGCTTCATCAGATGATGAGCAGGTAAAAAGAAATATTGAGACAGCCGACAGGCTTACCAGGAAGGCAAAAGAAAACGGAGCAAATATCATTCTTTTATCGGAGCTTTTTGAAAGAAAGTACTTTTGCCAGGAGAGAAACTACGACTACTATGAGCTTGCTCTTCCTATTCTTGAAAATCCTGCAGTGCAGCATTTCAAAGAGCTTGCCAGGGAGATTTCTGTTGTAATGCCAATAAGCGTCTTTGAAAGAGACGAAAATACCTTTTACAACTCTGTAGTGATGATCGATGCTGATGGCAGCATTCTTGGGGTATACAGAAAGACTCATATTCCTGACGATCATTTCTATCAGGAGAAGTTTTACTTTACACCTGGAAACACTGGCTTTAAGGTTTTTGAGACCAGATATGGAAATGTTGGAGTGGGCATATGCTGGGATCAGTGGTTTCCTGAAACTGCAAGGTGCCTTGCGCTTAACGGAGCGGATATCATTCTTTATCCTACAGCCATAGGCTCAGAGCCAATCCTTGACCTTGACAGCTCCGGCCACTGGATGAGGACCATGCAGGGGCATTCAGCTGCCAATATTATCCCTGTAGCCGCTGCAAACCGCATAGGAACAGAGATTGTTACTCCATCAGATGATAACGGAATGCAGAGCTCATCCCTGACCTTCTATGGAAGCAGCTTCCTTACTGATGAAACAGGGGATGTGCTTGTTAAGGCATCCAGGGATAAAGAAGAGATAATCTACGCAGAGTACGACTTTTTAGAAAACCGCAAAAAAAGAGCATCCTGGGGCATCTTTAGAGACAGACGCCCAGAATGCTACAAAGCTATCACTGATTGATGGTTGGAAGATTCCACTTAAAGTGCATAGCCAGAAATCTAATTATTACGATAGTAAAGAATCCGGCCAGTGAGCTAATAAGTTCGCTGGCTGTATATTTCCATAACAAAACCAGAACAATAGATCCTGCGATGCAGGCGATTGCATATACGTGCTTGGTAAGAACAGCAGGTATGTCATCTGCCAGCACATCCCTTATCATTCCACCACCAATTCCGGTAACTATTCCAAGAAAAGCAACTAAAAAGAGATTGTCGCCATATGGTGAAGTAATACCAGTAAAGGAACCATCTACAGTAAAGGCTGCAAGTCCAAGGGTGTCCAGCCAGAAGATCAAAGTGTCATAAAAGGGAGTCACTGCCTTTGGCATTGGCTTTTTGTACCTCATGACAATAAAGGCAAGATTTGCTGTGATCAGTGTGATTATGGTGTAGGCAGGGTTTACGAACATTGCTGGCGGGATGTTGTCTATAATGATATCCCTTATAAGTCCGCCTCCTGTTGCTGTCACAAGAGCAAGAAGGTTTATGCCAAATATATCCATATCTTTTTTTGCTGCAACCACAGCTCCAGATATGGCAAAGGCGATGATTCCGATATTTTCAATAAGGACCATTACTGCTGAGTTCATTTAGTCTTCCTTTGCATTCTTGTTTTTTATCACCCTGGCTTTTTCCTTGAGCGCTTTAAGTTCATCAACGCTGAAGGTATAGGCTTTGTTGCAGAAGTGGCAGCGAAGCTCAATTTCTTTTCCGTCGTCTATCATTTCCTGGATCTCTTTTTCGCCTATGAGCATCAGAGCTCTCTCTACGCGATCCTTGTCGCAGTTGCAGTAAAAGTTAAGGTCAACCTTGTCGGTAAATTCAATATCAAAACCCTCAAGGACGATATTAAGAAGCTCTTCAGGAGTCTTACCAGCCTTAAGGATGTCTGTAACTGAAGAGAATTTCTTAAGATTTTCTTCAAGATGAGCTATGGTTTCTTCCTCAGCAAAGGGCAGAAGCTGGATGATAAAACCTCCAGCAGCGATGACGCTTAGATTCTCTCTTTCCACAAGGACCCCAAGGCCAACAGATGAAGGAGTCTGCTCTGACTTGGTGAAGTAGTAGGTAAGGTCCTCTGCAACTTCTCCTGTGTAGAGAGGAACCTGACCAACATAGGGCTCTTTCATGCCCATATCTCTGATAACGGTAAGATTACCTTCGCCAATTCCTCCACCTACGTTAAGATGTCCTGAAGCATTGGGCTCCATGATAACGTAAGGATTTCCAACGTAGCCCTTTACGTTTCCTTTATTGTCGGCGGTAGCAAGAACGCTTTTAAGGGGACCGTCACCATCCATTTTTACAGTGATGAGGTCATCATCGTTGTCCATCATTGTGCCCATCATTACTGTTCCTGTCATGAGCCTTCCAAGAGCGGCTGCAGCGATAGGAGATAAGCCGTGGGCCTTCCTTGCGTACTCAGCAAGGTCTTTTGTAGTAGCTGCAAAAGCTCTTATCTGGGCATTTCCAGCGGTGGCTCTCACCATATAATCTTTATACATTGTGTTTCCTTTCATATCTGTCAAATGCTTAATACAACTATGAAATCATAATTCTTTTTTACGGTCTTGTAAACCTGATTATGAGGCATGTATTTTCAGTTGCTTTGACGTACTCTTTTTATCAAAATTTTATAAAAATAAATCCGAAAAACAAGGTATTATCTAGTATAATTAAATATGTAAAATTAGGTTAAGGAGGGCATAACATGGAACCTAAGGTAAGAAATGGTAAGCTGGTACAAAAACTGATTTTTGCGGCGGTTGCAGCTATCGTTGGAATTGCCACTGTGCTTACTATAATAAGCGGTTTTGAGATCAATAATACATATAATACGCTGGTTGAAGAGGAACTTAAGGCTTCAGTATATCATCTGGCAAGCGAGATGGACAATGTTTGGGATGGTGACTGGTCATACGTTGACGGAGCTCTTTATAAAGGCGAAGAAAATGTCATGGCAGAGTATGAAGAGATCATGGATGAACTTAAGAGTGAGACTGGAATTGAGTATTCGCTCTTTTATGGTGATACAAGAGTCATCACAACTCTGAAGGATTCGTCAGGCAAAAAAGCTGTAGGCTACCAGATTGGTGATAAGGTCAAGACTACAGTGCTTAGTGGAGGTCAGCTTCTATTCATGAAGGGAAAACCTGCAGGAGCGACCGAAAACTATTTCTGCTACTATGCGCCAATGAAAAACAGTGACGGATCTGTAGTAGGTATGGTCTTTACAGGAAGAGAAAGCGACTCTGTTGCTGCAAATATCAGAAGGATCATAGTTGGTATGGTCATCGTATCAATTATCCTTACCATAGCTCTTTCCCTTGTTGGAATCCTTGTTGCCAATACGGCTTCCGTTAAGATGAGAGCAATCGCTGATGAGCTTGGACATTTATCTACAGGTGAGCTAAAGCTCAACATTGATGAAAAATCCCTTAAGAGAAACGATGAGATCGGACTTCTTGCCGATGGTGCCCAGACCCTTAGTAATAAACTCGGTGAAGTTATAAGAACTACAATGGAGATGTCAGGTGAACTTAAAAGATCAGGAGCAGAACTCTCTGAATCCGCAACCCAGGCATCAACTGCGTCAAGCCAGGTAAGCCAGGCTGTAGATGATATCAGTAAAGGTGCTGTCAACCAGGCAGAGAGCGTTGAGAACGCTGCAGGTAACACACAGGATATTGGAAGAGATATTGATGAAGTTTCAGAGAACGTAGAAGAACTGAATGCTTATACAGATGAGATGAAGACCGCCTGCAAAGCAGCCATGGATGCTCTTAATAAGCTTATTGAGCAAAGTACAGAGGTTCAGCAGTCTGTACGGGAGATTGGACAGACAATTGATTCAACAAATGAGTCTGCAAAAGAGATCTCAAAGTTTTCCGAGGCTATCACTGAGATCGCATCCCAGACTAATCTTTTGTCACTGAATGCAAGTATCGAGGCTGCAAGAGCAGGAGACGCAGGAAAAGGATTTGCAGTTGTTGCTACAGAGATCGGACAGCTGGCTGTACAGAGTAGTAATTCAGCTGAGAAGATCAAGAAGATCGTCGAGAGACTGGTTGCTGATTCAGAGGCATCAGTTGAAGTTATGAGTAAGCTCAATAATAACTTCGAACAGCAGTCAGAGCAGCTTGACGATACCAAGAACAACATGCAGAGCATGGCTGAAAATGTAAGCAACGTATCCACCAGCACAGAGAGCATTGCAGATCATATTGGACAGCTTGGAGCAGCCAAGGACAAGCTGGTTGAGATCATATCAGATCTGTCTGCTATATCCGAGGAGAATGCGGCGTCCACTGAAGAGACCAACGCTTCAATGCAGGAGCTCAACGCTACATTTGCAATCATCACGGAGTCTGCAGATAAGCTCCAGGAACTTGCTTCAAATATGCAGGATACAATCAGTTATTTCAAACCATAAAGACACCAAAAAACAAGAAGCCTCTGGTCGTGGAAAGCCCATGGCTAGAGGCTTTTTTAGAGGTCTGGTCGAATTGACATTTATTTAACGGATAGCTATAATTGTTCTTAGGTTTTCTTTTTACAAGAAGGAGAATATTTATGGCAGATAAAGAGATTTCTCAGGCGGTCATTAGCAGACTTCCAAGATATTTTAGATATTTAGGCGATCTACGTGAGAAGGGGGTTGAGAGGATTTCCTCCCAGGAGCTTTCTGATATCATGAAGGTCACTGCATCACAAATCAGACAGGACTTTAACAACTTTGGCGGCTTTGGCCAGCAGGGCTATGGCTACAATGTAGGTTATCTCTACGATGAGATTGGCAAGATCCTTGGACTTGACAGGCAGCACAGCCTTGTCATCATCGGAACAGGTCACCTTGGTAAAGCTATTGCCGGATACACCAATTTCACCAGGAGAGGCTTTGTATTTAAGGGAGCCTTCGACAAAAATCCTGATCTGTTTGGAACCAAGATAGGCGATGTTGAGGTAAGACCTATCGATGAAGTTGAAGATTTTGTCAGAAATAATAATATTGAGATTGCTGTTTTGACCATTCCAAAAGAACAGGCAGTGCCAATGGCCCACAAGCTTGCAGCCTGCGGAATCAAGGCAATATGGAACTTTGCCCATGTTGACCTTGAAGTTCCTAGCAATATTCAGGTAGAAAATGTACATTTATCTGACAGTTTGATGAAATTATCGTATAATATTGATAGGTACGAAAAATCATTGTAATTAGTGGAGAAGTCCATGGCTAGAGGCGACGACGTGTACATGTCAGCGCTGGAGGGAAAAAGTATTCCCATCCTGACGCTGGACAATAAGTGGCATCAGCTTTTTACCCAGACGGAGATGACGCCTGAGATAGAAGCCCTTGCAGATCAGCTCAATTCTCTGGTGGAGCGCGATGGAAGGATCCGTACAGACACCAAGAAGATCAAGAAACTTAAAAAGACTCTTTTATCTGAGATAGTTCCCTTAAGGGACCAGGCCAATAAGGCAGGAGGCAACGCTGCCTCTATAGAAAAAGAGATCCAGGAAAGAACCAGGCTCATCAATGAGTGCAACGAAAAACTTGGTGGGCACGATGATGAACTCCTTGACCTTTCACGAGAGATCTACGACGTAGATTACAAGCTGATGATTGAGACAATGAAGGTGTGCTATGAGACCCTTCAGGAAAACACCGAGTACATCAAAGGCCTTGATGAGTGGATATCACAGGTGCGAGTGGAGCTTAAAAAGAACGTTATAAGGCTTCAGGAAGCGGAGATGGAGAACTATAATCTGTACTCCTATATGCACCAGATATTTGGACCTGAGGTAATGGATATATTCGATATGGAATATGATCCTGACAAGCGCCATCCTATCAGAAGACCAGCTGATGGCTCTTCTGATGAATATGTTGAATAGCAATAGAATGCTGCGGTAGTGCGTGGCTTTTTGTGACAGGGGGACGGTTCTTTTGGCCCAAGCCATGGGGACGGTTCTTTTGGCTGGTTTGATTTTTCAAACCAGCCAAAAGAACCGTCCCCATGGCTTGGGCCAAAAGAACCGTCCCCGCTGTCACGAAAAGCCACCCATAATTAATGGAGGAATGTCATGAAATACGCTGTTTCAAGTATGGAAATGAAAATCTGTGACAGGAACACTTCTGAATATTTTGGCATGGATCAGGCGGTTCTTATGGAGAGGGCAGCCCTGTCTGTCTGCACGGAGATTGATAAGTGGAAAGAGATTGAGCACCCGGACAGGAGACTTAATGCACTGATCTTTGCCGGAGTTGGCAATAACGGCGGTGATGGCGTTGCCATAGCAAGAATACTCAAGCAAAGGGGCTATCACGTAAGTCTTTGCGTGGTGGGAGATCCTGTAAAGAGCAGCGACATGTTTTTAAAGCAGCTGGAAATAGCTGGTAAATATGACATTGTACAGGGCACTTTTTCCAATATAAGAGACAACAAAACTGATGGGGCATTTGATATCATAGTAGATGCCATGTTTGGTATTGGGCTCTCAAGGCCTGTTACAGGAACCAGTCTTGATGCAGTTAACTACATCAATGACCTTAAGGACGAGAGAGGGAAAGACCTTTTTGTGGTAGCTGTAGATATTCCTTCTGGAATAAGTGCAGATACCGGAATGGTCATGGGAGCTGCAGTAAAAGCTGATACCACAGTTACCTTTAACTTTGCCAAGCTTGGCCACATCCTTTATCCAGGATGCGAATATGCTGGAAACCTGGTGATAGCTGACGTTGGCATCACAAAAGAAAGCTTCCTTTCAAAGGAACCTGAAGCTTTTTATCATGACGGCGATGCAATGGAGCTGGTTCCAGAAAGAAGGAAGGATTCCAACAAGGGTACAAATGGAAAAGTCCTTATAATAGCTGGCTCAAAGAATATTAGCGGCGCCTGCATCCTTGCTGCCTCTGCGGCTCTTAAGGCTGGAGCTGGCATGGTAAGGGTATTTACTGCTTCAGAGAATGCTGAGGTGGTGAAAGCTCTTTTGCCAGAAGTAATACTTGATACCTATGAGGACTTTGAACCTGTAAGAGACAAGCTTCTTATGGCATTTGACTGGTCAAGCCAGGCAGTCATAGGCCCTGGCATTGGCTGTGAAGGCAAGGGAAAAGAGCTCCTTGCTGTGGTGCTTAAAGAGTATGACAAACCGCTTGTCATGGACGCAGATGCCCTTAATATCATCGCTGAAGATGACGACCTGCAGCGCCTTACCTCCAACTTTGCTACAGGCGGCAAGAAGCTGATACTAACTCCACACATGGGAGAGTTTGCAAGACTTAAAAAGTGCAGCATTTCAGCTTGCAAGGACAATCTGCTTGAGTATCCAAGGCAGCTTTCTGGTGAGCTTCACGCCACAGTCATCTGCAAGGATGCCAGGAGCATAGTGGCTGACAGCAATGAGAAAAAGATATATATTAATATAAGCGGCAACGACGGAATGGCTACTGCTGGTTCAGGAGATGTGCTTGCCGGCATAACCGGGGCACTTATCAGTAAAGAGAGCACCAGCTTTGAAACGGCCATAGCAGCAGCATATATCCACGGATGCGCAGGAGATATAGCATCTTCAGAACACGGAAGATACTCCATGATCGCATCGGATATTGTTAACGCCCTCTCCAAGGTGCTGGAATGAATTAAGGAAGTAGATACGATGATCGACAATAATCAGTATTCAAGAGTGTGTGCAAAGATCAGCCTCTCAGCCATCGAGCACAATCTTCTTGCAATGAAGAATAATATACCGGAAGGCACCAGGATCATGGCTGTCATCAAGACAGATGCCTATGGTCACGGAGCTGCCAGGATAGGCAGGTTCCTGGAGGACAAGGACTATATATGGGGCTACGCGGTAGCTACAGCAGAAGAGGCCTTTGAGCTTAGGGATGAGGGGATTAAAAAGCCAATCCTTATCCTTGGATATACTTTCCCTTACGCCTACGAGAGGATGATACGAGAGGATATCCGCCCTGCAGTATTTAGGATGGACATGGCAAAAGAGCTGTCTGACTGCGCTCAAAAGCTGATGAAGGAAGGCGCTATAGAGGAACCTGCTCCCATTCATATTGCTGTGGACACAGGCATGAGCAGGATTGGTATAACACCTGATGAAGAGGGAGTTTCTTTTGCAAAAGAAATAAGACTTCTTGAGGGTATCAGAATAGAGGGCGTGTTTACTCACTTTGCAAGGGCCGATGAAAAGGACCTTACCAATGTAAGAGAAAGAGAAGAGGTGTTTAAGGACTTCCTTAGAGCTTTCGAGGAAGAGACCGGATATCGTATCCCTATCAAGCACTGCGCCAACTCTGCCAGCATCATAGCAGTTCCTGAATCATCCATGGACATGGTGAGAGCTGGAGTTACAATGTACGGAATGTGGCCATCCGAGGAGGTTCCTAAGGATATCATAAACCTTGAGCCTGCAATGGAACTTGTAAGCCACATTGTTATGATCAAGGATGTTCCAGCAGGAACTCCCGTAAGCTACGGTGGAACCTATGTAACAGATAAAACTACCAGGATCGCCACTATACCTGTTGGCTACGGCGATGGATATCCAAGGAGCTTATCTGGCAAGGGCTATGTTCTTATAAACGGACATCACGCCAATATCCTTGGAAGGGTCTGCATGGACCAGTTCATGGTGGATGTTACAGATATTCCCTATGTAATGGAAGGGGATGAAGTTATCCTTCTTGGAAAAGACAAGACCACCGGCGAAGAGATCTCAGCTGAGTTTTTAGGCGACTTAAGCGGAAGATTCAACTATGAGCTCACCTGCGATATTAGCAGAAGAGTGCCAAGGCTGTTTGTGGATTAAGAATACCTGACACGGGAACCGATGAGACACGGGACGGATAAGACACGGGGACGGTTCTACTGCGACAGGGGTGGACCATGGGGACGGGGTTAGCAAGCCACGGGGACGGTTCTTTTGGCTGGTTTTGATTTTCAAAACCAGCCAAAAGAACCGTCCCCGTGGCTTGCTAACCCCGTCCCCATGGTCC
>Ga0256405_10006886_pt1 | contig 17694 bp, 12 predicted proteins | sample RumenRJG_02DNA_FD_189096 | JGI IMG/M metagenome (GOLD analysis project Ga0256405, IMG submission 189096) | Bovine rumen microbial communities from Lethbridge, Alberta, Canada - RJG_02 | ecosystem: Host-associated > Mammals > Digestive system > Stomach > Rumen | place: Canada: Alberta...
CCTTCGTCCAACAGACGCATATATTTTAGAAGGTCTGCATAGTCATGTTTCTTCCTCTTTGTTTTTGACATAATGTACCCTAAAAGTTTTTTGTCCAACTTTTGGGGTGCACTTCAGATTTTGGGAGTTAATTCGTGGAGCTGCACCCCATAGCTATTTTTCCGGATAACTATAAAAAAAGTTTTGGATAACTATGCAGTAAAAATTGGAAGGGCTATAAGAAAAGCGCCCGCAGTTTATGTCTGCAGGCGCCTCGCATTTATGTAAGAAGAAGGATTCTACTTCACAAAGTACTTCTTGCCGCCCTGAATATAATATCCTTTAGCAGGCTTCTCAGAGAGGCGACGGCCCATGAGGTCGAAGATGGGTGCATCTTCGTCTGGCACAGAGGTCTCGTCAGATTTCATCTCTTTTACTGCCGTCGGTTCAACAGGCAGAATCTTACTAAAGTCACTCCAAGGATAAGCCGTTTTATAGGCATTCAGAGAAGCTGCAGGCACATATAATGTCGCAGTATTAAGAGGCACTTCAACAAAAACTACATAGTCTACATAAGGCACCTCCTTTGCAAGACACGTTACAGATGTGAGACTGCGGCAATAACCGAAGGCTTCATAGTTAATGGAATTTATGCCACAACCAATATTTACAGATGTAAGACTGGGACAATCATAGAATGCAAATTCCCCGATACTCTCCACCCCATCCCCAATAGTAACAGATGTAAGGTCTTCACACCCAAAGAAAGCGTACTCGCAAATATTCGTCACACTCTCAGGGATGGTAACAGAAGTCAGGCCGGAGCAATATTCAAAAGCTTCTTTCCCAATGTTCGTCACGCCATTCGGTATAATTGTGGCCTTACAACCGGCGACTAACGTATTGGACTCAGTTTCAATAATGGCATTACAATTATTTCTGCTATCGAATGTCGTGTTTCCTGCTTCAACAATTATAGACGTAAGCTTAGAGCAAAAATTAAAGGCATTACTGCCAATGCTTGTCACGCTCTCAGGAATAGTGACAGACTCGAGATCTCCGCAGCAATAAAATGCCCTAGAGCCTATGCTTGTCACACTATTGGGAATTGTTAGGGATGTAATACCATAGCAATATTCAAAAGCGCTTTCTCCAATCGTTGTCACACTATTGGGAATGTCTGTGGTCATACAAGCGGCAACCAACGTATTGGATGCAGTTTCAATAATGGCGTTACAGCCATTTCTGCTGTCGTATGTTGTATTTCCGGCGTCAACAATTACAGAGGTGAGATTGTGGCAAAAACTAAAGAGTCCGCTACCAACGTATGTCACATTCTTGGGAAGCGTAAAGGATGTGAGGGAAGAACAATCAAAAAAGGCACCAGACCCAATACTTGTCACACTTTCTGGGATGGTGAACGGCTTGAGGTTGTAACAATTATTGAAGGCGACGGAGCCAATAAATCGTGTTCCTTCTTTGATATTATAAACACTTAGAGTCTTATCTACCGCTCCCACCAGGTACGTATCAGCATAGCGCAGATTATCAATCACAGGCAGACTTGTACAGCCTTCAAAAGCACCAGAACCTATGCTCGACACGCTATTGGGAATTGTGATGGATGTAAGGGCGGAGCAATCCAAGAAGGCGGACTCCCCGATGCTTGTTACGCCATTACCTATGGCAACAGAGGTAAGACTTGAACAACCGAAGAATGTTTCATCACCAATACTCATCACACTGCCAGGAATAGTAATAGATGTGAGGCCGGAGCAATTTCGGAAGGCATCTCGGCCTATGTTGGTCACACTCTCAGGAATATTGATGGCCGTGAGGCTGGAGCAATCCCCAAAGGCATAATGGGCAATATTGGTTACACCGTTTTCAATCACTACCGATTTAATGTATGCACTATAAAGATACCAAGGGATATTAGCATACATGTCTCCAGATCCGGAAATCGTCAAAACATAGTCAGTCGTTAAAGTATAATTCACGTTTTCTCCACATGATCCCTGCGCTATTATATCTCCTATCGGCAGAATAGTTCCAAACTCTTTCCATTGAAAATCTGTCTTATATGAAATAAGTAATGGTGCAGGAACATAAAGAGTTGCTGTGCTTAGAGGAACATTGTAAAATATAGCTATACCTATGTATGGGAAATCCTCTGCTAGACACGTTACAGATGAGAGGCTGGAGCAACCTTCGAAGGCGCTATTGCCTATGCTCGTTACACTGTTGGGAATTGTAATTGATGTAAGGTTGGAGCAATAATCGAAGGCGCCAGAACCAATAAATCTCGTTCCCTCCTTTATAGTGTATGTACTTTGTTCTTTATCTACAGCCGTTACTAAATACGTGTCTGCATAACGGACGTTGTCTATCACAGGAAGACTCGTGCAACCATCGAAGGCAGATTGTCCAATGCTCGTAACACTGTTTGGAATATTAACAGACGTAAGACTTGAGCAACCAGAGAAGGTCCCAGCGCCTATGGTCGTCACACTTTCCGGAATCGTAATAGATGTGAGACTAGAGCAATAAGAAAATGCACCTTCAGCAATGAAACGTGTTCCTTCCTTAATGTTATAGGTGCTTTGTGTCTTATCATCTGCTTTCACTAGATATGTATCTGCGTATTGTATGTTGTCTATCACAGGAAGACATGAGCAACCATCGAAGGCAGATCTGCCTATGTTCGTCACACTGCTAGGAATAGTGATTGACGCAAGGCCGGAACAATTCTGGAAGGCATAAATGCCAATGCTCATCACGCTCTCAGGAATCGTAACAGACACGAGGCTAGAGCAATGGGAGAAGGCAAATTCGTTAATACTCATCACACTATTGGGAATGATTACATCCTTCACCTCCTGTCCATCAATGTAAAGATGTTTGGCACTAGAGATAGGATTGCTCTCTTTACTGTAAAATTTGATGTTACACAAACTCTCGATGCTGGCAAATTCGGCTTTGGTGAGGCCGGAACAACCATAGAAAGCATCACTGCCAATACTTGTCACACTGTTTCCTATAGTAACAGACGTAAGGTCGGAGCAACCCGAGAAAGCACTACGACCAATACTTGTCACACTGTTGGGGATAGTGATGGCCGTGAGACCTTTACAACCAGAGAAAGCAGAACCGCCAATATTCGTCACGCTGTTGGGGATAGTGATGGCCGTGAGACCTTTACAACCAGAGAACGCAAAATCACCAATGTTCGTTACATTATTTCCCAGAGTAACAGAAGTAAGGTTGGAACAGGCGGAGAACGCAGAATTGCCGATACTTGTTACACTGTTTCCTATAGTAACAGAAGTAAGGTTGGAGCAATTTAAGAAGGCATGATCGCCAATGCTCATCACACTGTTGGGAATAGTAATCGACGTGATACCGGAGCAACTAGAGAAGGCATAATCGCCAATGCTCACAATATTGTCGCCAATGATGTATTCTTTAACTTGAACGCCGAAGACCTTTTTCAAATATCCGGAGTAGTGTGGTTTAGAAAGAATCGTATTGGATTTTATTGTTACAGACGTGAGACCTGTACAATATTCGAAAGCTGAATCGTCAAAACTCGTCACACTCTCGGGAATGGTGACAGATGTAAGAGCGTAGCAACCAGAGAAGGACACAAAACCTATATTAGTCACACCTTCTGGAATGGTGATTGATGTAAGACTGGAGCAACCATGGAAGGCTCCTGCACCAATGCTCGTCACGCTCTCGGGAAGCGTAACAGACGTGAGGCCGGAGCAACCATAGAAGGCACCTCCGCCAATGCTTGTTACACTATTGGGAATACTGATGGACGTAAGGCCGGAGCAATACTCGAAGGCATCTTCGCCAATGCTCGTCACTGTATAGTTTTGCTCATTATACTCTACGGAAGAGGGGATGACAACCGTGCCGGAATAACTGTTTTTCCCATTATTCGTCACCGCAACATTATTGCCGTCTGTAATGTTGTAGCAAATTCCATCAACTTCAAAGTCATACGCCCACGAGAGCGTGGAGACTGCAAGGAGCAGCAACGAGGCGAAGAATCGCCTGCACAAATGTTTTGTTCTCATATCATTATCTTTTTTACTTCACTAGATATTTCTTTCCACCTTGGATATAATATCCGTTTGCAGGCTTCTGCTGGAGGCGACGGCCCATAAGGTCGAAGATGGAAGCATTTTCATTTGCTTTTAAGGTCTTGTTAGACTTCAACTCTTCTACCGCAGTCGGATCAATTCCGACTATCTTGCCAAACTCTTTCCACTGACTTGCTGTCTTATAGGCTTCTATAGAAGTTGCTGGCACATAAAGAGTTGCTGTACTTTTAGGCGAGAGTCCAAACACATTACTACCCATGTCGGGAACATCCTCTGCAAGACATGTTACAGACGTGAGGCCGGAGCAATAGTCAAAGGCCCAACTGCCGATGCTCGTCACACTCTCAGGAATAGTGACGGATGTGAGGTCGGAGCAACCATAAAAAGCCCGATATCCGATGGTCGTCACGCTGTTGGGAATAGTGACGGATTTGAGGCCGGAGCAATTCTCAAAAGCATAATTGCCAATAGTCGTCACACTCTCAGGAATAGTGACGGATGTGAGGCCGGAGCAATTCTCAAAAGCACAAGAGTTAATGCTCGTCACACTATTGGGAATCACGAGTTCCGTCACCTCACTTCCGTTAATGTAAAGGTGCTTTGCATAATACAAGGGATTACTAAAAGGGCCTGAAAACGATATCTTGAATAGACTTTCTATGCTGGCAAACTCTGCTTTAGTGAGATATGTGCAGTCTCCGAAGGCACAATTGCCAATGCTCGTAACAGCATCACCTATCACCACTTCAGAGAAGCGAGATTCATAAAAAACACCCAACGCCCTAACCGTTAGTCCCGATGGGTGATAGTATGGTATATCGCAGTTTATATACAGGGTGCCAGTGCAGCCAGAAAAAGCTTGCTGACCAAAGTTTGTCACACTATTAGGAATAGTCATGGATTTGAGGCCGGAGCAACCATAAAAAGCCCTATTTTCGATGCTCGTCACACTATTGGGAATAGTAACAGATGTGAGGCTGGAGCAGCCTTGGAAGGCAGATGTACCAATACTTGTTATGCCATTGCCCATAATGACAGACGAGAGACCGGAGCAATTCCAGAAGGCAGATGATCCAATGCTCGTCACGCTATTGGGAATAGTAACAGATGTGAGGCTGGAGCAGCCTTGGAAGGCAGATGTACCAATACTTGTTATGCCATTGCCCATAATGACAGACGAGAGGCCGGAGCAATTCCCGAAGGCAAAATCACCGATGCTCGTCACGCCATTTCCGATAGAAACAGACGTGAGGCTAGAACAATATCTGAATGCACCATCGCCAATATCAGTCACACTCTCAGGAATAGTGATAGACTTGAGGCCGGAGCAATTATAGAAGACGGCTTCACCGATGCTCGTCACAGTATAGTTTTGCTCATTATACTCTACGGAAGAGGGGATGACAACCGTGCCGGAATAACTGTTTTTCCCATTATTCGTCACCGCAACATTATTGCCGTCTGTAATGTCGTAGAAAATACCACCAACTTCAAAGTCATAAGCCCACGATAGCGTGGAGACTGCAAGGAGCAGCAACGAGGCGAAGATTCGCCGAAGGAATAATTTGTGTTTCATGTTTATTGTGTAACAGAAATTTAAGGTTATTGGGGGCGCAAGAGAATTTTCTGTGAGTTACTCCTGCGCCCGCATTTGTTAAATCTGTTTATTTCTCAAACTGATAGAGTTTAGACACCTCTGACGCCGTCAGGGCAACGCCATAAACACGAACATTATCCACCTTCATGGGGCTATTCCAAATGCCGTTGGCCTCACCGCCGATGCTGGCCATAGTGCCATAGCCTTCGGTGTTGTTGTAATGGCTGGCAGAACCCTTAAGTACGCCGTCAATGTAGAAGGCTATCTGACGGTTGGCATACACGGCGGTCAGCATGTGCCATCCGGTCCCCCAATAGCTCTCTGCAGACACGCCGAGACGCTCTGACGTATCAAAAATCTCAGCAGTGCCGTCACCCACGAAGTTGCCATTATTATCCACATACAGACGCGGGGCGCCGTTGAAGGTGTCATCCGAGAATGTTGAAACGAACAAGGGGCCGTTGCCGAAATCCTTTACCCACATGCTGACAGAGAAGGCAGAAGAGCCGCGTACCACATTGTTCGGGATATTGACATACTCCTTGTTGCCCAAAGACAACGCCTTACCCTTGCCGTTGGGGGTGTCTGTGATATAGGAATATGTGCTACCGTTCATCACTGTGCCGCTATTCATGGCATTCTTTTCATTTTTAGGCGTTCCATCGTCAAAGGTATAATAAGACAACAACCCGCGAGTTACATCGCTAGATGCAGAGCCACCGCTTCCGCCTTCGTCACCCTCATCTTCTTCATCACTACTTGCATTCGTTCCAACTACAGTGAAGTTAATTTCATAGTCCTCAATGCCGACAGTCACCAGCACCTTGGCATTTCGTGTCTGCTCTGGACGATTATTCACTGTGGCAATAATCACTTTGTTGCCCTTGGAGGGAATCACACCGGATGTGGTAGACAGAGTCAGATAAGAGGGAATGTTACTGATACTGAAGTTTTGCAGGTTGGTGCTGTTATTGGTAATAGTGAACGACATCTCGCTGACATTTTTGCCGAAATGGAGGACAACCGGATTGATCGTAACAGAACTCTCTGTCAGCTGGAAATCACAATTGGCCTGCTGGTTTGAATAGACTGTTACCTGCTTTGTCGTTGTACGATAGTTGCTGGCCATCACCTGTATGGTGTAGGTGCCCGGTTCTATGTTGGTGAACTCATAACGTCCGTCGCTTCCCGTAGTCTTGGTGAGTCCTTTCACATTCAACGTCACAGTAGCCCCGGCAATGGGAGCATTTGCATTTCCGTAGTCCGTCACCAAACCGTGAATGTTTCCTGTTGCTGTGGGCTTAGGAGTATCGTCATCGTCGTCACCACAAGAAATGAATCCTACACTTGCTATTGCCACAAACACCGCAGACAAGAGCATCAAGAAATACTTTTTCATAAATCACACATTATTTGGTTTAACATAGTTTCTACACACTACGTCTCCAAATAGTGCTCAACATTAGACTTATTCTACTTACCCCAAAATACAAAAAGCGTGGAGACTTATCAGTTACTCGCTCCACGTATCGAGGCCCTAGGATTGCCCTATTCATCAGAACGAGCAACCCAGACCCCACGCCGATATGCATAAACCAATCGCCATATACATTAGACTCCAAAACGGAGCAAATGTAAAAGCAATCAGGCGATTACATACCCATGGGCGTCTATCGTTGCTTATGTTCTTTGATGAATATGAGAGTTTCCTAGGCTTTCGATACGTCAAGAACAAAGCGCGTGATATACGCCTTTTCCATATATGGTGTCCCACAACGCCAAAGGAACGCTTTCCTGTGGTCTTTCCCAGCGGTTTTTAGCCGCTTTCGGCGTGAAGACGTTGCAAAAATACAAAATTTTCTTTAACTTACAACTTTTTGGCGAAGAATTTCACGCACTAATGCACGGAATTCGTTTCATTAACGACTTTAATCGTACTCATTAATGAATTCGATTGTTTTCATTAATGAATTGCATCGATTTCATTAATGAACGGTTTTTAGTGTTTGGCTATTGTCTTTTACTAAACCAGTTGACAATTTACTAACAAGGTTGACATGAACGGAAGTGTCAACGCTTTCAGGAAACCGCCCGTAATTTATTCATCCAAGCAGTTCACATTAAGCAAAAATTCATAAACTCCTATCCGATAAATGCCGTCATCATTGTAGAATCCTCTCATATAATCGCCTGAGACAACGACCTTGCGAAAACTGTCGCTTATGTTGGCCAACGGACGTTGTTCCTGCTCCACCTTGGCCTTGTCCGGCAGCATGTATGCCGATTGTATGTATATGCGCTGCGAACCGCGATTAACGACAAAATCAACCTCCAAGATCTTGCGGACCGTCTTGCCTTGGGCGTTCTTTTCCCATGTCTCAACCAATCCTACATCTACCGAATAGCCGCGCGAACGCAATTCGTTGTATAGCACGTTCTCCATCATGTGACTGAACTCCACCTGGCGGAATCCCAGTATCGCATTGCGGATGCCCGGATCTTCAAAATAAAACTTGCTGTCTGCGCCGATGTACTTTCTTCCTTTAATATCGTAGCGCTCAGCCTGACTAATCAGAAATGCATCCTCAAGATTTTCTATATATTTGGAGACGGTGTGATTAGAAATTTTCAGGTCTGTTGTCGATTTAAACGTATTCGCTATCTTTGTCGGATTAACAGTCGAGCCCATCGCCGATGCCAGCACTTTGAAGATTTGTTCCAGTCCTTCTGTGTTATGCAGACGGTTGCGCTCGATGATGTCCTTTAGATAAATCGTACGATAGACATCTTTTAGGTATGATTCTTTTTCCTCCGGGGTACTCATCTTGGCGACTGCTGGCAGACCGCCATAAGTGTAGTAATCTTGCAAAGCTTCACCCTTATCGCCGCCAATCTCTTCATAGTACTCTGCAAAACTCAAAGGATGCACACGTATCTCCCATCCGCGTCCGCGGAACTCGGTGACGACATCTTTGCTCAGAAACCTCGAGTTGCTGCCCGATACGTATGTCTGCACGTTGTGCTTATGCCCCAAACTGAGCAAAACTCCTACAAAATCGTCCACCAACTGCACCTCATCCAATATCACATAAGTCGTATTTCCGTCGTTGACAATATGCACATCAATGTAATCCAGCAAAGAATCCGGATTTAGCAGGTGTTTATTTCGTATGTCATCCATCGCCAGACCGATGACATGATCTTCTGCCACACCGTGTGTCAGCAAGTGGTTTCGGAAAATGTTGAACAGCAGGTAGGACTTGCCGCACCGACGTACGCCGGTTACGATTTTGATCATGTCCATCTGCTCTGCGCGAATGAGCTTCTGAAGGTAAAAATCTCGTTTAAACTCCATATGCTATAGCTTTTTTTTGTGGCAATCCACGTTTTTCAGCTACAAAGATACTGCTTTTTCTTTAACTTACAACATTTCGGGGCACATTTTCTTGAAAACCACTCCGATTTTTTCAAAAATCGAAAATGCAAAAATGTTGTCAACAAATCCAGTACGACATTTCCCCTTGTGTCAACTGATTCAGGAAACCGCCGTAATTTGCTTAAAACACAAAATGAGAATTTGAGAAAATGAGAATTTGGGAAAATCTTGTGTCAACAAATCCAGTACGACATATGTTTTCCCTAAAACAGTTGACAGTCTGCTGACAAGGTTGACATTCAAACCATTTTCTTGACAAAGCCCTCTCCCGCCCCAACTGCCGCCTCTCACTTCTCGTTTGTCGCTATTTTGACTTTCCCGTGGGCTCGGAAAAATTCTCTCGTGGGAGCGTAAATCATGCCCAACGGAGACGCTGTGACGACACCCATAATGCACCCTGCCGATTTTTTAACAGAATCATTTCTTTCATGCATCAAAGACAAACAGGAAAAACACGGAGATTCTCAAATTCTCAAATTCTCACAAAAAGAAAGAGAGAAAGGGACAAAAAGAGAGAAAAGAAAATATAAAGAAAAGAAGTTTATAGTTAACTCTTTCCTACTTACGTAGTAAACAGTTTCCTATAAACACAGAAAAAAAGCCCGTGAGAATTTGAGAAACTTTTGACTGGGCCTGGGCGTAGCGCGATGCGCTCCGCGATTTTATTTTACGAGGGTGCGTATACCGGGCTGTTTTCTGCAAGAGCCTTGCCTGCAGCCTGCACAGATGCGTGTTATTATATATACGCAAGTGAGAAAATGAGAATTTGATAATTTGATAATTTAACACAACTTCTTCGATTGTTATATTTCACTGATTTACATAGGAGTTACAAGGCGAGTGGGAACTTTCGCTTTTTTATTGTCGTATCTTTGCACCGTCAAACCGGAATGACAGCGCTCTTTGACTTATTGCTACACACCGAAAAGAACCGGAAGTCCGGTTCCCAATCAGCGGGTCATAATTTGTGTCTTTTCCTAAAACAGTTGACAGATTACTGACCATGTTGACATAAGCGGAAGTGTCAACAAATCCAGTACGACATTTTCCCTTGTGTCAACTCTTTCAGGAAACTGCCGTTACTTCACTCCGTCCGCCTGCTGCTGCGGCTCACGACGTGTGTCCCACATCGCAGCAATATGTATGGTTTATCAGTGACGGAAGACTTCTTCTTGAGCCAGATGGTCACCGGCTTCAAAAGCTGCTTCAGCCTCATCAAGCATGCCGTCAATCTCTTTCATAGTGAAAGTACGCAACTGTTCACTTTCATGTTTCTCGGCACGCTCCAGCAGATGTTCTCCCACCCAACGCATGTTGTTGGTTTTCTTGAAAACGACCCAAAATTTACAGAAATAAACACTCATGAAACTTCGCTCCATAGACAATGGTCGATGAAAAATGTCTGTCAATTGAAACAAACCTAAGAAAATCTAACCGACAAAATCCAAAAACTAACTTATCTTTTTCAAAAGACTAGTTGGCTTTGCCCGTTTTTTTCACTACCTTTGCAGGCGAAAAGACTATGACACGAAACCAATACTGTCTGAAAAAGCCGGCACAACGGCAAAACTGCAACGACAAATGAACTGGATAATACTCATTGCGGCCGGACTCTGCGAAGTGGCCTTCACCTACTGCCTCGGGCGCGCCAAAGGCATCGATGGCACGGAGTGGTGGACCTGGATGGGCGCCTTTGCCGCCTTCTACGTGTTGAGCGCCGTGCTGCTGGCCAAAGCCACCGAGACGTTGCCTCTGGGCACGGCCTATCCCGTGTGGACCGGCATCGGGGCCGCCGGCGCCGTGATTGTCGGCATCTTCATCTTCAGGGAGCCCGCCACCTTCTGGCGCCTCTTTTTCCTCACCACGCTCATCGCGTCCGTCATCGGACTGAAAGCCCTCTCGTAAACGCAAATGAAAAGACGCACATCCTTGAAAAAGTCTGCACTGATGATGCTGGCAGCCGCGCTGATGCTGGGATGCTGCACGGCGATGGCGGCATGCTCCGCCACAGAAAGCGACTCCGAAGGCGCCGTATCCGAGATAGAGCGGCGGGGCACCCTGCTGGTGGGCACCACGGGCGACTACAGACCCCTCACGTTTCGCGAGGCGGACGGCAGCTATTGGGGGTTCTGCATCGAAGTGGCACAGGCCATAGCCGGTGAAATGGGCGTAAAGACGGAGTTTGTGCCCACCTCATGGCCCACACTGACCGACGATGTGACGGCGGAGCCTCCGGCCTTCGACCTGGCTGTCGGCGGCATCACCGTGACCGACACCCGCCGCGCGACAATGCTCATGAGCGAGGGCTATCTGGGCAACGGCAAAACCATACTGTGCCGCGCCACGGAGCGCGGGCGCTACCGCTCGCTGGCCGACGTCAACCGCGAGGACGTGCGCGTGATGGTGAATCCCGGCGGACTCAACGAGAAATTTGCCCGCGAAAAACTGACGCACGCCACCCTTGTCGTCCATCCGAAGAACGAAGAAATCCCCACCCTCATAGCGGAAGGCGAAGCCGACGTGATGATAACGGAAATCACCGAAGCGCCCTACTACGTCGGGACGGACAGCCGCCTCGCTGCCCCGCTGCTGGAGCACCCCTTCACCCGCGGCGAGATCGGCGTGCTGATGCGCCGGGGGCAGGAAGCGCTGCTCCGGCAGGTGAACAAGACCATCCGACGCATGAAGGCAGACGGCACTCTGCGCCGCCTGCATGAGACGTACGGCCTCCGCTACGCCTACTGAGGCGCCGTCATATCCCGTTGCCCCTTTTCTTCGGCGACGAGCATTTCGACAGCGACCTGCAGAATGCCTTTGCACTGGGCAAGAGGCTGGTTGAAAAATGTAAATAAAGGATAGCGGTAGGAAATCCGCCCCATGACCGACGGCGTCATTCTGCAGGAAGAACTGGAGTTAAACTTTTGACCTCACTTCTTCTCCGCCCAGAAAGAGGGGAAGAAGAGGAAGAGCACCGTGAAGATTTCCAGACGGCCGATGACCATCAGCAACGACAGCAGGCACTTGCCCAAAGCCGGCACCTCGGCAAACGTGCCCGAAGGCCCAACCAGGCCCGTGCCCGGACCGACATTGGACAGAGAGGAAATGCTGGCGCCTATCGACGTGTCGACATCCAACCCCATGCAGGTAAGCAGGAAAATGCTCAACACGGCCAGGAAGATGTAGATGAAGATAAAGGTGAGCGTGCGGCGAACGCGCTCCACAGGCAACACATGGCCCGAGATGCGCACCGCCACCACAGCGCGCGGATGCAACTGCAGCAGGAACTCATTGAAGGCCGCCTTGAGACTCACCAGAAGACGGATCACTTTGATGCCGCCAGCCGTAGAGCCTGCGCAACCGCCCAGAGCCATGATGAACACCGTGGGCATCCAGAAGGGTGCGCCCCAGGAGACATAGTCGAAAGTTTCGGCGGCAAAACCCGTGGTGGTGATGACGGTGGCCACATGGAAGAACGACGTGCGGAACGTCTGCTCCAGGCCTTGCGGCGCTGCGGAGAGCGCCTCGGGCGCCATCGGCGCATAGCGGAAGAGAAGCATAAAGATGCCCGTCAGGAAAAAGACAATCCAAAGGAAGGCGTGAAGCTCCTCATTGCGCAGCATGACGCGGCCGCGCCGGATGCTGACGTAGTAGAACAGGGAGAAATTGACCGATGAAATCACCATGAAAACCGAGGCCACATACTCCACATAGGCGCTGTGGAAGTATCCGATACTCTCGCTGTGAGTGGAGAAGCCGCCGGTGGCCACCGTAGTCATGGCGTGGCAGACGGCATCGTAGAGGTTCATCGGCCCGGCCCAGTAGAAGAGGGCGCACACCGAGGTGAGCAGCAGATAGATGAGTAGCAGACGGCGCGCCGTGGAGCCGATCTTGGGACGCAGGCGGTCAAGGCCGATGCCGGTAACTTCGGCGGAAAAGACGTTGGCATTCTTCATCTCATAGAGCGGGATGAGGGCAAAGGAGAACACCACGATGCCCAGACCGCCCATCCACTGCGTGTTGGCGCGCCAGAAGCGCGTGGCGTGGGTCATTGCGTCGATGTCGGTGATGACGGTGGCACCCATCGTCGTGAAGCCGCTCATGGTCTCGAAGAAGGCCGAGGCAACATCCATGTGCATGAAGAGGATGAAGGGCAGCATGCCGATGAGCGAGAAGACCACCCACGAAAGCGCCACCACCATGAAGGAGTCGGCGCGGGAAAAGTGTTCCTGAGCTGCCCGGCGTCCGAAAAACAAACAGCTGCCGCCCACTGTCCAACTCACCAGAGCGGAAAGCAGGAAAGCCCACCAGTCGCTCTCTCCGTAGAAAAGGCTGACACACATGGTGAAGAGCAGTGCGAGGCCCTCCATCATCATCAGGTTGCCAAAGATGTTCTTCTTCAAGAGCGGGAGATGTTACAGTAAAAACGGAATACGGTCAATCCAGGGCGTGCTTGGGGTAGTCGATGGTGTAGTGAAGTCCGCGGCTCTCCTTGCGCTCCATAGCCTGACGCGTGATGAGATAGGCCACGTTGACCATGTTGCGCAGCTCGCAGATGTCTCGCGTGGGCTTCACGCGGCGGAAGAGTTCCTCGGTTTCTTCATAAATGATGTCCAGGCGCGTCCACGCGCGCTTGAGACGCAGGTCGGAGCGCACGATGCCCACATAGTTGGACATAATCTGCCCCACTTCCTGCATATCCTGAGCGATGAGCACCTTCTCCTCGTTGGACATCGTACCCTCGTCGTTCCACTCGGGCACCTTGGTGTTGAACTCATAGCCGTCGATGACGGAGAGCGCATGGCGAGAAGCGGCATTGGCATAGACCACCGCCTCGATGAGGGAGTTGGAAGCCAGACGGTTGCCGCCGTGCAGACCCGTGCAGGAGCATTCGCCCACGGCGTAGAGACGATGGATGGTGCTTTCGCCGTTGAGGTTCACCTTGATGCCGCCGCACATGTAATGCGCCGAAGGACAGACGGGGATCATCTGCTTGGTGATGTCGATGCCGATGGACAGACACTTGGCGTAGATGTTGGGGAAGTGGTGACGTGTCTCCTCGGGGTCTTTGTGGGTGACGTCGAGACAGACGTGCTTGAGTCCGTGTATCTTCATCTCGCGGTCGATGGCGCGCGCCACAATGTCGCGGGGTGCCAGGGAGAGACGTTTGTCATATTTCTGCATGAACTCCTCGCCGTTGGGCAACTTGAGGATGCCGCCGTAGCCGCGCATAGCCTCGGTGATGAGGAAGGCGGGGTGCGTTTCCGCCGGATTGTAGAGCACCGTGGGGTGAAACTGCACGAACTCCATATCCTTCACGATGCCCTTGGCGCGATAAACCATGGCGATGCCGTCGCCGGTGGCGATGTTGGGGTTGGAGGTGGTGGCATAGACGGCACCGGTGCCTCCGGTAGCCATGAGGGTGACGCGCGAGAGATAGGTGTCCACCTTGCCCGTGTCGGGATCGAGGACGTAGGCGCCGTAACATTCGATGTCGGTCATGTGGCGGTTGACCTCGCGCCCCAGATGATGCTGCGTGATGATCTCCACGGCATAGTGGTTCTCCAGCACCTTGATGTTGGGATGGCTGCGCACCGCCTCCATCAGACCGCGCTGGATCTCGAAGCCCGTGTCGTCGGCGTGGTGAAGGATGCGAAACTCGCTGTGGCCGCCCTCGCGGTGGAGGTCAAACGTGCCGTCTTCCTTCTTGTCAAAGTTCACACCCCAGCGCAGCAGGTCGCGGATGCCGTCCGGACCGCCCTTGACCACTTGCTCCACAGCAGCGGGGTCGCTGATGTAGTCGCCGGCTATCATCGTGTCCTTGATGTGCTTCTCGAAGTTGTCCACCTTGAGGTTGGTGACCGAGGCGATGCCGCCCTGAGCCTTGGCCGTGTTGGCCTCGTCGAGCGTCGTCTTGCACACCAGCGCCACACGGCCCTTGCCGGCGTCGGCCACTTTGAGTGCAAAGCTCATACCGGCCACTCCGCCGCCGATAATCAGAAAATCGAACTTGCGTATCATGTTTTTCGTCGTTTGCAAATGCAAATTTACAACTTTTTTAGTATCTTTGCCGCCGATATGAAGAAAAAAACACTTTTAATTGCCTTTTTTACCGGCATAGCCCTCGCATTGCACGCCCAAGGCGCGTGGAAGGAGCGCACGACAGCCGCGCTGGACAGCCTGCTCACGGACTCCCTCTTCGAAAGCACCCAGGTGGCCCTGGCCGTGTGGGACCTCACCGACGATTCTTTGCTCTACGCAACAGGCTACCGGCAGCGCATGCGCCCCGCTTCATGCCAGAAGCTCATCACTGCCGTCACCGCGCTGAAGACCCTCGGCGCCGAATTCCAATACCGGCCCTACGTGAAGGAAGCCGGATGGGGCTGGTGCTGGGACGATAAAATATCACAACCCGAGACGCCCGGCGCCCCATTGCTCGACGAGACGGAACTGCAGCGCGTGGACGAAGTGCTGCTGCCCATGCTCAAGGAGAGCGACAACCTCCTGGCAGAGAGCATGTTCCAGCAACTGGCCGATAAAAGCGGCAAGCGCGAGGCGGGGCGTAAGGAAGCCGCTGCCGAAGTGGAACGGCTGATGCACGACCTGCATCTGAACCCCAAAGACTACCTCATTGCCGACGGGAGCGGACTCTCGCTCTACGACTATGTCACGGTGGAGCTGCTGGTGAAGGTGTTGCGCTACGCCTGGCAATGGGACCACATCCGCGAGCCTCTTCTCCAGGCATTGCCCATCGCCGGAGTGGACGGCACGCTGGAGAAACGCATGAAAGAGACGACGGCGGAGGACAACGTCCGGGCCAAGACCGGCACCGTGGAGGGCATCGTTTCGCTGGCCGGATACTGCCTCAGCGGCGAGGGCCACGACCTGTGCTTTGCCATCATCAACCAGGGCATCGTGAGAGCCCGCTCGGGGCGCGATTTTCAGGACCGTGTGTGCATTGCTCTGACTCAATGACCAAAACAACGGAACAATTCGAAAAAAATCGCACAAAAAATTTGGCGGATAAAATCGAAATCCGTATCTTTGCACAGAAAACAGACAGAAACAGCACTGAAATATGGCACAAATCAAAGGACGGGTATCTCAGGTGATCGGACCTGTAGTGGACGTAACTTTCCTGTCGGATGGCGGAGAGAACGTCAGCTTGCCCGCCATCAATGAAGCACTCATCGTGAAGAGGCCCGACGGGCGCGATCTAATCATCGAAGTGCAGCAGCACATCGGCGAGAACACCGTGCGCTGCGTGGCAATGGACTCCACCGACGGCCTGAGTCGCGGCGTGGACGCCATTGTAACGGGAATGCCCATCACCATGCCTGTGGGCGATCAGGTGAAGGGCCGTCTCTTCAACGTCGTGGGCGATGTCGTGGACGGCATGAGGGGCCTCTCAAGAAGCGGCGCGCTGCCCATCCACAGGGAGCCCCCCAAGTTTGACGAGCTGACCACTTCGCAGGAAGTGCTCTATACGGGCATCAAGGTTATCGACCTGCTGGAGCCCTACCTGAAAGGCGGTAAAATCGGCCTTTTCGGCGGTGCCGGCGTGGGCAAGACGGTGCTCATCATGGAGCTCATCAACAACATCGCCAAGAAGCACAACGGTTTCTCCGTGTTCGCCGGTGTCGGCGAGCGCACCCGCGAGGGCAACGACCTTTTGAGGGAAATGATCGAGAGCGGCGTCATCCGCTACGGCGAGGAGTTCAAGAAGGGTCTGGAAAAAGGTCGCTGGGACCTCTCGACGGTGGACTACGACGAGGTGGCCAAGAGCCAGGCAACATTGGTCTACGGCCAGATGTCGGAGCCTCCCGGGGCCCGTGCCTCTGTGGCTCTGAGCGGACTGACGGTGGCCGAGAGCTTCCGCGACTCGGATGCCGTGGGCACCTCCAAGGATATCCTCCTTTTCATCGACAACATCTTCCGTTTCACACAGGCCGGCAGTGAGGTGAGTGCTCTCTTGGGCCGCATGCCTTCCGCCGTGGGTTATCAGCCCACCCTGTCCACCGACATGGGCAAGATGCAGGAGCGCATCACCTCTACGAAGAAGGGCTCCATCACCTCCGTGCAGGCCGTCTATGTGCCTGCCGATGACCTCACCGACCCCGCCCCCGCCACGACGTTCAGCCATCTGGACGCCACAACGGTGCTTTCGCGTAAAATCACCGAGCTGGGCATCTACCCCGCCGTAGATCCTCTGGACTCCACCAGCCGCATCCTCGACCCCAACATCATCGGCGAAGACCACTATAACTGCGCCCAGCGCGTGAAGCAGATTCTCCAGCGCAACAAGGAGCTGCAGGACATCATCGCCATTCTGGGCATGGACGAGCTCTCCGACGAGGACAAGCAGACGGTCAATCGCGCCCGCCGCGTGCAGCGCTTCCTCTCGCAGCCTTTCACCGTGGCTGAGCAGTTCACCGGCCTGAAGGGTGTGATGGTCAACATCGAAGACACCATCAAGGGCTTCAACATGATCCTCGACGGCGAGGTGGACGACCTGCCCGAGCAGGCTTTCCTCAACGTGGGCACCATCGAAGAAGCCAAGGAGAAGGCCCGCA
>Ga0256405_10006887_pt1 | contig 17693 bp, 15 predicted proteins | sample RumenRJG_02DNA_FD_189096 | JGI IMG/M metagenome (GOLD analysis project Ga0256405, IMG submission 189096) | Bovine rumen microbial communities from Lethbridge, Alberta, Canada - RJG_02 | ecosystem: Host-associated > Mammals > Digestive system > Stomach > Rumen | place: Canada: Alberta...
CCGGATTCTCCCCGCGATTATAAATCATCGCGGCGCTCTGGTCCTGCTCCAGCGGGCGGATTTTGAAATCATAGTAAATGCCGCCGATGCTTCTTGTGCCGTTCTGGGCCGTCTGGAATTCCGTTGCTGTTTCCTCGATACCAATCTGCTTGAAGGCGTATTCATTGAGCCAATAGGCGCGCTGATGGTTGTCCTGCTTTATCTTTAAGCCAAGAATGTCGAAATACTTGTCATCACCCTGGATTTGTTGGAAGGACACCCAGTGACCATCCGGCATTTCCATCGTCCAGTTGTTAGTTCCTTCCAGCGGAATGCCGTCACCTTGCCCCACTTCTTCTACGCAGGGCTCCGCACGCAGGCGGTCCAGTAGCGGCATGATCTGCCCAGTCTGGCCGAAGGCATTATCGACCACGAGGATGTCCTTGGTGTTATAGCCTAGGTCGGCAGAAATCATATGCCGAATCTGGAGCCCCATCGTGAGGGCGCTTACCAGCATCACGACTGCCACCACATTCTGCACGATGATAATGACTTTGCTATAAACCGTCTTGGTCTTGAGCCTGAGCGTACCGCGTACAATCTCAATGGGCTGCGCCTGTTGAATTAACAGGGCCGGTACGATGCCGGACAAGAGGCCCAGTACCACGATAAAGCCCAGTACCAGCAGCACATTGACTGGGGTAACCGCCTTGAAGATGGATACCTGGTACTCCAGCAGGCGGGAAACCGCCGGACAGAGCGCTTCCGCCAGCAATATGGCCAGAAGCATCGAGATGCCGCAGATAAGCGTACTCTCGGAAATCACCTTCAGGAAGATGCTGCGCTTGTCGGCACCTACCAGGCGCCGGGTGGCCATCTCCTTGGCCCGGAAGCCCGTGAGGGCCGTGGTCATATTGATATAATTGAGCACGGCAAATGCCAGGAGCAGGATGCACATGGCCAGCAGCAGGTTCACGAAACTGCGGTTGCCGAACTGGATGGTCTCCGTCCAATCTTTATTCCCATCATCCAGGAAATACATGTTCCTGAGAGGAATCAGCCGAACATTATCGTATTGGCTTTTGTACACCCAGAAATTCTCTTCGCACCAATCCAGGATGTCACTCTGCCTGGCCTGAAGGTCGGCGCCCGGATAGGTCATCACAAAGCAGACGCCACCGCCGGCGTTGCTCATGTATTCGTCGTGTGACGAATTAATTTTTGGCATTATATCGCCCCGTATCAGGACATCCGGTGCTTTCAGGATGGAATTCCCGAAATCTTCATACACGCCGCAAACGGTAAGCTGAAAGGACCCCTCACAATTTAAAGATATGACCTGTCCAAGCGGGTTCTTGTCTGAGAAATGGGCATTCGCAAACTCTCGGCTTACCATGCAGCGGTCCCAGGACACGAGCCAGTCGGCTTTGTTGCCTTCCACCAGGTCATAACTGAACATCTCAAAAAAGGTGCTGTCCGCCGCCATCGTGCTGCCATAGACTCGTTCTCCGTTAATGTTGAACGCTGCCGCCGATGCGATATTGGCCACGCAACACCCCTTTTCTATTTCAGGAAAATTGCTCTTCAGGTGCTTGTCTAACCAATAGCCCATATTTATGTTATCTTCGCTGGCAACAGCATAAATCCGGTCCGCGTTCTGCTGGAAAGAATCCGTGGACAACTGCCGATGGATATACACCGCCAACAGCAGCACGAAAGCCATAGACACCGTAAGGCCAACAAGGTTTACCACCCCGTACAACTTGTTCTTCTTCAAAAAATTCCAGAAACTCTTCATAGCTTAGAATACAAGTACATCGCTGTCACCATAGTTGTCATAACTGGAAGTGATTACCTTCTCTCCAGGATTCAGGCCTTCCAGCACCTCAAAGTACTGAGGGTTCTGCCTGCCGATCTTGATTTTGCGCTTGGTTGCGCCCTTTCCGTCCTTGTCCATCACGTAAATCCACTGTCCGCCGGTCTTCTGGTAGAAGGAGCCTCGGCTGATGAGGATGGCTTCCTCGCTCTGTCCGAGCTGGAGGTTCAGGTAATAGGTCTGTCCGGTCCTTATGTTGTCCGGCTGGGCTCCCGTGAAGAGGAAGTCTGCCTTGAACTTTCCTTCCCTGACCTCGGGATAGACTTTACGGATGACTGTGTTGTATGTTTCTCCCTGGCGGTCGAAAGAAGCTGAAAGGCCGGCTGTCACTCGATCTATGTAATGCTCGTCGATCTGAGCCTCTATCTTGTAGGTTTCAAGGTTGTTGATCTGGCCTATCTTCATTCCGGCGGCAACATTCTGGCCAAGTACAACATCCAGAAGACCGAGTTCTCCGTCTATAGGGGCGGTAACGGTGAGGTTGTTTTTCCTCTCCCTTATCATATTCATATTCAGACGCATGTTGGAAAGGCTCTCGTTCATCTGCTGGATTTCCACAGAGCGGTAAAGGCTGTCCTGCCTTTCCCTTTCTTTGGTGAGCTGGTAGTTTTTCTGGCTCAGGATGAAATCTTCCTCAGCCTTGAGATACTCGTCTCTTGAAACAAGCTTGTCTGCATAAAGAGCCTTGTACTGCTCGTATGTACGCCTGTTCCTCTGGACTTCCATCTCCAGGGCAAGCCTCTCCTTGCGTACGGAGAGCTTCTGCTGTTCCATGGAAATCATGGTGTTACGCAGGATGTTCTCCTTTTCGGCCAGGTCTGCTTCGGCATTGAGGATCTGAAGGTCCAGATTGTCGTTCCTCAGGCGTAATATCGGATCGCCCTTCTTTACGGCAGTGCCTTCCTCTATGAGAATCTGCTCCACCACTCCGCCTTCCATCGGGCTGAGCTGTATGGTAACCATTGGCTGAACCTGGGCGTTGATCCTGATGTAATCTTTGAACTCTCCCTTTTTCACTTCGCTGAGAGTGATGCTCTTGGCATCTGCCCTGAGAGTCTTCTGGTTACCCTTGGCAAGAAGGTAAACCACAAAGAGCAGCACAAACGCTCCCAGCCAGTAAGGCACCGCCTTCTTTGTAAAAACCTTTCTGAATCCTTTTTTCTGTTCTAAAACTCTGTCCATTTCCTTTTCTGTTATCGGCTGAGAGTAGCTTCTGACATCTGTCTTGACCCAAAGTATCTCAGCCAGTTGTTTTTATCTCTGGGACAAATAGCTTTCTCCCTTGAAGTAACGCAGCACCTTGTCCTTGATAAGAAACAGCAGCTGCGCCTGCATCTTGTCCGCCTGAGCCTGAAGATGGTTGTTCAAGGCCGTCTGGTACTCGATGGCGGAAATCATCCCCTGCTCCCATTTCTTGATACTAAGTTTGCAGGCCTCTTCCTGAACCTCAGCACGCTTGGAGGCAAGCACCATACTTGAATACTGGGCCCGACGATCCTGGAACGCCCGCTTTACCTCAGCCTCAAGCTCGCTGATTTTCTGGTTGCGCTCCGCCACAGCCTTGTCATAAGCGTTACGCCTCTTTCTGATAGACGAATGAGCCTGCAATCTGTTATATATCGGAATGCTCAAGCTGAGCTGGATGTATTCTCCGCGATTGTTCTTGAACTGTTCCCTGAACGGCACTGGAGAATAACCGGCCCTTCCAGGATAAGTGAAATATGTGGTTGACCAGCCACCGTTAAGGCTGAGGCTCGGTGCCAGGCTCCATCTTGCAGTAGAGAGGTTGCGCTTGGCTATATCCACATTTCCCTCAGCGATAATGGCCTGAGGGTTGTGCTCCAGAGCATATTCCGTAACAGAAGCCATCTCCTTAACGTCTCCCGGTCCATCCCCTCTAAACACGGCACACACAGAACCGTCCAAGCCTTCTCCACTTAGGCTTCCACTCTTTTCATTTTCAAAGGAAGAAGTTCCGTAAACTTCCATCGCTGAGAAAATACTCATTACTTCTGATTCGTCAAGGCTGAGAGGCTCATCCAGAGGCCAGAGCATCACGCTCTTCAAGCTTAGGAGAGCATCCTCGGCCTTGTTCTGAGCCTGGAGCCTCTGGTACTGCTTATCAGCAAGGTCCGCCTCCATCTGAACCACATCCGCATAGGCTTTCCGCCCCAGCTGCTCCTCCTTCCTTGCCTTGGAAAGAGAAAGTTCGGCGGCAGCCACCTGATCTGAAAGAATCTTTGAAAGCTGGCTGAAATACAGCACATTGCTCCAGGCCTCCATAGTGGCCAGGCAGATTTCGTCTTCTGCCTGCTGCTGGCGACTTATGCCCATAAGCACAGAGGTTCTGGCAATACTCATGTTGTTGACTGCAGAAAAGCCGTCAAACAGGACCAGACCCGCGGAAAGCGAATATCCGTTGTGGAAAGACTTTATGTTGCTGTAAGTGTTAGTCTCAGGATCAACGCTTCGGCCCCAGTTGTAATATCCGTATGTGGAACCACTCACCTGGGGAGTGAAAGTCCTGAGAATGGCATCCCTCCTCTCCACCCTGGCATCAGAAAGGTCCGCCCTTGCGGAGATCATCTTGGAAGAATGCTCCACAGCATACTCCATACATTGACGGAGAGTCATTTTGCCTACGGAACCTGCACCTTTCCCGGCATTTTCACCTTCCTGAGCAAGCAAAACCACAGGTGAAGAAAAAGCCAGGAAAAGCACAAGAAACCGCGCAAACAAACATTTCTTTATAACTACTTTAACCATAACCTGAAATCAATCGCGATTATAGTAAGCATCTGCCGTGCCAACCTATCAAAGCGTTAATATTCTGCAAGATACCTCATAAACGCTCAATTCGGAAGTGTAAAAAACCTTTACACACGATGCAAATCTTTACACATACGGAAAGAAATGCGCCTTCCGTCCCAAAAAACGGGACGGTGGGAGCACTATGGCCAGAAAATTGCGCCTTCCGTCCCTAAAAACGGGACAGAAGGCGCACTACTTCAAAAATCGGCAACGGGGAACCTTATTTTTTCTTCCTCCTCATCGATTTGAGGGAGAGGATTATACCTATTAGGGCTATGAGTACAACAGCGCCCCAGATGAAATATGGAGCATTGCTGCGGACATCCTTGCCTGCAGGAACAGGATAACTGTCCGGAAGGACGACCTTGTCTCTCAGATATACGGCGTATGCATACCACTCTGAAACGTCTGCATAGTCCAGGAACCAGCCTTCTGAAGTTCCACGGATGGCGCACTGTCTCTCGATGTCTATCAGCGGTTTGCCAGTATTGTCTTTAGGATCCAGGCTGAGGAAACCGTGCGACTTCTCGCCTGCCAGAGAGATGTTGTTGGCTGTGTACAGGTCCGTAACAACCGGATACAGAGTAGAGCTTTCTATCTTCTTGCCATGAACATAAACGTTCTTTATCCTGAACATTTTAGGCATGGCAGAATTGTACTCATAATTCAAGCCGTAGAAAGTCATGTAGGTGTCCGGATTCTGAAATGCCACAGAAGCGTTGAATTCGCATATCTTCTTGATTTCACTGCCAGTTAAGAAGCAGATAACCAGCGGGCTGCCAGGGTTTTTGTTGATGTCCCTGCCCAAAGAGAGGGAATTGAAGACATCGCTGTAAGTGATGTTTCCGCTTGGAAGCTGCTGACGCAGGACTCCGGCAGGAACAATTGCTATGAGCTTGGATGTATCCATCTGGACGCCCTTGAGGAAGTATGCCGCATTGAATATAGCTTTGGCAACATCGTAATCCATAGGGTTGAAACCATTCTCGTCTGTGGTCATTGAAAGAGGGGCGGCAACGGAATCTATCACATCGAACGGAGAAGAATGGAATCTCTTTCCGAACTGGTCTGCGACTTTGCCCTTAAGGTCATTGAACAGAATCGTTGCTCCCGGATCAGGGGTTATGTCTTCAGGAACACTCTTGAGGCTGTAAGGGCCTGCCTTAACTCCGTCAGGAGTCTTGAGAAGGTCGAACTCTCCGAGGAGAGTGCCGTTGGCTCCAGCTGATACGATAGCTGTATTGCCTACCATAAACGGCTGGAAAATAGCCTCATGGTCGTGACCTGATATAATCAGGTTTATTTCCGGGCATTCGCGGGCAAGACGGGCATCCTCGCTGTTTTCTCTTGCCATAGCTCCGCTGTGGGAAAGAGCGATGATGAAATCAGCTCCCTTTGCCTGAATCATAGGAATCACCTTCTTGGCTGTTTCTACAGGATCCATATACATTATCCTGCCGTTTGCCATACTGGCTTCGTAGGCATTTCTGCCAAGCACTCCGAACACGCCAACCTTCATGCCAGCCCTCTCAAGAATGACATAAGGCTGATGGTTGATGAATTTCAGGGCGTTGGCAAAGTTCTTGTTGTCATCTCCTCCCTCGTTTTTAGCCTCGATGTTAGCAGTCACGTTGAGAGGGAAAAACAGATTCTCCTTTGTTGCAGGATCTTTGGAATTGTCCCCTACAGCTCTATTGTAGAACATATATGCCAAAGATGTCAGTCCGAGGTCAAAGTCATGGTTTCCAAACACAAAGGCATCGTAACCTGCAAGAGCCAGCTGACGGTACTCAGGCGCATCTATCTCGGAAAATGCAGAGTACAATGAGCCGAACATCATGTCTCCGGCATCCAGGGTAACAACTCCGCAGCCGGTTTCCTCAGCTGCCTTCCTCTCCTGCTTGATGAAGGCGGTCAGGCCAGGCCATTTGTCAGCACAGGAGTGAAGGTCTCCTGTAAACAGCACCCTGACGGTATTGGTAGTACGGTCAGTGCCATGATCACCAGTCTTAACTCCTATGGTAACATTACCGACCGTCTTTGTCTTGTACTCCCCTTTCTGGGAAAATATGCTGGAGCTGAAAAGGACAGCCGCCAGCAACAACATTGAAAACTTGACTGAGTGTTTCATATCTTATCGCTTTGTTTGATTCAAATATAATCTCATCTGAGCAACCAGTTCCCTGGCTTTTTCAGAGGCCGCTGATGCAAAGTTCACGGAAGAATCTGCATACAATATTCCTCGCGATGAGTTGACCAGAAGACCGCAGTGGGAATTCATGCCGGCAGTTGCCACTTCTTCAACCGTCCCACCCTGAGCACCGACTCCAGGAACAAGGAAGAAACTGTCCGGGCTGAGAAGGCGTATGCGATAAAGCTGATCAGGACGTGTAGCTCCAACTACAAACATAATGTTTTCCTTGCTTCCCCATCTTTCCGCCTGACGCAGAACCCTCTCATACAGAGGCACATGATTCTGGCTCTCATCATCAATTTCCAAACTGTGCGGGCGAGTCTCCAAAGTCTCGAAATCTTCAGCGGTAACATTGGAAGTCAGGGCAAGGATTATAGCCCACTTGCCTTCATACTTGAGGAACGGCATTATGGCATCACCGCCCATATATGGAGAAAGGGTCACAGCATCGCAATCCATCTTTTCAAAAAAAGCCTTGGCATATTGCTTGGCGGTGTTTCCGATATCTCCTCTTTTCGCATCGGCGATAACAAAGACATCCGGATAATTTTCCTTCAAATAGGAAACTGTCTTCTCCATCTGCCGGATTCCCCTCCAACCTTCCGCTTCATAAAAAGCCGTGTTGATCTTGTAGGCCACGGCATACTGCACGGTAGCATCTATGATGGCTTTGTTGAAAAGGAACATAGCCTCCTCTTCAGGCAGCTTGTTGTCAGAGACAGCTTGCTTGATGCAGGCAGGAATCTTCTCCATGTCGGTATCCAAACCTACACAGAGAAAACTACCCTTCCTGAGTATCTGGTCGTATAGTTGTTTATAAGTCATCTTCTTGTTATATCCTGAAGACGTCAGCTGCCACAGCGCTAAATCAGCATGCTTCCTGTAAAGGCAGCCAGTTTCTCTTCAGCGTATTTGACCGTTACGGTAAAGTTTTTCTTCTTGGAAGAAGGGGCCTCATACATGGCATCAACCATTATAGCTTCACAGATAGACCTCAGACCTCTTGCCCCCAGATTATATTTGACTGCTGTATCAACAATCAGGTCCAGAACCTGGTCTTCTATCTCCAAGTCTATTCCATCCAGCTTGAACATCAGCTTGTACTGCTTTACCAAAGCGTTCTTTGGATTGGTGAGGATGTCTCTGAGAGCGGTCTTGTCCAACGGATGAAGGTATGTGATTACAGGAAGCCTTCCAATCAGTTCAGGAATGAGACCGTATGACCTGAGGTCCTGAGGAGCTATGTAGCGTAGCAGTTCCTTCTTGTCAATGTCTTTAGCACGTTCCTGCACACCGTAACCCACGACCTTGGTGTTGAGCCTCTGGGCTATCTTCTTGTCTATACCTTCAAAAGCTCCGCCGCAGATGAAGAGGATATTCTGGGTATTTACAGCTATCATCTTCTGCTCAGGATGCTTCCTTCCGCCCTGAGGAGGCACATTCACTATATTGCCTTCCAGGATTTTCAGCATCGCCTGCTGCACTCCCTCGCCTGAAACATCGCGGGTTATGGAAGGATTGTCGCTCTTGCGGGCTATCTTGTCAATCTCGTCGATGAACACTATACCCATCTCCGCCTTCTCCACATTGTAGTCAGCGTCCTGTAAAAGCCTGGTCAGGATGCTTTCCACATCCTCCCCGACATAGCCGGCTTCCGTAAGAACGGTAGCATCCACTATCGCGAAAGGCAAATGGAGCATCTTGGCAATGGAACGGGCCAGAAGCGTCTTGCCGGTTCCGGTAGGTCCGACCATCAGCACATTGGACTTCTCTATCTCAAGGTCCTGAGTCTCGCTGCTTTTGTGAAGAATCCTCTTGTAATGGTTGTAAACAGCCACGCTGAGGAACTTCTTGGCCTCATCCTGACCTATTACATACTGGTCAAGGTATTTATGAATCTGCTGCGGAGACAAAAGCTTGAAGTCCTCCTTAACCTGAGCCGCAAAATTGGACCGGGATGCAGAAGGCTGATTCTCGCTGAGGTAGCTGTGGATATTCTCCACACAATCAGTGCAGATGCAACCCTCCTCGCGGCCTATCAGCAAAGCCCCGTCTTTTTCCGTCCTGCCGCAGATTATGCATCGCGGAGTTTTCTTTCCAGTAGTGTTTCCTTTCCTGCTTTCAGCCATCTGAAAACTTTTTGCAACAATTATTTCTTTGCCTTGGAGAGAATCTCGTCAATCATTCCGTATTCCTTGGCTTCCTGAGAGGTCATCCAGTAATCTCTGTCAGCGTCTTTCTCTATCTGTTCCAGAGTCTTGCCGGTATTCTCAGCCAGAGACTCGTAGAGTTCCTTCTTGGTCTTGATTATCTCCCTGGCCTCTATCTCAATGTCTGAAGCCTGGCCGGAAGTACCTCCCATCGGCTGGTGTATCATAATCCTCGAATGAGGAAGGGCACTCCTGCGTCCCTTTACACCGGCTGCCAGAAGAACGGCTGCCATTGAAGCCGCCATTCCGGTGCAGATTGTGCAGACTTTCGGATTTACCAGATTCATGGTGTCGTAAATCCCCCAGCCTGCATATACCTGACCGCCTGGAGAATTGATATAAAGCTGTATGTCAGCCTCAGGATCAGCAGACTCCAGATAGAGCAGCTGAGCCTGGATGATGTTGGCCACATCATCGTTGATAGGAACACCCAGGAAGATAATCCTGTCCATCATCAGACGGGAGAAAACGTCCATTGAAGCAACATTCAAATGCCTCTCCTCAATAATTGTAGGGTTGATGTAAGCAGCGCTGAAGCCAGCGTAACCGTCAAGTTTCAGAGAACTGATGCCTTTACGGTCCTGCGCGAATTTCTGAAAGTCTTTTATCATATCCATTTTCTCATTTACAAATAAATGTACCCGTCAGACGGCAAAATCTTGCACCTTGATCCGGATTATTCTTCCTTCTTTGCCTTTGCAGTTCTCTTGCGAGCAGGTTTTTCTGCCTTAGGAGCCTCTTCCTCAGCAGCTTCATCCTTTACAGCCTTCTTGGCAGCTGTCTTCTTGGCTGGAGCTTTCTTGGCCGGCTTCTCTGCCTTAGGAGCGGCATTGTCGTTGATGATAGCCATCTCGTCGCGAGTAACATCCTTGACATCAGCGGTTATTACGCTCTTGACATAGTCCAGGACCTTGTCCTCCTCACACTTCTCATAAACGCGGTTGAGTTCCTTCTCGTTGTTGAGCATCTGCTCAGCATACTGGTTTACGGTCTCTGCCGGAACGTTAGGAATTCCATACATAGCAAACTGGTTGGCAGTCATTTCCTTGGCCACACCCAGAAGGTCTTCCCTGGAAATCTTCATCTTCTGGTCCTCGAAGAACTTGCGGGTGATCATCTGCCAGCGGTAGTCCTGCAGGAAGAGAGGGAATTCCTTCTCAATCTGTTCCATAGTGAACTTGCCGTCGTTGACCCTGAAAAGCCACCTCTTGAGGAAGTCTTCAGGAAGAGTGATGTCTGCTTTCTTCACGATGTAGTCTATGAGATCTCTGCGGAAACGCCAGTCGCTCTCCTGCTTGTATTCGCTCTTGAGCTTCTCCTCGAGAGCCTTGTCAAACTCCTTCTCGTCCTTGACGGCATCCTTGCCAAAGGCGCGGTCAAACAGATTCTGGTCTATCTTAGCAGGAGTAAAGGTCTTCACTTCCTTGACAGTCAGAGTGTAAACCGGATTGGAGGCATCGAATTCATCCTTGCTGACGCGAAGCAGAGACGCACGGTCTGTCTCGTTAGGGAAGCACTTGACAACATCCACGTCAAAGCTGTCACCAACCTTCTTTCCTACAAACTGCTTCTTGTTCTTCTCGTCTATGCTCTTGAGGGTTATGTAAGTCTTTTCAACCTTCTTGTCACCCTGCTCGAGGTCAACAACCAGGAAATCCTCCCCCCCGGCCTTTTCCGTATCTTCGAGAGAACCGAACTGGCGGAGCATATCGTCCTTGTACTGCTTGACAGCCTGGTCTTCAACCTTGATCTGATAGTAAACAACCTTGTCCTTCTTGTCCAGAGCAACCTCAACCTTAGGCCTTACAGCCATATCATAGAGGAATTCGAATTTCTCGTCCTTCTCTATGTCTATCTGCTTCTGGAGTTCCTCATTAGGAAGAGGTTCACCGATAAGGTCCAGGTTGTTCTCCTTTATGTGGTTGTTGATTCCTTCAGTGATAAGGTCATTTACAGCCTCGTTCATTGCTGATGGACCATAGAGTTTCTCTATCAGCCCCATAGGAGCCATACCTTTGCGGAATCCCTTGATCTCTGCTTTCTTCCTGTACTCTTTCAGCTGCTTGGCCTTCTTTTCGTTTGCCTCGTTCTTTTCAATTTCCACTGTCACCAGATAGGTCAGCGGTTGTGTTTCTTTCTTAGTTACTTTCATATTTCGTTAAATTATTATTTCTATCTTCAGCGATGACAGCTCTCACCGCAAAGCCTGCAAATTTATAAAATTAACAGCATTTTCCAAAGAGAGCATAGCGGAAACCCTTTCAAGAATCCGGCCGATTTACTACTTTTGCAACGCGGACAAGCTCCAAAGGCTTTAGCAGCAACTCACACGCAGCAAATCTGCAGAAGAGTAAAATCCAAAAGACAAAACAAAGAACAAACAATTAATTATCAAAGAAATATGAGACAGAAAATTGTAGCCGGCAACTGGAAGATGAACACCACGCTTTCAGAGGGTATAGACCTGGTGAACCAGATTGTTGCCAAGATTGAGGAAGTCCCTCAGGACGTGAAACTGATTGTAAACACCCCGTTCACCCACCTGTTTCCGGTAAGCAAAATCATCGGCGATATCAAATGCCCGTTCTGCCGCTCAAAGATCTCCCTGGGAGCCCAGAACTGCGCAGACAAGGAAAAAGGCGCCTACACCGGAGAGGTTTCCGCCAAGATGCTCGCTTCCGTCAGCAAAGCCGTAGGAACAGTAGCCGGAGCACCTGAAGGAGCTGTTGGAGCTCCTGTAAAATATGTGATCCTCGGCCACTCCGAAAGAAGAGGCTACTACGGGGAAACCAACGCCATACTTCTTGAAAAGATCAAACTCGCCCTTGCAGAAGGACTCAAGGTCATCTACTGCGTAGGAGAAGCCCTGGAAGAAAGAAAAGCCGGAAAGCACTTTGAAGTTGTAGGAAACGAAATCAAGGAAGTGCTCTTCAGCCTCAGCCCTGAGCAGATGGCAAACGTGATCGTAGCCTACGAGCCAATCTGGGCTATCGGAACCGGTGAAACCGCTACTAAGGAGCAGGCACAGGAAATCCACGAGTTCATCCGCAAGACCCTTGCAGAAAAGTTCGGTACGCTTGCAGAAGAGACATCCATCCTCTACGGCGGAAGCTGCAAGCCATCCAACGCCAAGGAGCTCTTCAGCCAGAAAGACATAGACGGCGGCCTGATCGGCGGAGCCAGCCTCAAGGCAGAAGACTTCATAGCCATAGCCAAGAGCTACTAAGCCCTGCCGCAGCAATAGCCAAGGCAAAAACCTGCCACAGCAATAGCCAAGGCAAAAAGCCCTGCCCCTTAACATGCTGACTATCAAGTTATTAATAAAACACCCTCCCCTGAAATCAAGAGAGGGTGTTTTATTATATCGCTGAGTTTCAATAGATTAAGCGGCAGGCAATTTTCAGAAATACAGCACGGGCACTACCTTTTATTTTGAGTTTACCTCGTCCTTTTTCAGCGTCAGGGTGCCGTCAACCTTATATGTGCCTTCCACGAAAATGCTTTTCTCTGCCGGTTCCACTTCCACAGGAGCGATTTTCACGGAATCATTGACAAACTGAGGACTCTGCTCCGGGTTGTCAGACGAGCGGTAAACCACATACACCTCGTCTTTGTCAAAACTGTAGTACATTTCCTTATCCACCGTCAGCACTCCGTTCGTATCTGTCTTTTCAGCAATCATTTCCGTATTGTCAGAGTCAGACGATTCGTGGGTTCTGATTCTCAAAGTGGCATTCTTTACAGGATTGCCCTCACTGTCCTGAACATTGACTTTTAGCTTGAACACAGTGTGCGGTGCCCCGTACTCGCATATAACTCCAAGATCGCTACCCCTATTGCAGGTGCAAGACGACAGCCCAAGAACCGAGATGACGCTTGCCAGCAGATACTTCCAAAATGCCTTGATTCTCTTTGCCATAACTAATAAGATTTGCGTCAGCGATTGAACAATTCCATCACTGACGCAAATTTATAAAAAATCCCCTTTTTAAAACAATTCTTTCAATTATTCAGAATCCGCCGCTTTTTTCTTGAGCTTTATTGTACCTTCAAGTTTATAGGTTCCCTTATTCCATCCGCCATCTCCTTCTTTTAACATTACCGGAACTACTTTTACGGAATCACTTTCGTACTTGCCGCCAATCTCCGGATTAAGGCTGCTTCTGAATACAATAAATGTATTATCCTTATCAGGTTTATCAAATACGTCGGCAACACCATTGGGGATCAAACCTTCGGAATTAGTTTCTATTTGATTCTTGGCAATTCCCCCTTGTTCCACTATATAATAAACATAGCTAGAAAGACTCCACGGGCTAGCATTGTATCGTATGTTAAGTCTCGCGACTTTTATAGGCTTACCATCTTCATCCACAACCTTAGCGTTCACCTTTAAATGGGCATTAGGGCTTCCATAGGCAGCTTTTAAAACATCATCCGAACAAGAAGAAAAGCCTATCAAGGCCATCAAGCCTGCCAAAAAGATCTTGAGAAAATGCCTTGCTTTTGTTGCCATAACAATACTCTTTTAGTCTTCAAAGGCAAAGATATAAATTCCCCCCCCCAAAAAAAAATTATTTCAGGCGGTCGAGGTGGCAGAACTGGAGGCTGCCGTCCGAGTTCCTCAGATGCATGCCGCCGCCTTCGCAGTAGCGGAAGAACTTGCATTCTCCGCATTTGTCTTTCTTCATCCAGGATCTGTCGCGATAAACCTGGAAGCGGTTGTTCCACACTTCCATGAAATCGTCCTTGTAGATGTTGCCCTGGTTGTAGTCTGCCCTGATGCTCACGCAGGCTGAGATGGAACCGTCATTGAGCACTGAGCCCACATTCACTCCGGCGTGGCAGCGGAACAGATGGCCCCTCACCTTTCCTTCCAATGGCCCCAGGAAGCCCTCGCAGGCATAGTCGCACTTTATACGGCCTTCCTTGCGGGTATCTTCTATGAACTTCATCACGCCCCGAAAACGCTCGTTATCCAGCTGCATCATAGGATCATACTTGCCCCTTCCGGACGGGAACACGGTGAACACTCTCCACCGCTTCAGCCCCATCGAGATAAGCATCTCCTTTATCTGGTTGAGCTCGTTGTAGTTTCTCTGATTTACGCAGGTTACCACGTCAAAGGCCAGGTCATCTCCGGCCGCTATCGCCAGCTTTATGGCTCCTATGGCTTTCTCGTAGCTGCCTACGCGGCCCCTCATCCAGTCGTGAGACTCCTTAAGCCCGTCCAGGCTCACGGTCATTGAATGCAGGCCGGAAGCCATCAATCTCCGAAATCTTTCCGGAGTCATTGCAAAGCCGTTTGTTACCATTCCCCACGGAAAACCCTTCTGGATTATCTTGCGCCCGCATTCCTCCAGGTCTTTGCGCATCAGTGGCTCTCCGCCGGTCAGTATCACCAGGATATGCCCTGGATCATCCCCCACCTTCTCGCAATAGGCCTTTACGGAATCCAGGACCTTCAGAAAATCCTCCGCTTTCATAGACATTGCAGACGGCAAGACCTTGCAGTCGCTCCCGCAGTGCCTGCACGCAAGGTTGCAGGAAAGCGTACACTCCCAGAAGAGCTGCTTGAGCTTATGCTCCTTGATGTCTATGTGCCTGATTTTCCGCTCGGCCTCGCAGGCCAGCCAGGTCTTGAATGGCAGTCCTTTCATTTCTTTCCACGAAGTCTTTTAGCCAAACAACTACTCTGCCTTTTTTCTAAGCTTCAGCGATGCCTTTATTTCATTAGTACCTTTGTGCCAACTACCCTTCCCCTTCTTGTTGGAAGATTGAACCCTAACAGAATCATCCTCATACTTGACGGGCAGCCCCGCATTATGGTTGCCGATGAAAACAACATTGGCGCCATCTTCAAAATCATCGGCTTCATAAACATATACATTATGAGTATAATCTATACGGCCTTTAGAATCAGTAACCAGCTCCAAATGCTTTTGGTTATGGTTCAAATCTTTGAACTCAAGTTTGGCCCCGGAAACCGGTTGATTGGATTCATCTGTTACGGACGCCTTTATCTTGAGCGTAGTATAAGGAGTTCCATAGGCACAAGAACCTATTGTAGCACTCATGCCAAATGCCGAAAGCACAAAAGCTGTTAATCTTCTTTTCCAAGTCATAACTGTCTGTTCAATACCCTACAAATATAACAAAAAAAAACTGGCAAAGACACACCGTCCCCACCGGCAACTTTCAACGACCTTGCAAATTGCCGGAAAAATCATACCTTTGCAGTCCAATGCGGGTATGGCGTAATTGGCAGCCGCGCCAGACTTAGGATCTGGTGGAGTAATCCGTGGGGGTTCGAGTCCCTTTACCCGCACAAACATCATTCTAATGGTCAAGCGAACAACTTAGAATGGCCTTGTTCCCATAAGTTATTGATAGCACAGGCATCCGACTCTCTCGGATGCCTGTTTTGTTTATCGCCGAGAGGAAAAAGCTTTCTTCAAACCATCAAGGCAATACGGGAGAAGCACATCCATATAGTAGCTCTTGGCAGAAGACTCATCGGTGAAGCGGGCATACCAACCATCCTTATCTTCATACACATCTGCATACTTTTCATATTCGTGAAGAGACTTGCCTGTTGGCTTATTCTTGCCAAGATAATGCTCATTGTCCACAGTCAGAGGATATAACGTAATCAGATAGACACCGCTTCCAGAAATGTATTCAGCGATATTGTCTTTCCAAGACTTGTGAGTCTTGCTTCTAAGCCATATGTGAGTGATGAAATCCGTTCCCTCTTTTGGAAATTGCCCTAAAAACGCTTTGATATCATCAACACCGATAGGAAAGTAATAGTTCTTTGAAGCGTTTTCAACGATGATTATTGGCGTTTCTTCAAACTCAGAAGGAGGTAAAAACGAGTGCTCGCGGGCAAAAATATTGTCCTTGAGTTTCAGACTATGCCTGCCGCCCATCTTATCTCCCAGATTGCGGTTCTTCTTCCATGCGGTTTGCTTATGTCCTTTGTTGCCGACCATATTCTTCATTACAAAAATAATAATCTGCAAATTAAAAGCATAGCGCAGCCAGTTTTATTTGTTGTTTTGAATGTTTTCTCTATATTTGCATCGAGTTATTGAAAAAAGACAGCAAGAAAAAAGACAGACATCTATTCTCTCAGTGGATGTCTGTTTTTTGTTTTCTTGGAGATAATTAACCGATGGGAGGTACTGAAGCAAGGGAGCCTTTTGTTTCACACTGTCTTTAATAATTTCAATAACTTATATGGAAACAAAGCAACGCTTGACTCAGATCACCATTAGGGTGTGTGTTGAGAGGAAAGTCAAAGTAAGAGCGCATATACGTCTCCGAAATGGCAGACACGAAAAGGTTAAGTGCCATTATCGCAGATTGAGAGTTATCTGAGATAAAAGAGGCTGAACCTTAGCCTAACGGCTGACGCTACTCTATCCCATCGGTTTTTTATTCATCTAAATCGTTGAGCCCTGCTTGGTTGTCTTTGAGCCATTGTGAGAAGTCGTACATCTCCATAAAGTCATCGTAGAAGGTTAGAGTGTCTGTAAGAAAATTGCACATCGCAGGCATCCGTGGAACCGGATGCCTGCTTTTTATTACATTTGCGCTGATAAGAAGATCACCGGAATAAAAAAGATCACCTATGGAAGACATACTCCTGAGAGAAATAGACCGCATCGGTGAAATGATACAGATGATTGCCCACAGGTTAGGACTGTTTGGCAAGAAAAAGCCGGATTACTCCATTTCAAATGTAAGGGAGGAAATCGGCAAGGCCAGTCTTGACATTGACCTGGATGCATTGCTTGAGAAGGAGAATCCGGTATGCTATCTGGTGGAGGAGAAGAAGTTCTCCGACAGGGCGCTGGAAACGTTTATCGAGATTCTGTTCTATTCTGATCTCGACGAATCGAAAAAAGCCGGCATTCTCAAAGAAGCCCTCTCGTATCTTGACAGCAAGGGGTATATCTCATTCAAGCTTCATTCTTTGATTACGGACTGACGGCCTTTCAGGGCTATCTGAACTCGATCTGCCCGTTTTCAAGAGAATCGATTACGGCAAGAGACTCGATGCGCTTGACGCCGGCTTTTTCAAGCAGCTGGCGTCCTTTCTGGAACGCTTTCTCGATAATGAACCCCATTCCTTCAATGCTTGCCCCGGCCTGGCGGCAGAGTTCTATGGCTCCCAACCCGGTGCTACCGTACGCAAGGAAGTCGTCGATGAACAGGACCTTGTCTTCCTTTGTCAGGAATTCCTTGCTTATAACCATCTTATAGTCACACTTTTTGGTAAAGGAAGTTGCTTCGGCGACATACATGTCACTCATCGTGGAAGGCTGCTGCTTCTTGGCAAAAACCACAGGAAGCTCCATCTGGTAGCCCAGCATCACGGCGGGAGCAATGCCGGAAGCCTCCACCGTTACGATCTTGTTCACCTTCAGGTCTGCAAAGCGCCGGATGAACTCAATGGAAATCTGCTTCATCAGATAAGGGTCCATCTGATGGTTGCCGTTACCAATTCTCCAAAACACGATTTTAATCGCTGTAAATCAGCCACTTGCAGATTTTTGTTTCGTGACACAAAATCAGCGAGGGACAAAAACGGGACAAAACCACGGAAAAATAAAGT
>Ga0256405_10006888_pt1 | contig 17688 bp, 15 predicted proteins | sample RumenRJG_02DNA_FD_189096 | JGI IMG/M metagenome (GOLD analysis project Ga0256405, IMG submission 189096) | Bovine rumen microbial communities from Lethbridge, Alberta, Canada - RJG_02 | ecosystem: Host-associated > Mammals > Digestive system > Stomach > Rumen | place: Canada: Alberta...
AAGTTTAGCTTGGTCGATGATGGATTTCGATGACATGAGAAATACCTCCTTAAGAAGTTTAATGAAATGGAGATATTATCTCAGAAATATGGTATCTTAAAAAGGTACTGATGATTGAGGACTTACTGATGACTTTGTGATGGAAGATGAGTGGGATGAAATCTATTATCAAGAGGTGGGAAAGAGTGGACGAGTTTGAAATTGGTGATATATGGTGGTTGACAATTATTGTGTGACCATCTATACTGATTATAGAGGTTACGAAGCCTATTAAAATCGTATTAATAGAGGTTACGAAGCCTATCAAAATCGTATTAATAGAGGTTACGAAGCCTATCAAAATCGTATTAATACAAGGAACAGGAAAACCTGTTCCTTGTGCTTTGGGGGAGATATGGACTGGATTAATGTAAATGAGAAGTATTTAGATTATTTAAGGGGTGTTGAGGGAAGAATTCCATATACAGATTATGGAAATGATAAGTATAAACCTTTCTTTGGAAGTCTATTTGAAATCGGAGATCTATGTTATATTACGCAGATATCACATCCACAGCCAAGACATCTGAACATGAAAAATCAGCCTGATTTTTTCAAGATATATGATATTAAGAATTCAACAAGGTTGATTGCAGTTGTCAATTTGAACTATATGTTCCCGATACCTAAAAAAGATATTTCGCCTTTTATTATAAAAGATATAGATAAATACAGGAGCTTTGTTTCAGAAGAGGAAAAGAGTAAGTATATATCTCTGCTTAAAACGGAAATGAAGGCTATTAAAAAGCTTGACCTTGAAGGGGCAGCTAAGAGATTATACGACAAAAAGATATCTTTTCCGGATTCATATATAGCTAAAAGATGTTTAGATTATAGGTTTTTGGAAACATATGCTCTGAGCTGGAGAGAATCTATTTAATATGGGGGTTGTATGAAAGACAACAAAAACAAAGGCTTTTCGCTTGTGGAACTGATCATCGTTATTGTGATTATCGCGGTTATTGTGGCGCTTTTGCTTCCGCAGTTTATAAAGCAGGTTGAAAGGTCTAAAGAAGCGAAGGATCTGCAGGATATCGAAGAGTACAAGACGGCTGTAGAGACGATGATCCTTGATGATAGATTGCCGTCGGGAGATGTTACCTTAGAGGTTGATGCGGATACTTGCACTCTTGTTACAAATCTACCCGCTGATACGGCTAAAGCATACGGTCTTGAAGAGGAGTTGATTCTTTCTTCGAAGAAATGGAAGGATTTCAAGTGGACGATGGACGGTAACGACTATTACTGGACTCTGTCCGGAGAGGATTTATCCGGTGCCCAGTATTTTACTCCGCTGGGAAAGACAAAGAATCCGGATTAGATTTTTTTTGTAGGATAAAATTAGATAGTAGTGTTGTGTAAAAAACTACCCGGCGCGCTGAAAACGCCGGGTATTATTCAATTTCTTTATGGTGGAAAGAATTAAAGAGCAGTTTTTATTGCAACAAAGGGGGCTGTATGGGGCTTAAGAGTTATTTGAAATCCTTTATACCGCAAAAGGTATCAGGGAAAGCTGTAGTGGGTTTCCTGAAAATGGGAAGCTGTTTTGCCAAACCCGGTAAAGGCAAAGTGGCCCGTAATTTTGATATTAATAAAGAGATGGTAAAAGGCCACATCCCTGAAATCGAAAGCCATAAAGGATATATAGAAAATCAGGATGCATACAGAGATGTAAAGTACGCCTCGAAGGATATGCGCTGGGGCGGATGCGGAGTATTCGCTACGTATAATTCACTCATCAACTTGAGCAGGATTTCTTCCGGCAATCTTAGAGCTTTTGATCAGAGTATGGAAGAATGCAATAGCAAATACGAGAATACTTCTGCGAAATTGCTATTAAACGGAAAGCCAATTGTTATATCGCCAAGTTTGCTCCCAACCCTTATTTCTTACTACGAAAGGCGCGGAGCGGTATTTGGCGCGAGGCTCGGAACTTCGCCTTTATCGGTACTAAAGTTTTTTCTTGAAAATGGCTTTGATGCTAAGATTTCCTACAAGGAGGCGGATTTCGAAAGCTTCGGAAGAGAGTATGATACCTTTATTCTGACCGCCTATATGGACGGAAGTGATATCAGTAAAAATGTCCATTATATTGCAATTTCAAAAGAAGGTGGATATTTCACACCTCATAACGTATACTGCAACGGTAAGGTCTTTTCACCTTCGAATACCCTAACCGGGGCGATAAAGAGTATAAACAACGGAAAGGCAAAAGGCATGTGCCTTATAGGAATCAAAAATGGAACTTTACGTAATCAGACACGGACAGACAACCTGGAATGAAAAGGGCCTTTTACAGGGAAGCATTGATATAGAGCTTAATGAAAGCGGCAGAGAAGTAGCCGGAAAGATGGGAGAGAAGCTTGAGGATACGCCCTTTGATGTAATCTTTTCATCCCCTCTTATCAGAGCTTACGAGACGGCTTGCCTTATCAGGGGACACAGGAATATCCCTATTATCCGCGACGAGAGGCTTAGAGAAATCTGTTTTGGCGACCTCGAAGGAAAGAATTATCGCGAAATCTTTATGGAAGGAAGCCCGTATATTACTTTCTTTACCGACCCCTCGAAGTATCCCGCGCCTCCCGGAGGAGAGACTTTTTATCAGGTTATCGAAAGGATGGGTGAGTTTTACAAAGAGGTTTTGCTTCCTGCAGCAAAAAAATATGAAAGAATAATGGTCGTTGCCCACGGAAATGCCAACAAGGGCCTTATCTTTAATCTCGAGAATAATACGGATGTTAAGACATACTGGGGACCGGGGCTCCAGAAAAACGGTGAAGCAGACATCTTTGTTTTTAACGGGGAGAGCTGGATGCGTAAGCCCGGTACCGTTCCCGCTGTTGACGAAAAGTGGGGAAGGCTGTAAAGCTTGGAAACGGCCTTTTAGACAGACCCAAAATTTTGATATTTTTTATCTACTTGCAAAGGCTTTAAATCGAGATATTTTAGCATATATATGGTATAATGAAATTTATGGAAAACCGGTGGGACGATATGGACAATACTTCAAAAAATAATAGCAATTCTTCTTTGATCGTTGCCTGTATTTTCAGCGCGCTTGCTTTTTTTGCAAGCCTTGTTATCACATGGTTTTTCTTTGTCAGAGTCGTTCCAAGGGAGCATGAGCGGACGATTGAGCTGGGGGCTTATTACGAATTATCTGACGATCCGGGGGAATACCTTACGGGACTTAAGATATTTAGAAGCGGCGCTGTCGTTGATACCCATGACGTAAATATCTTTGTCCCCGGGGAGTATACAGTAAAAGTATTTTACAAAGGAAAGACTATTGAGTATCCGGTATCTGTTGCCGATACCAAGGCTCCGACAGTAGAGTTTAGAAGCGATTATACCGATGATATAATCTTTTATGACGGGCTCGACGAAGATGGCTACGGAGTATTTGAAATCGGCATAGCGCGAACCATTGGTGATATGTTCGATTATATCTACGATGAATCGGGAGAGCTTGAAGCTTTTCTTTATTGCGGCGGCGAGGAGCTCAGCAGTGCGAAGATTTATCCCGGGGACTCCTTTAAGGGCGAGAGCGTCGAAGAGCAGCTTCGAAGGATCGAGGATTCCTGCGTTAAGAGAGAGGGAAGATTCGTTCTTGATGAGCTTAAGTATTATAATCTTACTATCGAAGTCAGAGACGGAAGCGGCAATACCATCAGTAAGGATTTTACAGTTAAGGCGGTAGATACCATTGCCCCTAATATTATGGCCCACTCTGTGCCCGAAAACCATTTTGTTGCTGCAAATCAGCCTTACAGTGCGGATGAGATAGCTCTTTATATCTCTGACAATTCAAACTTTTATACCGCCGCGTTTATTGTTGGCGATGAGACCGTTTCTAAAATAACCTTTGATAAGACAGGACCGCAGAAAGTAACCATTGTCGCTTCGGATGAATCGGGAAATGAAGCTACCTGCGATGCGACTGTGATGGTGGACGAAGCGCCGATCTTTATCGCTGTTGCCGATAAGGATATTAAAGTCGGATCGGATTACGATCTTCTCGATCATATCGTTGCTGTTGACAATACTGACGGAAACGTTACGGATACGATTGTTGTTGATGACGGAGGCTTTGATCCTTATACGCCCGGCCTTTACAGCGTCAAATATACCGCTACCGACAGTCACAACCTATCGACAACGGTTATCTGCAATTTAAACGTAGGCGACGAAGGCTACGGGGATTATTACCTCTCGGAAAAGGAAATTTCGCTTCTTTGCGATTATGATTTCTTTGAGTACGAGCCTCTTTCAAAGAATGATTACGAAGCAGCCTGCGACCTTGTTGAGCCGACTTTGGTTAATCTGATCCACAGAACCGGGGGAGGCGGATATTCCGCGGGCTCGGGATTTATTTACAGGATAGACGAGGATTACACATATATCGTTACCTGTGTGCACGTAATAGAAGACCTCGAGGATCCTATCGAGCTGATGTTTTGCGACAGTAAAGCTACAGTGATAAAAATCGATGTGCCTTTTTATCTGGAAAAGTCCGATATTAACGAAATCGCTATGTTAAGGATTGATACCGGACTTATTCCTGCAGAGACCCTCGTTGAGCTTAGGGAGATTTACTGCGACGAAGATATCTATCGTGAGCTCAAAATTGGACAGAACATAATCGCGTACTCCGGACATTGGATCAATAAAAATCCGATGATAAGGAGCGCAACAATACTTAATCTTAAAGCAAAATTTTGCGATGATGCCACAAGCTGCGTTAAAGCTACCCATAACGTGGAGGCGGGCATGAGCGGCACAGCCGTATTTGATGAGAAAGGAAGACTGGTGGGAGTCGTTGAAGGCTATATGGCCCTTTGGGACAGTTCTATCGGAAATTACAGCTACTCTGATTACTATTTGAGGATAGACGGGCTCGAAGACTTCTACCGGAGAATGGAGAGAATAGAATGAGATTTGACATGCATTGTCATACAAAGGAAGGCTCAATCGATGCAAAGCTTCCTATAGAGGAGTATATTAAGATCCTTATTTCAAAGGGATTTGACGGCATGATGGTTTCAGACCATGATTCTTACGGCGGATACAGATACTACAAAAAGATGGGACTTGATGAAAAGTATCCCGATTTCACGGTTCTTAAAGGAGTTGAATACGACACACTTGACGCGGGCCATATCCTTTGCATCCTTCCAAACCATATAAACTTTAAGATCCTTGAGATCAAGGGCATGCCTGTAAAGCTTCTTATCGATATTGTCCATTATCACGGGGGAATCTTAGGCCCCGCGCACCCTTACGGAATCAGATACCAGAGCTTTGTCAACAGTTTAAAGCGTCATAAGCAGATGATGTTTATGAAGCAGTTTGATTTCGTTGAAAAGTATAATGCCTGCGAGGATGAGGACAGCAACCATAAGGCCGCATATCTTGCAAGGACCTACGATCTTCCCGGATTTGGCGGAAGCGATGCCCACAGAGCTAACTGCGCGGGTCTTGCGCATACCGATTTTCCCGATAGAGCGGTTATAAAGAGCAACAATGATCTTATAAAGTTTATTAAAACTGACGGAAAAGATGTTGAGGCAGGCGGAACCTACTACGGAAAGACCGTCAAGAATAAAGTTCCCTTTATCTACGATATTATGATCCAGGCATATTGGGTTTACAACAAGGGCGGCGGAATTTTCAACAAGATCAGACATAACCACCATATGCGTAAGATGTATTTGAAGGAAATCTTGCATAGTGGTGCAGATAAGTAAAAAAATTGTAAAATATTATTAATTCTTAGTTTACATATTAAGAAAACTTAACTGTATTTTCTCATTATATTGTGTTATCGTTTAAAGCGTGAGAACAATAAATTGTGTTTTACTATTTATGACGCTGGAACGTCATTTTTAGGTAATGAGTAGTTTTAAGATGAGTAATACAAGTACCAAAGCTAAAAAAACGAGGCAAAAATACAGTAAACATCAACTTAGAGCAAAGTGGGGTTCGACCATATTCCTTATTCCGAGTGTGGCCGGCTGCGCTTTGTTCTTTTTCGTTCCATATCTGGTTGTTATCTATTATTCTGTACTCGATAACCCATTCGGAAAGAATTTCGTCGGAATTTACAATTACAAAAACGTTATCATGAATTCGGCCTTTCAGACCGCGGTCAAAAATACCGGAGTGTTTTCATTGATAGCAGTGCCTTTGGCGGTTTTACTCTCGCTCCTTTTGGCGCTTCTTCTTGACAACAAGATCCCTTTAAGGACACAGTTTAGAACATTCCTCCTAAGCCCTATGATGGTACCGGTCGCTTCAATCGTACTTATCTGGCAGGTTTTGTTTGACCAAAACGGTGCGGTTAACGTAGTTCTTTCAAAGTTCGGCGTTACCGGTATCGACTGGCTTAAGTCCGATTTTGCTATCGTTGTTATCGTAATACTTTTCCTCTGGAAAAACATCGGTTACAATATGATCCTTTTTATGGCGGCCCTCTCCAGCGTACCCCAGGATATAATCGAGGTTGCAAGGCTTGAAAGCGCGGGAAGAGTAAAGATCTTCTTTATGATTAAGCTGAGATATCTTGTAAGTACCATCGTTTTTGTAACGATCATGTCCCTTATAAACTCCTTCAAGATATTCAGAGAGATATACCTGCTGACAACGGATTATCCTTACGCCAGCATCTATATGTTGCAGCACTTTATGAACAATAAATTCAAGAGCCTTGATTATCAGATGCTTAGCGCGGGCGCGGTACTTATGAGTATTGTTATGGTTGGCATCATCGTGGCTCTCTTTAAGGCAGAGGAGCATTTCAGCAAAGACCTTGACGGTTGATCTGGCGGAAAAAATATGAAACAGTTACGATCTGATAAATTGAATAAAAGTCCGGATCTAAAGTACGTTCCGGAAAGGCGGGGAAAACGAAAAAAGGTTTTCAGAGCAATAAGCCTTACAATCGCAACGGTCCTTACGGCCGCGATATCGCTGCTTTTTCTGATGCCGATCATCCTTACGATCACAAACTCCTTTATGTCACCGACAGAGTTTGCCGCCAACTATGGCGCGATATTCGCAACTACAAAATCCGGCGGACGACAATTCGTAGCGCATTTTGTAAACCTGAAATTCATACCGGATATGGTAAGCTTTTCACAGTATGCGACGGTACTTTTCAAGAGCCGCGATTATCTGTTTAAGTTTTGGAACTCTGTGATACTGGTTTTGCCCATCATGCTTTTCCAGCTGGCCATAGCTTCTCTTGCGGGCTACGGTTTTTACAGATATAAGGGAAAGATAAGAGGTGTTATCTTTTTCTCTTACATTATACTGATGCTGATGCCTTATCAGGTTACGCTGGTTCCCAACTATCTTGTCAGCAACTGGCTGGGAATACTTGATTCCTATTGGGCGATCTGGCTGCCGGGTATCTTTTCTCCATTCTCGGTATATCTGATCACGAAATACATGAACCGTATTCCGAAATCATGTATCGAGGCGGCGCAGATAGACGGAGCGGGAGAGTTCAAGATATTTACAAAGATAGCCTTGCCTATGAGTAAGGGAATCATCATGTCGACAGCTATCCTTGTTTTTATCGATTACTGGAACATGGTTGAACAGCCGCTGATCCTCTTGTCGGATCCGGATAAATATCCCCTCAGCGTTTATCTTTCAAAGATCAATTCGGGGGAGGTTACGCTGGCATTTGCGGTAGCAACGATTTACCTTATTCCTACGCTGCTTGTTTTCCTGTACGGCGAGGAATACTTGGTTGAAGGTATTACATATCAGGGTGGAGTTAAAGCCTGAGGGCTAAATGAAAGGACAAAGAGATGGAAGAATTTACTATAAAAAAGAAGGAAGAACTTGATCCTCAGGAAAAGAGCTTCAGAAGGCGAAAAGACATTATTAAAAACGTTATTATCGTATTCCTTGTAGTAATGCTTGGACTTACTTTCTTTTCGAATACGATACAGAATTATTCCCTTCCCAAGGTAGCGGTTCAGTATATTGAGCCCGGAACAATAACAACGGTTATAAGGGGCGAGGGCGTTGTAGAAAGCGGCGATCCCTACAATGTTATGGTCAAGTATTCAAAGACTGTGGGTAGTATCAATGCAAAAGTAGGAACTGAAGTAAAAGAGGGAGACCTTCTTTTAACGCTTCAGTCCGAGGACAGCGAAGAGCTTACCGCTGCCAAAAAGGCATTGGAGGATGCAAAGAAGGCTTATAATGACGCGCTTCTTGACCCGGAGGTTGACGCGGCTGCGATCACTTCTTCTCAGGGAACTCTCGACATTAACGGATTCAGAAATAAGATCAGCGCTCTTCAGACCGCGATTACTTTAGCTGAGAAGACCGTTGCCGAGAAGCAAAAGAACGTTGATAATCTCAATAACCAGATTTCTATTACTTCCGGAAATACCGTATCGGAAGCTGAGAAGACTAATGTTGCTGTATTACTTAAGAATTCCGACAACGCAAAGGAAGCCCTTGATGCTGCTACCGAAAGCGTTACGGCGGCTCAGAAAACTCTTGACGACGCAAATGCTGCCCTTAGCGCGGCGCAGAGCGAGAAGGCTATCGCAAGGGCGTCTCTTGATGATGCTATTGCCAGAGTTGATCAGCTTACAAGTGATAAGACCGCTTTAGAGGCAGCTCTTGCTATAGCTGAAGCGTCCCGTACTGATGAACAAAAGGCTTTGGTTGCCCAGTATGTTTCTGTAGCAAATATTGACTCTATGATAGTTTCAGCTACAGCGGACAGAGACACAGCTCAGACCGCATATGATGATATCGCTGCCAACGAAGCTTCAAACATCGCAGCGGCACAGGCAGATATAGCTCTTGCAACAAATGCTTTATCCGCAGCTCAGACCGCGAAGAATACAGCACAGGCTGCTTACAATGACGCTTATACAAAGTGGAAGAATGCTAACGATGCCCTTATCGCAAAAGAGAATAATACTACCGATACCGGTACAAATTTAAACAACCAGCTTAACCAGGCAAAGATTGCGCTTACTGACGCCGAGAATGCTCTTAAGGCTAAGCAGGATGAACTCAACGATCTTGTAGCAAGTATCGGATCTACCAGAAAGCTTAACGAAGCTGCACAGGCTATAGCCGACGCACAAAAGGAAGTGGATAAGTTTAACGAAGTAAGCGGAGCCTCAGAGGTTCTTGCTCCTATAAACGGAACTATCCTTTCCGTAAATGTACAGTCCGGAAAGAAGACTTCAACAGACGATCCCGTTATGGTGATCCAGCCCGAAGGACAGGGCTTTGTTATGAAGTTCAGTCTTGAAAATGACAAGGCAAAGACTATATCCGTTGGTGATACCGCCGAGGTAACAAACTCCTGGTGGTACGACGATGTAACAGGTGCAGTTTCTGCTATCAGACCCGACCCCTCAGATCCCAACAGAAAGAAGGAAGTAACCCTTTCTCTTGCAGGATCTCTTACCGCAGGACAGAGTATTACTATGACTATTGCTTCAAGAACAGCAAACTATGATTATATAGTACCTTCAAGCGCTATAAGAGGAGACACAAAGGGCAAGTTCGTACTTGTCTGTGAATCAAAGCCCAGCCCTCTCGGAAACAGATATTACGCTATCCGAAAGGATGTTGAAGTTCTTGCTGAGGACGATACAAAGACAGCTATACAGGGCGCGTTTGAAGAGTGGGGAGAGTACGTAATTACTACTGCAAGCAAGTCAATCGAGCCCGGAGCAGAGGTTAGACTTTCGGAGAATTAAAATGAAACCAGTAGGCTTTAATAAGAAAAAGTTAATAGTGCTTTGTATAGCCGGTTTCTTTTTGATCGTAGGCGGTGTTTTTAAGCTTTTGACAAACTATGAGATTTCGAAGCTCCCTGGGGAAAACGTGGCAAAGATATGGTCGCCGGATGGCGGGTATACCCATATATCTGCTTACTTTACACCGGATGCCGGCTTAGAAGCGGATACTCTTAAATATCTTCATTATCAGATAGAGCAAAAGCTAAAGACCGAGTCCATTGAGCCTGACCCGGAAAATGAAAATGCAAGACTTATAGCCAACAGCTTTTTCGCGGAGGGAAAGCTTTCCGCAGAAAGCGAAATCGGAAAGGCAAGCTTAAACGCAGTGGGAGTCTGGGGAGATTTCTTCCTTATCCACAAGCCTAATCTTTTAACCGGCGGTTATTTTAGCGATGACTCTTTAAACAATGATTACTGCCTCCTTGATGAAGAAGCCGCATGGGCTCTCTTTGGATCGAATGATATCGTGGGACTTACTATATACGTAGGTAACAGACCTCTTATTGTTAAGGGCGTTTTCAGACAGCCCCAGGATAAGTTGGCAACCGCTTGCGGCGCCGTCCCTGTTAGCTGCTATGTTTCATACGATTTCCTTAAGGAAAATGGGACCATAAACAATATCTCTGCTTTTGATATTGTTTTGCCCAATCCCGTACCCGATTACGGTATGAAAAAGCTTTCCGAAGCTCTTGCACTTGATGAAAGCAAGGTTGAATATGTGGAGAATACCAAGAGATTCGGTGTTATTAATGCAGTAAAGAATCTCAAGGGGATACAGCTTCGCGGTATCCGTACCAAGGCTTTAGTCTATCCCTGGTGGGAGAACGAAACCCGCGTAAAAGGGGATAAAATCTCGGTATTTTCATTTGTATTTGTTTCGGGTATAATAATTGCAGCGGCAATTGTACTTGTACTTGCCGTTATCTTGTTTATACAAAATAAAGATATTATTGCTTACAACTTTGTTTCTTTGTATGAAAGGATCAGAGACTATTTCTACAAAAAGCAGATTGAGAAAAAGAGAGGAGATTTATGAAAAATACTGTATTCAAAAAAATCGTAGCAGTATGCCTTGGAACCGCTCTTGCCGTATCATTGGCAGCCTGCTCTAAAGGCGGAAACGGCAGTGGAAACGGGGGAGGCTTTGGCGGCTTTGGCGGCGGAAGCGGAAATAACGAAGTACAGCAGGTTGATCCTTCTGTTTCCAAGCAGGGAGTTTTTAGCTATAAGTCAGTCGATCTCGGACTTAGAAGTGATGAGAACGGATATTCCGATCTTGTAGCTGTGTCTGCGTATGAAGATAAAGGCTATGCCTGCTACAATTCCATTAACTATAATGACAACACAAATACTTATTATCTTGCGACCATAACAAAGGACGGGCAGATTGAACAGACCACCACTCTTGAAATGCCTGAAGTAACGCAGGAGGTTCCCGAGGGAGCTATAGATTCTAACAGCTCCAATAATATAGAGTATTTAAAATTCGGTGACGGACGCATTTACGGTGCATATACTGCATATCTGAGCTATACCGATGAAAACCAGGAGTACGTGTCAAACAATGTATGCATGATCTGTGGATGGGATTTAAGCGGAAAGCTCATTTGGAGCAAGAATCTTTCCGAAAAGTACACCTATGATTACATGTATTTCAACGATTCATGCGTATACTCCGGCGGCGTATGCTTTATGGTTTATTTCTACAGCCAGGAAGAGCATAATATGCTCCTTAACCTCGACAAGGACGGAAACTTTGTTAAAGAGGCAGACCTCGGTGTAAATACCGATTTCTACAAAATGTTTGTTATGAAAGACGGTAAGTACGGAGTATTTACAAACGATGAAAACTACAACACCGTTCTTAAGTATTTCGATATTAATACTATGACAACGGGAGATGTTATCACTGTTCCTCAGCTGGCTATTACCTCTGGCGGAAATTTGGTACCCGGAGCTGATAGCGATTTCTATTGCCGTATAAACAACGGAATCGGAAAGTTTAATATCGGTGATGAAAATATTACAACCGTAATGAACAACGTCAATTCCGATCTTAACAGCTATGGAGTTGATGAATTCAGCTTTTTCGATAAAGATCACTTTATCGCTTCCTACTATGATGTTGATTCTGACAGCGAGGTAGTCGGAGTATTTACATACGTGGATCCTTCAACAATCCCCGATAAGACAGTTCTTACCGCCGCTGTTTACTATCTTGATTATGAAGTAAGAAAGAAGATAATCGAATACAATAAAAACAGCTCAGAGTACAGGATCGTTATCAAGGATTACTCCGAGTACTCTACTCAGGAGGACTGGCAGGCCGGAATGACAAGACTTAACAATGACCTTCTTTCCGGAAACCTTCCCGATATCATGTATATCAATCCTACAAGCTCAAACTTCGATCTTTACAGCCTTGCTAAAAAGAACCTGCTTGTTGATGTCTGGGAGCTTTTAAAGAACGATCCCGAGCTTGGAAATAATAATTACCTTGAAAATGTATTTGATGCTTACGCTATCAATGGAAAGCGCTATGTAGGTGTTCCTACATTCTCTTACGGAACATATATTGCAAGCACAGACTATGTGGGAGACCGCACAAGTCTTACTGTTGACGAGTTCCTTGATGTTATGAAAAAGGCAGGTCCCGGAGCTAAGTTTTCCGATTATATTGAAAGATCAAACTTCATCTACAATATAATGAATTATGACGGAACAGAGTTTATCGATCCTTCAACAGGAAAATGTGCTTTTGATTCCGATGATTTTGTAATGCTCCTTGAGTATGCGGGTACTCTTCCCGAGGAATATGTTTACGATGATAACGAAATGTATACCGACTATTATGACCAGTTCAGAAGCGGTAAAGCTGTTTTCTTAGCAACCAATGTATATGACCTTCCTTCATACAAGATGCAGGCTTACAGTGCATTCGGTGAAAAAGGAACCATTATAGGATTCCCTACTACCATAGGCCAGAGCGGTGTTATCAATACAAGCTCAACACCTTTCGAGATTATAAATGGCAAGAATGTACAGGCTGCATGGGACTTCGCTAAGTACTGCTTCACACCCGAGTATCAGGCTACGGCACAGTATGGTATTCCCGTACTTGAAAGCGCCTTTGACGCCTGGGCTGCAAAGGGAATGAGCAAGCCTTACTGGGAAGATGAGAACCATGTTAAACAGTACTACTCAAACACCTATTACGTTGACGGTGTAGAGAAGGAAGTACCTGTTATGACAGCAGAGGAAGTTGAAAAGGTCAAGTCCATTATAAAGAGCTGCACAAAGACTACTTACTACAACGAAAACATCAATGCTATCGTTGAAGAAGAGGCTTCAGCTTTCTTCTCCGGACAAAAGACCGCAAAAGATGTTGCCGGCATCATCCAGAGCAGAGCACAGATCTATATTAACGAGAATAACTAATGAAACAGTGTTTACTTATATGTGCGGGGGAGTCCGATCCGGGCTCCCTTGCATTTTACAAAGAAAAGAATAAAGATAAGAGCATTTATATAATAGCCGCGGACGGCGGAGTGAAAAGCTGCAAGGAAGCTGGACTGGTACCGGATCTGATAGTAGGAGATTTCGACTCTTTGGAGGGGGATTATCCGGATTATTATCCAATGGATATTTATCCCGGTATAGAGGTGATATCTCTTCCCAAGGAAAAGGATGATACGGATACTGTGTACGCAATACGGCTTGCCGCTGACAGAGGCTTTAAAGAGATATTTATGTACGGCTGCGGTGGCGGAAGAATGGACCATTATATCGCTAATATCCAGACCCTTCTTTTTGCCAAAGATCTCGGGATAGATGCGTTTCTTTGTGACAGCTTTGACGGAAAGGTCACAAAGGCTTTTGTCATTAAAAACGAAAAGGTTTCCTTTGATAAATCCTTCAGCGGATTAGTCTCGGTATTTTGCCTCGGAGATGCGGCCCGGGGCGTGGATATAAGGGGACTTAAATATGAGGTTTCGGGCGGTGAAATCAGGTGCGATTTCCCCATCGGAGTATCCAATGAATTTACCGGGAAAGAAGCGAGTATTTCCGTCAGGGAAGGAGCATTGCTTATTTTTCTCAATAATGCTCCCGGCTTTTGATTGCAAAAAGGGTGTGTCTATTGTATAATTTTTCATGTTTTGAGTGATACTGATTATCAGAAAGGATTTTAAATATGAGTAAAAAACCTGTTGTATTACTTATCCTTGACGGATATGGACTTAATGACAAAACCGAAGGCAATGCCGTAGCTCAGGCCAAGACTCCCGTTGTTGATGGACTTATGAAGAATTATCCCTTTGTTAAGGGAAATGCCAGCGGAATGGCTGTAGGACTTCCCGACGGACAGATGGGTAACTCAGAGGTCGGACACCTGAATATGGGTGCCGGACGTATCGTTTATCAGGAGCTTACAAGGATCACCAAAGAGATCCAGGACGGAACTTTCTTTGAAAATCCCGCTCTTAAGAAGGCTATGGACAACTGCAAGGCCAAGAATTCATCTCTTCATTTCTTCGGTCTTTTATCCGACGGCGGTGTACACAGCCACAATACTCATCTTTACGGACTTCTTGAGATGGCTAAAAGAGAAGGCCTCGAGAAGGTATATGTACATTGCTTCTTAGACGGAAGAGATACTCCTCCTCAGTCCGCAAAGGGATTCGCAGAGGATCTTGAAGCCGAGATGAAGAAAATCGGTGTCGGAAAGATTGCATCCGTTTCCGGAAGATATTATGCTATGGACAGAGACAACAACTACGACCGTGTAGAGAAGGCTTACGATGTTCTTACTAAGGGCGTTGGAGCTGAGGCGGAAAGCGCACCTGCCGGAATCCAGGCTTCTTACGATGCAGGCGTTAACGATGAGTTCGTTGTTCCTTTTGTTGTTAAGGAGAACGGTGCTCCCGTTGCTACTATTAACGACGGAGACTCAGTTGTATTTTTCAACTTCCGTCCCGACAGAGCCCGTGAGATCACACACTGCTTCTGCGATGATGAGTTTGATAAGTTTGACAGAGGAGCAAGAAAGGACGTTACCTACGTTTGCTTCTCAGAATACGATCCTACAATCCCTAACCACGACGTTGCTTTCCACAAGGTTGAGGTTACCAACACCTTCGGAGAGTGGCTTGCAGCTAAGGGTAAGCGCCAGGCGCGTATCGCCGAGACCGAGAAGTATGCACACGTTACATTCTTCTTTAACGGCGGCGTAGAGACTCCCAATGCCGGAGAGGACAGAATCCTTGTTGATTCACCCAAGTACGTTCCTACCTACGATAAAAAGCCTCGTATGAGCGCTTATACTGTTTGCGATAAGCTTTCAGAAGCTATTACCAAGAAGGATGAGAACGGCGAGCCTTACTACGATGTTATCATCTGTAACTTCGCTAACCCTGATATGGTAGGTCATACCGGAGTCCTTTCAGCAGCAATCGAGGCGGTTGAGGTTATTGATAAGTGCGTAGGCGAGGTTGTCAACTTTGTAAATGAAGTAGGCGGAGTGCTCTTTATCTGCGCTGACCACGGTAACTGCGAGCAGCTTATAGATTATGAGACAGGAGAGCCCTGGACCGCACATACTACAAATCCCGTACCTTTCATTCTTATCGGTGCCGGAGATGTTAAGCTCCGCGAGGGCGGATGCCTTGCAGACATCATCCCTACTCTTATCGAGGTTATGGGCGAGGAACAGCCTGCAGAGATGACCGGAAAGAGCCTTATCGTTCACTAAACAGGTGACTTCCGAAAAAGTATAAGTTTTTTAGCTGCAAACTGTGCAACTTTGTAAAAAAGGCTTGCACAGTTTGCGTTTCTGTGGTAATCTAAACAAGTTGACGGCAATTTGTAATTGCCCTGTTACATTAACTTACGAGGATTGAAAAATGGTTTTAAGAATTATTCTTACAGTACTTTTTATCATAATATGTATTGCCCTTACTCTTATCGTTCTTCTTCAGGAAGGTAAGTCAGCCGGACTTGGCGCTGTAGCCGGAGCCGCTGAAAGCTATTGGGGCAAGAATAAAGGCCGTTCTATGGAGGGCAATCTTGTTAAGATTACCAAGGCGCTCGCTATTCTTTTCCTTGTTTTAGCGATTGTTCTTAATCTTAATATATTCTAATTAATGGAATTTTCGCACTCCTCGGAAACGGGGAGTGTTTTTTACTTTATAAGTAAAATGCTTCGCGTTTGATGAAGATTTATTTTTGAGGGACAGGTAATGGCTGACAAGAAAGAATCGTCAAGGCTTATAGCCAACAATAAAAAAGCGTTTCACGATTACTTTATCGATGAGACTTATGAATGCGGTATCGCTCTTGCGGGTACTGAAGTTAAATCCCTTAGGATGGGAAAGTGCTCTATCAAAGAGGCCTGGGTCAGAGTAGATGACCATATGGAAGTCTGGATCTACGGTATGAACATCAGCCCTTACGAGAAAGGAAACATATTCAACAAAGATCCCTTGAGAGTACGTAAATTACTTCTCCACAAAGCAGAGATCAATAAACTTGTGGGAAAGACCAAGGAAAAGGGTTACACCCTTGTTCCTATCGAGGTATATTTTTCAAGAGGCAAGGTTAAGGTTAAGGTTGGTCTTGCCCGCGGTAAGAAGCTCTACGACAAGAGAGAGGATCTTGCCAAGAAAGACCAGAGGCGAGAAGCTGAAAGAGATTTCAAAGTTTCTCTTAAAATATAGCCTGATCGGCCGATAAATGTTATAATATTGGTATCTGAAACAGCCGGATATATCGGCGGTTCCTATATATTTTTACAATTTAATATGGGGTAGTAAAGGTTTCGACAGGGGCTTTGCAGCTGGAGAAGCTATCCGGTGCGATCCGTTAATCGCAAACTTAAATATAAACGCTGACGAAAATCAGTACGCATTTGCAGCCTAAGCTGTAAATGACGCCGCTTATGCGGCTCGTCTGTCCCGGTGCACTCACACATCGGGGTACAGGCGTCAAAGATGTGAGAAACGACTTGCGTTAAGCTTTGCGCGCATGGGCGTATTATGAAGCTACCTTTGGGTAAGGTTTGTTAATGGGGCTTATCTAAAGGAAAACGGAGCAATCCAAAACCATTAACTATGATAGAAGAAGTACAGGGAATGGGTCTTTGGACACGGGTTCGACTCCCGTCTACTCCACTCTTAATGGAAATGCCGTAAATGGCTGAAAAAGCACTTACTTATGTAGGTGTTTTTTTTGAATTAGACCTTGTAATGTGGCGGTGGGATGATAAAATCTTTTTATAATGTAAGGCAACATTCTTTAATATAAAAGGACACGGATATATATGACATCACCTTACCATGGGTTAGCAGATGAAATTATATACAGCCGCTTCTTAAAGGAACAGGACGAGACTTTGCTTGCAGAGCTTTTAGACAGACATGGACAAAGCCTTGTGCTTTTTTTAAACGGAATGGTTCAGAATATGGAAGACGCAGAGGAACTGATGCTGGACAGCTTCGCTGTTATAGCTTCCGGGACGGTGCATTATACCGTGCGAAAAGACAGTACATTTAAAACCTGGCTTTTTGCCATTGCCAGAAATAAAGCAAAGATGCTCCTTCGTAAGAGAAAGTTCGTCTTTACTTCCATAGATGAGGAAGTTTTAGCTGATAAAAACTTACCGGAGTCTGAGGTCTTTGATAAAGAGGAGCGAAAAGAGCTCTATAAGGCCCTCTCTGAGATCAATAAAGATTACAGACAGGTACTTTATCTTACTTATTTTGAAGATATGAAGCCCGAGGAAATAGCAAGGGTTTTAAATAAAAGTATCAAACAGATATACAATCTGACAGCAAGGGGGAGAGAGGCTCTTAAGACTGTGCTT
>Ga0256405_10006889_pt1 | contig 17688 bp, 15 predicted proteins | sample RumenRJG_02DNA_FD_189096 | JGI IMG/M metagenome (GOLD analysis project Ga0256405, IMG submission 189096) | Bovine rumen microbial communities from Lethbridge, Alberta, Canada - RJG_02 | ecosystem: Host-associated > Mammals > Digestive system > Stomach > Rumen | place: Canada: Alberta...
TTTCACAACATTCTGGGGTATGGGCATTAACGTAATAAAGGGTGAGCATGTTTTGATCGATATCCTTTATAACTCATTAAAACCTGGTGTGAAGAAAATAGTAAATATAATTAATCTTTTAATCATGTTTATTGTAGATATTGTATTTACTGTTCAAGGTTTTAAATATGTTGCTATGGCTGGTAAGCAGCTGAGCATGGGCATGGAGATCCCTATGAAATACATGTATGGCATTATGCCAGTTAGTGGTGTTATCTGTGCAATATGTATCGTTGTTAAACTGATTGAGATTTTTTTACCTGATGATCAGGCAGATGCAAAGTAAGGAGGAACACAGCTATGGCAATGATAATACTTTTAGTGCTGTTAATAATATTTGCATTTTTAGGTGTTCCTTTGGCATTTGCCATTGGTGCAGCATGTATAACTTATATTCAGACATTTTCACCTAATTTCATCAGTATGATGCCACAGAGAATCTGGAATGGAGCATTTTCAGAGCTCATGATTGCAATGCCACTTTTCATGCTCGCTGGTGAGCTGATGAATGTTGGTGGTATTACAGACAGACTTATGCGTTTCTGTACTGTACTTGTACATCCTATCAATGGTGGACTTGGTGAGGTAAACGTAGTTGCCTCCATGATCTTTGGTGGTATCTCTGGTTCATCTGTTGCAGATACTTCTGCACTTGGTTCTATTGAGATTCCTGCTATGGAAGATGCAGGATATCCAAGTGGTACAGCTGCTGGTATAACAGTTGCATCATCTACAATGGGTATGATTATCCCACCATCAACACCTATGATCGTTTATTCAATGATCTCAGGTGGTTCTGTAGGTGCTCTTTTTATGGCAGGTGCTATTCCTGGACTACTTATCGGTATTACACAGTTAATACTTGTATACATCTTATCCGAGAAGAATCATTGGCATCCTAAAAAGACAAAGCTGTCAGGCAAGGAAGTTAAGGACGCTATTTTTAGTGGTTTACCTGCATTACTTCTTCCTCTTTTCATCATCATTTGTGTATCTTTTGGCGTATGTACAGCGTCAGAGAGTGCTGGTGTGGCCGTTCTTTATTCATTGTTTGTTGGTTTCTTTATCTATCATGAGCTGAGCTGGAAAAAGATATGGGAAGCACTTAAGAAGAGCTTTATTTCAAGCTCATCTATCATGCTTATTATCGGATTTACAACTATCTTTACATGGGTACTTACAATGGAAGGTGTTCCACAGATGGTTGCTGATTTCTTCCAGGCACTTAACTGGCCAAGATATGGTATAGCTCTTGTATTCGTAATTATGATCCTTATGATCGGTACATTTATCGATGTATCACCGGCTATACTTCTTCTTACACCTATTCTTTTGCCTGTAATGCATGCATATGGTTTCTCAACACTCCAGTTTGGTGCAATTATCATCACTGGTCTTGCTATCGGTCTTGTAACTCCACCTGTTGGAATGTGTCTTAATGCTTGTAACAAGATTAATGGAATGCCGGTTATTGAAATCTTTAAACATGCGCTTCCATATATTTCTTGTAACATTGTAGTACTTATTGCAATTGCATTATTTGAGCCACTTACAACATGGCTTCCACTTATGCTTGGATATAGTCTGAACTAATTGGCGGACGTAATTTGACATAATATTTGGATTTAGTCTGAAGTTAATACTCAGATAAAATCATAAAATTTATAGGATATAGTCTTAATAATTATTTGTATACAAGAATAATGTTTGGAAAGAGGGGTCCAAACATTATTCATTAATAAAAAGAAAGTATGGTCAGCAATTTTAGATCGTGAAAATAGTTAGCTGACTTATAGAGGGGTATTTATCATGACTTTAAAAGAGAAAATGAAAAACGGACCAGTATTCGGTATGGCATGTTTTACTGGTACAACATGTGTTATAGAGAATATAGCTCAGAGTGGACTCGATTTTATTTATCTTGATCTTGAACATACTAATTACATGCTGGATGAGGCTTTTGAAAAGCAGATCATGGCAGCAAAGCTTCATGACATTTCTGTTCTTGTAAGAATGGCAGATGATGATGAGGTTGCTATCAGAAAAGTTCTTGAGTGGGGAGCGGATGGTGTAGTCATTCCTCATTGTAAAACCGCTGAGATGGCAAGAAAGTGCGTTGAGGCTGCTAAGTTCTATCCATTAGGAAGACGTGGCGGTGAGTCTAATGTAAGAGCTGCCGGATTTGGCTATCATAACTTTGACTGGAACAAGTATATCGAGCAGCAGAACAGAGATACTCTTGTTATTCCTATGGACGAGGATTTTGAGTTCTCAGATAATATTGATGAGATACTTGCAGTACCTGGAATCGATGCAGTTAACTTTGGACCTATCGATTATGCAAACTCAATGGGACTTAAGATCGGTTATTCAATGGGCAGCGAGGTTAACGATGCATTTAAGCTTCTTGTATCAAAGTGCAAGGAGAAGGGCATCGGCGTACTTGGTCCAGTAGTTCCTCCAACAGTAGAGAATTTAAAGAAAAATATTGAGGATGGATACAGCATGATCATCCTTGGAAATGACATGTGGCATTTCCAGAAGGCTCTCAAGGAGCTTGTTGCAAATTCTGTTGAACCAGTCAGAACAGGCTGCTAAAAACATCACTAAAAACTAAGTTACACAGAGAAGCCTCTTGATACCAGAAATGGTATTGAGAGGTTTTTCTATTTGGCGATTTTATAATTAATGTTGGTATGGTTTGTTATACGTTGTTTAATATAAGACTTAGACCAGGTATAATCAGGTTTCTGACCTCTAAAAGTGCTTCACTGAGGTTGCAGGTTTCTGAGTTTAAGACAAGGAAATCCATATTGTTCAACATGTTGGCATTAGGCAGCTCGCCATTTGTAATGGCCAGCACAGAGAGCCTCATAGGACTGGTAATGAACAGGGTATTGTCACAATATGGCGATGTTTATGACAGCGCTTTGACTATAATGCAGAGTTACATGTAGTTAAGCTCTATGCCATCTATGGGCTTTACTCAGGGAGTGACACCTATTCTAAGCTTCTATTATGGTCTGCTAATAATAATCATGTATTAGCATATTTGCTTAAAAATCCCACTGCCTGTCCGAGGTCTTTAAGTATTGCGAGGCATCTCTTTTTTTCTTTATCTGAAGGAGGAACACAGTCTGGAATCATAATGACTTTTGCGCCTGCTTTATATCCTGCCTCTATCCCAGAGGGTGCATCCTCAAATACTATGCACTCTTCTGGAGATAACTCTAAATCACATGCACATTTCAGGTAAATGTCAGGAAATGGTTTTCCGTTAATTACTTGATTGCCATAAACTATACTGTCAAAATAGTGATAAACATTAGCCTCTTTTAACATGCTTTCTGCAATATCATCACTTGTAGATGTTGCGAGACCGATTTTATAATCATTATATTTAAGATAGGTTAATAAGTTATACAGTCCTTTTTTCACAGGGACGCCATATGCTTTTAGGCGTTCCGCTCTTAGCTGCACGATCCTTGACCTAAATGGTAACAGTTCTTCCTCGTTTTCCATTCCAAAGGCTGTAAGCATTCTAATGGTACAACCTTGTTTATTTATTCCTTTCATGCTCATGAGAAGAGTATCAGTTACAGGAAGATGCATTTCTTTTCCTGCGATACGCATTGCATCGTTAATTAGATTTTCTGTATCAAACATGAGCCCATCCATATCAAATAATGCGCCTTTGAATTTCATAGTATTTTATACTTGTCTGGATTGATTTTTTTACTGTGACCAAAAGCACCATTACAGAGACATACATTTGCGGAAAAGCTGGCTGCTTTCTCCATGGCATTTTTGATCTTTGCAACATAGTACTCGTAATCATTTGACATCTCTGAAGGATTTTCTTCAAGACTCTTAAAATAATTCACCAGGATAGTAGAAGCGTAAGAATCGCCTGCGCCAAGGGTATCGATGGCTTTCACATAGTTGCTAGGCTGGAATATCAGGCTTTTTCCATCATAGAAATATGCGCCTTTGCTTCCGTTGGTTGCTATGATCATTTTGCATCCAAAAGAATGTATCTGCTCCATGTATTCACGTATTTCTTTTAAGGAAGAATCATCTGGTAAAGATAAAAAGCCAAAAGTACAAAATTGTGCGATACTTTCTAACCATTTTATATTATTTATCCATTGATTTGAAAAATCGTAGGAAATAGGTATCCCCAATTTGAACAGTTTCTCGATTTGGTCATCGAAATAAGCATTATTTGAAATGTGTGCTACTGAAAATTGACTAATATATGTTAAGTCATCATTAGTCAGTATAAGAGGAAAATCTCTCAGTACTCCACATTTATTGGAACCGAGGAAAACGCGTTCTCCGTCAATTAAATTAACACATGCAAAACCATTGGCTCCGTGATAATGGCGGCAATGACTATGATCAACTCCAAGCTCAGAAAGAATTTTTTGATTGTGCGCAGCTACTTCATCATCTCCAAAAACTCCCATAAAAGCAGATTTAACTCCTTGCTCCTTTGCAAATACTGCAACATTCATTGCTTGTCCACCTGGGAACATTTCTGACATATTGAGATATACATCACAAACATTATCTCCAATACCTATAAGCTTCATGTATATATAATCCTCCTTAACAGACATTTAGTGCATATTCGTATTATAACATTATAAATATAACTTTCCAACTATTTATTGTTTATAATCTTTAAAAACATAGGTGAATCGGATAAAACATTGATTTAAGTAGGGGAACACTTAAAATACAATGATAATTATGGACAGATTTGTACCATACCAATTGACAATTGTTATATGTTGTTATATGATGTATTAAAATTCATAAGGAGGATTTGTCAGATGAATGTAAAGGAAATTGTTGCTGATATCAAGGCAAAAAAGCCTGATATCAAATCGTTGCTTTTTGTAGGTTGTGGCGCTTCTATGTCTGAGCTGTTTCCTGCAAAATATTTTATGGATCGAAATGCTAAGGTGCTGCGTTCCAGTATTCATACTGCAAATGAATTCTATTATTCAACACCGGTATCTTGTGATGAGACAGCAATAGTAGTGACTTGTTCTCTGAGCGGTACTACACCGGAAACAGTTAAAGCTTCTAAAAAAGCTATGGAGCTTGGAGCAACAGTTGTCAGTGTTACAATTGATCCTAAATCAAATCTTGCGGCTAATTCTGAATATCAGATCATTCATGGATTCCATGCTAATTATGCAGCTAAAATGGAAAAGATGGGCAATGTTCTGGCATTTGCTTGTGAAGTATTGAATACATATGAAGGCTACGCAGATTATGATGCAATGCAGGACGGATTTACTAAGATTTATGATTTGATTGAAAAGGCTGTGCAGTCTCTTACACCTACAGCCAGAGAATTTGGCGAAAATTATGCAAATTCAAAACAAATCTATGTTTTAGGATCTGGAGCTGCTCAAATGAGTGCTTATTCATTTTCTATGTTCCTACTGATGGAGATGCAGTGGATACCAGCAAGCTCCTTTAATTCAGGGGAATTCTTCCATGGTCCATTTGAGCTTGTTGAAAAGGATGTTCCTTACTTGCTTCTTATGAGTGATGGGCCTACACGTCCAATGGATAGTCGTGTGCTTGCATTTCTTCAGAGATTTGATGCCAAGGTAACAGTTGTTGATGCTAAAGATTATGGCCTTAGCACTATTATTGATAAATCTGTTGTTGAGTTCTTTAATCCAATGTTGATTACTGGAATCTTACGTGTTTACGCAGAACAGCTGGCAATTGTACGTAATCATCCGCTTACGATGAGAAGATATATGTGGAAACTTGAATATTGATTGCTGACTAAATTAAGACCTGCCGCAAAATGCGGCAGGTTATTTTGGTTATAATAAAAAATGCCATACACTGATCTTGGATTTTAGCTACTGTGAATCAGTGTATGGCATATATATTTATCCTTTTACGGCACCTGATGTAAGTCCTCTTACAAATTGTTTCTGCATACTGAGATACATTATAACCATTGGCAGTGAAGCTATCAGTATACCTGCTAACATGGTAACGTAATCGGATTTTAAGTCTCCCTGAAAGGTCATAAGACCAAGTGGGATTGTTATTAGATTTCTTGACTCAAGGAAAATATTGGCGAACAGGAACTCGTTCCAGACAAAGTTTAGATTTACTATTGCTGCAGATGCTAATACAGGCTTTGAAATAGGAAGTATTATCTTATGGAAGATTTGAAATCTTGTAGCGCCATCGAGTATTGCGGCTTCCTCAAGCTCTTTAGGGATCCCCAGAAAATATGACCTTAAAAGGAACATTGTAAATGGAATACGGAATGATATATAAGGCAGGACGACAGCCCAACGGGTATTATACAGTCCTATTGCCTGAATCATTTTAAACAGAGGGACTAGTGCTACCTGTTCAGAGAGGGCCATTCCTCCCAATACAATCAGAAACAATGCGTTTTTTCCGGGTAGATCCAATCTTGTGAGTCCATAGGCTAGTAAAGAAGAGAGGATCAGTATACCGCTAAGTGCCATTGCACTTGTAATCAGCGAACTGAAGAAGTAATTGTACAGGCCTTTATTCCAGGCATTTATCCAGTTTTGAAATACTGGAACAGTGGGTAGTGCTATTGAGTCGCGGAACATTTCCTGATTTGTTTTTAATGAGTTAAGAAACAGCCAACATATTGGAAGTAAGATGACAAGTACCAGTATCATCAGAAAAAGATGAATCAGGAAAGCCATAAAGATACGCTTTGTATTTATATGCTGTTTATTCATTTTGTTATCTCCTTAATCCTGACCTGATTTGGTTAATTTAAGCTGGATTATCGAAAGAGTTACGGTTATTACAAATATTAGTACGCCTGTTGATGCAGCCATACCCATGTCATCATGAAGGAAAGCATTCTGATAAAGGAACAGACCTAATACTTGGGAAGCATTTCCAGGACCGCCGCTTGTTGTGGTATAGACTTCTGTGAAAAGTTTAAACGCACCGATGATTGTTATGATAGAACATACGAGTAACTGCTCTTTGGCTAGTGGGATATATACACTTAGTGCACGGCGTAATGGACCTGCGCCGTCGATTATAGCGGCTTCTACATAATCCAATGAGACATTTTGAAAAGCAACGATCATAAGCATTGCTATATAGCCGGTATATTGCCATTGACTCATTGCTATAATACAGAATATGGCCAGATTACGATCACCCAACCATATTTGCTGTAGATCAGGACGACCGATCGTTTTTAAAAATCCATTTAACATTCCTGCCATGGGATTATATATAAAATTAAACATCAGGCCAACAGCAGTGAGAGAAATCAAAGATGGAATAAAATAAACGCTTCTATAGAAGCTTCCCATTTTGCCGACTAATTTATTTTCTAGTACAAGTGCTATGATAGTTCCAAAGCCAACCTGTACAATTAAAGAGATAATACAGTAATAGATGTTATTTCGTATCATTATTGGGAATGTTTCATTGGTGAATAATCGCCGATAATTATCCAGTGCAACAAATTTCATACTCGTTGAGTATGATGAAAGACGAAAGAAACTGTATATAAAATTAGTAATGATAGGAACATAAACGAATGCCAGTACCATGAAAAGGCCGGGCACAATATAAAGATAAAGTGATTTTTTTACTTTTTTTCTATTCATAAAAACCTCCTCGATAGCCATGCTTAATCAGATACTGCATGTTGTTATGTTTATGATCGATGGGAAAATGTTATAAATAAAGCTGCTGCCATTTGACTTGTCATCTTTGGCAACAGCTTTTATCAGGCGTGATTTGTTACTCTTTACAATTAAAGTATAGACCGACAGCAATTAGCTTATTAATGATTTGGCCTCTTTAGCTGTAGCCTGAATTTTTGCCATGGCTTCCTCTGATGTTACATCACCATTAATGACATCTGAAATCTGCCTTAGATATTCTTCACAAACTGTAGAATATAGGGATGCGTCAAACCATGGCCCCATCTTCTCTGCATTTATAATAAGGTCATAAGCCTCTTTTAAGCCCTCATCGGTAAGATTATCAGCTACGCCTTTAGACGCATTGAACCATCCAACAGATTCTGCCTGCTGTGCACCGACTTCAGGTCCCAGGAACCATTTTAGGAAAGCTACACATTCATCGGGATATTTTGTGTTTGCAGAAATGACAAAGCCCTCAGGCTCTCCTGTAAGAATATCTGGATTTCCGTCGCCCTCAACAGTAGGGAACATAAACATACCCCAGTTAAAATCAGTACCTTCTGTCTCCTGATAAATGTTTGTGATCTCAACAAGCTCTATATAACATATAGCGGCCTGACCTGTTGTGAAAAGTTGACGAGCCATGTCGTGAGTCATACCGTTGACTCCAATGTTCATATAAGGGACAAGCTGTTTAAAGTCATCCAAGGCTTTAACATATCCTGGATCTGTAAATAAGCTTGTGGTTGGCTCGAAATCAGAAGCTCTGACATCATCAGCTACTAACATCTGATTTAAAGTTCCGATATAATGAGCGCCAGGCCACTGATCCTGATTGCCCTCTGCCAATGGGGTGTATGTTCCGTCGGCCTTTATTGTTTCCAGAACTGAGAGGAATTCATCCCATGTTTTTGGTATTTCAAGTCCGAGCTTTTCAAAAATATCACGATTATAAGCAAACACCTTGCCATCAAGTCGGAATGGAATTCCGTAGACCATGCCGTCAGAAGTTGTATAGTTAACCATCTGTGATTCAATAAGACTGTCTTTCCACTCACTATCTTTTTCGAGATATGGCGTAAGATCAAGTATCAAATTCTCTCGGATAAATCTTTCGGAGAACTCACCCGCCCAACTATAATAAATGTCTGGTTCTTCTGCAGTACCGACTACAGTTTTGATTTTCTCCTTAAAAGGCTGGTTCTGTGCGCTGGTTACAACGATATCAATATCTGGATGTGCTGCTTCGTATTCTGCTATTTTTTCCTCGATGAAAGAATTGGCAGGATCCTCAGGGAAACGGTGGAAGAACTTGATCGTTTTTACATCGTTGCCTGATGTATCACTGGCGTTTGCAGCATTGCTGTCAGCATTAGTGCCAGATGTGGTTTCATTACCGGATTTTGTACCAGTAGTAACGTCGGTGGAAGACCCACATGCTGCGAGAGAAGCTGACATTGCAGCAGTAAGTCCAAGTGCCAATAAACGCTTGATTGTAGATTTCATCATTTCCTCCTTATTCATACACTCCTCTATGTATGTTTGTTGGAAACATTATATAACATCATATTAGCAGTAACAACTAAATATTTTAAATTGCATAAATATTGTTGCAATTTAATTAGAAATATAGCAAAAATATGTGCAAAATATATAAGAGCCTTCTTAGAAGGCTCTTAATTGTACTATAACGTCATAATAAAAAATTGTTACTGGAATATATAATGGTTATAAATCATCTGATTATAGTCAATGTATAGTGTTCAGGATTAATGATAAGTTTTGTATAGTGGATAACATTGCGCTCAGCATCCATCACCGTTTCTCTGTGAAGTAATAATGGCTGTTTATCAGGGAGCTCCAGTGCTTCCTGTTCCTGCTCGGAAGGAAAACATATTGAAACGGTTTTAATGTAATGTACAGGTATCGTACCATGGCTTTTTAATATTTTATAAATTGATCCGTTCAGGTTTTCACTAAGGATATAGCCATATTTTTCTGGAAAATAGTTTTCTTCAAGCATTACCTTCCATTCGTCACAGCCGCGGATCCTACGTATGCATAAAACCTTATCGCCTTCATTGATGTTTAGATGTTTTGCTATACTTATAGATGCTTTTTTCCATTCAAGTGATAAAAGTTCTGCTGAGGCTTTACATCCATTCATTTCACAGCTTTCTGTAAAACTCATGACACCTTCCATAACACGATTTAATTTTTTTGAAGCTACAAATGTACCAATGCCCTGCTTCTTAACAACAAAACCCTCGTCAGACAACAATTCCATGGCTTTACGTACAGTGATGCGGCTTACATTATATGCTTCACTAAATTCCTGTTCAGTCATAAGTTTATCGTCTTCTTTGAGCTGTCCGGTAGAAATTTGATTTTTGATTGATTCAACCAATTGTTGATATAGTGGTGTTGCTGATTTCTTTTCCATAAATATCATCCTATAATGTATTATAAACAGTATATTATTTATTATAGCAGATTCATAAAATATGTAAAAGCATGTTAGCGTTTAGGATAATATTGAATTATATTTTTAATGTACTCTAATGTGACATTTAAAAAAAGAATCTGAATGTTTAGCAGGTGGTAAATGATAAAAAAACGTAAAGCAATATCAAAACTAACAAACTAATAAAAAGACAAAACATAATTGATAAAATTTTTTAAATATTCTATACAAATTCATAATTTGGTCGATATATTTAATAATTAATGTTGCTAAGAAAAAACTTTATTTGTTATCATTATATATATTACAAATAACGCTATTTATATAACTATGAGAGCGATGATAAATTATTTAAAAAGTAAAAGAATTTTACATATAATATGTTCCATTCTTTTTGTAATGGGGGTAATCTGCCTCATTGCAGCTTTTACGTTGCTCACATTACACATAAGAAGAGACAGGCAATTACATCGAGATTATGGCAATACCAAGATTGACCATAAGATATTGTTCTTAAGCTCATATGACTCTTTGTACTACACATATGATGATCAGATCGTAGGATTGAAAGAGGCTTTTTTAGGTAAGAGCATTGAGTTTGATTCATCCTATATGGACGCCAAACGTTTTAGAGATGCTGAGGATATTGAGGATTTCTATCAGTTTTTCAAAAAGAGATATAACAATAATGCAGCAGGGTATGAGGCGATACTTTTAGGAGATGACGAGGCTTTGAAATTTGCATTGCAACATAAAAGTGAGCTTTTTGATAAATTGCCTATGGTATTTATCGGAGTCAATAATCTGGAACTTGCTATAGAGGCTGAAAAAGATCCGTATATAACGGGATTTTACGAAAATGATTATTTTGATGAGACCCTGCAAACTGCTATGTTGACTTTGCCTGACAGAAAAAACCTTGTAGCAGTGCATGATGGAACAGGAACCGGAAATGTGGACAGGACTAGATTTTATTCTTTCAAAGACAGGTACCCTGATTACACATTTAATGATATCAATATAACATCCTTTACAGAAGATGGGTTTATCAACGAATTACGAAAATTACCTGAAGACTCCATTATATTTTTTATGACTTGTTATGAGGATATGCTCGGACAGAGACATTCGATTTATGATATAACCAGTTACCTTGTGGATAATACAGATGTTCCTATTTTTAGAAGTTATGCCGGCGGGAGAGAGTATGGTGTCCTTGGTGGTACTTATATGGATTTTGTTGCTCAGTCTAAAAATGCGGGTAATATTATCTCTGAGGTTTTGATTGACGGGACTAATATATCAAGTTATAAATTGTCGCTAAATACTCCTGGTATATCACTTTATAATTATCCATTAATTAATAGATATGGCATATCAGAACACCAGCTTCCTCCGGATACGCGTTATGTTGATAAGCCTGTTGCATTTTGGGAGTATTACAAAGAAATTTTACCTGTAGTTATCCTTATGATGGAGGCAATGGTTTTCTTTATTATTACCATGGCTGTGGCCCTTGTTAATGAAAAACATCATGTTAGGGAACTCACCAGATCTAAACATGAAATTGAGGATTCTCAGAGTAAATTAAAGTACCAGGCTGAGCATGATGAGTTAATAGGACTCTTAAACAGGCGTACTATGGTAGATAGTCTCAATAAAAGTCTGTCTATTACAGATATATATTCAGTTATAGTGATTGATATTGACGGGTTTAAGGATATCAATGAGAACTATGGACATGATATTGGTGATGTGATCTTAAAGCAGGTTGGTTCTGCGTTAGCTGCCTATGCTTTGAAAAATGATTTAAAGATAGGCCGATATGGCGGAGATGAGTTTATCATGCTCTGTCAGGGTAAGCTTTTAAAAGAAAAATCACCTATAATCCTGGGAATCTCTGATTTATTTAAACGCACATATGGTAAAGATAATGTAAAGCTGGTATTGTCAGCAAGCATTGGTATTTCAAATTCTGACGGAGAGGCAACACCTGAACAGCATATTATCAATGCAGAAATTGCCATGTATGAGGCAAAGGGCAGGGGTAAAAATATGGCCTTTGTATATGCTGAGGAGATGAAGAGTAAGCTTAAAGAGGAGGTAAGGATAAAATCAGCATTTATCGATGCTTTTGAAAATGATGGATTTTATCTCAAATATCAACCTAAGGTATCTGCCAAAACAAAACAGATCACCGGTTATGAGGCATTGGTGCGCCTTAAGGATTCAAGCTATGGTCCAGCTCAGTTTATACCAATCATAGAAAAAACAGGATGGACCACGCGTTTGGGCAGACTTATCACAGAGCTTGCAGTTAAGCAGTTATCTGAGTGGAAAAAGATGGGTAAAGAGATATATCCTGTATCCATAAATTTTTCAAGTCGTCAGATCAATGATACAGAGTATAGCGAGTTTCTGGCTGATCTCCTGGATAAGTATGATGTAGAGCCTAAATACATTGAGGTTGAGATCACTGAGAGTCTATTACTTGAGGAATCTGTTATGACTGCAGAGTTGTTTGAAAAGTTCAAAAAGTTGGGCATAAGGTTATTACTGGATGATTTTGGAACTGGGTATTCATCCCTTGCTTATCTTATTTATGTACCTGTAGATGATGTAAAGCTGGACAAATCTCTCGTGGATACATATCTATGTGAGGGTAAAGAGGATTTTATACGAGACGTTATCTTACTTGTGCATGATATGGGTAAATCCATCACCATAGAGGGTGTAGAGCATGGCTGGCAGTTTGAGAGACTTGCTGAGTTTAATGCTGATACTATCCAGGGATACTATTTCTCAAAGCCCCTGGACCCGGATGAGGCGATAGATTTTATAGTGAAAGACTAATGGGCTAGTCATTTATTTTGTGATGGGATTGACACGTACTTCGGTTAAGTTTGCAACAAAAGGGAGGATATCTTGATGATCATCAAGATATCCTCCTATATATTATGATGTGAGTGTCAAAAGTCGATATCGGACCGCTTCGCGCTTTGCGCTCTCGCGTTCCTCCCACATTCCGCACTCTCAGGCCGCAAAAAGCGTCCTTACGTGCTCCATGTGGGGCGTGTCATGAAGTCTATCTCCCACTTTTGTGCAAGCACACGTGGGAGAAGACTTATGACACTAATATCATATTATTTTCCTTATTCTTTTTTTAATTACACGGTTTTAACAATTACAGTCCTAAGTCCTCTCTGATTTCATGGATAGCCATACCGCCAAATATAAGAAGACCTACACCACCGATAACTAATGTAAATGCAATAGATAAAATGTCAGCAATCATCCTAAATGCCTCCTGCAAAAATATTTGTTTAAGACTCCTGCGCAAGTACTTTTATTTCAACTGTCATGAGTATAAAATTATATTAGTAAAAAGAAAACAGACAAATTTTTATGTTTGACTAAAGAAATACTTATCACTCATTTGGAGGTTCTGAATGGATAAGATCAATGCAGAAGTTTTTTTAAAGGTGCTTGAAACTGGTAGTTTTAGGAGTGCTGCCGACCAGTTGGGATATACTCAGGCGGGTATTAGTTATATCATCAGTTCTATGGAGAGTGAAACCGGGCTGACTTTCTTTAGTAGAGAGCATAATGGAGTCAGGCTTACAAGAGAGGGTGAGGAGATTTTACCTTATATAAGGCAGCTTGATGTTTGCGAGAGACAGTTTGAGCAGACTATAAACGAGCTTAATGGTCTGTCCAGAGGCACGATACGTGTTCAGATTTTTGATAGTATATCTATCCACTGGATTCCGGGTATAATCCAGAGATTCCATGATGACTATCCCGGCATTAAGATAGAGCTCATAACTGAGGAGGATAGTACAAGAGCCGAACAGATGGTGCATTCCGGTGAGGTAGACTGCGGATTTTTCCTTACTACTGTCAAGGAGGATATTGATTATTTTGTCCTCAAAGAGGAGGGAGTATATGCAGTCGTTTCAGAGAATCATCCTCTTGCAATGCTGGATAAATTTCCCATATCTCAGATTGGCGATTATCCATATATTGCAATGAAATATGATGATCATACCGGAATGGGCGACATATTCCATAAACGTAAGATAAAGCCCAATATAGCCTTTTGCATGGATAATGATTATGCCGCTATGGCAATGGCGGCCAAGGGCCTGGGATATATAATCTTCCCAGAGCTGTTACTGACTAATATGCCTAAGGGCTTGAAAAAAATGGAGTTTGATGTTCCTCAAAAGAGGATTATAAGTGTAGGGACAGCATCTATGGCTACTTGTTCAAAAGCGTGTAAAAAATTTATAGAGTATACAAGGGAGTGGGTAAAAGAATTTGATATTAACCCTTGACTTTCAGGTTGTGATTGAGTATTATATCAATCGTTGTTTTTAACAGCACTATATGAGATGCGTGCGTAGCTCAGTTGGATAGAGCGTCTGGCTACGGACCAGAAGGTCGTGGGTTCGAATCCTGTCGCACGCATAACTAAAACCCGAGTCGTTTGACTCGGGTTTTTTTAATCAACTTTTTTACAGTCAGTAGGATTACAACACATAGGTTTATCTACTTTTAGATAAGAAGAATACCCTGGTTTATTTGGTGATGGTGGAGTTTTACTCTAGAGCATCATTTTATATTTTGCAGTTATATTACTGATATGAGTTCCAGATCCTTTGAAACTATGAGTACATCTGCTCTGGCACCAATATCAAGAGAACCAATCTCGTTTTCCATGCCAATGCTTCTGGCTGGAGTTGTGGTTACTGACTTGACGGCATCTGCAAGAGGGATACCAAAGGATACGGCCTTTTTCATACAATCATAAAGATTGGTGGCGGATCCCGCCAGAGTACCATCTGTCAGAGTGGCAAGATTACCCTTTTTAATTACGGTTTGACCGCCTAATGCGTATTGTCCATCATACATACCAGTGGCCTCCATAGAGTCACTGATGAGACATACTCTGTCAGCCCCAAAAATCCTAAAGATAGTCCTTATCATAGATGGATGTATATGCAGACCATCACAAATGAGCTCCACATAAACATTTGCAGCATCCGCAGCTGCGCCAAATACACCAGTATCCCTGTGATGGAAAGGCGGCATGGCATTACATAAATGAGTGACATGATCTGCGCCAGTCTGAAAGGCCGCTATGGTTTCGTCATAGGTTGCCTCTGTATGACCAATTGAGATATGCACCTCATCCTTGAGCTCTTTTATAAAATCCAAAGAACCAGAAAGCTCTGGTGCCAGAGTGACAAGCTTGATCCTGTTGCCGCATAAATCGTTGAGATATCTGAATGCATCAATGTCTGGAGTTCTTATGTACTTTCCGTTTTGTGCGCCCTTTTTGTGTGCAGCAATAAAAGGCCCCTCCATATTTATACCAACTATCCTTGCCTCATCCTTACTGCCTGAAACCTGGTTTGTAGTATCAAAAATCTTTTCAAGCATTTCAAATGACAGTGTCATAGAGGTAGGGCAGTAACTGGTTATCCCATGTTGCTTTTCATATTTCAATATGGCTTTGAGCCCCTCTGGAGATGCATCACAAAAGTCATGGCCATAGGCACCATGAGAGTGAATGTCTACAAGTCCTGGGAGCACATACCTGTCAGAGGCATCTATTACAATGCTGTCCATCATGGCTTTTTCTCTATCATTGGTAATAACGCCATCTGAAATATATATATCCTTTACGGAAAAAGCTCCATCAGAGCAGTAGACATTTCCATTTTTTATGATCATATTAATCGTCCTCCCTCGGCTAATGTATGTTGTTTGAGTATAAGTGATAATGCCTCTGAATCAGCAACAACAGTAACATTGTTATGTAACTGAAGTATAGATGCTGGAATAGTTGGAGTTATTGGGCACATGGACTATTGTATAACGCTGTCGCCCTATTGTCACCAGAGGCAACAAGTATATGGAAGTACTTTCTGAACTTGTATAAAATGCACAAATATGCAATAATATTCCAGGAAAAATAGTGCATAATATGACAAAATTTAAGGACTAATAAAAGAACTTTCAATCTATATATTAAGTATTGAAAGTTCTTTTATCCACTGTTATATTGAACATGAAAGAACTTTGTACAAGGGTTAACTAAGTGACAAGGAGGTTGAGTGGGTTTTGAACAAGAAATCATTAATAGTTTCTTTAAAGGGTAAACTGATAGTATCTTGTCAGGCTTTGGATGACGAGCCATTACATTCATCATTTATAATGGGGAGGATGGCGTTGGCAGCACGTCAGGGTGGTGCAGCCGGTATAAGAGCTAACACAGTTGAGGACATTAAAGAAATAAAAAAGAATGTAGATTTACCTATCATAGGCATTATCAAAAAGGATTATCCTGACTCAAGGATATACATTACACCTACAATGAGGGAGATTGATGCTCTTGTGGATGAGGGTACTGCGATCATAGCCACTGATGCAACAGACAGGTTACGTCCTGATGGAGTAAAGCTGGATGATTTTTATAAGGAGATAAGAGAGAAATATCCCGATCAGCTTTTGATGGCAGACTGTTCAACAGTACAAGAGGCAATACATGCTGATGAGTTAGGGTTTGATTTTATCGGCACGACTCTTATTGGTTATACTGAGGAAAGTGAGGGTTATAAAATAGCTGCCGATGATTTTAAAATGCTGAGAGATATATTAGCTGCAGTTAAGCATCCTGTTATTGCAGAAGGAAATATCAATACTCCTGAGAAGCTCAGGAGAGTTATTGACTTGGGAGCTTACTGTGCGGTCATAGGTTCTATAATTACCAGACCACAACTAATTACAAAGAGTTTCACTGATGCTTTAAATTAAATGTATTATGGGATTAATTATGAGTTTGTATGGAGGAAAGTGATGTTTAAACAATTACAAAAGCTTGGAAAAGCTTTTATGCTTCCAATTGCTATTTTGCCTGCAGCTGGTCTTTTACTTGGTATAGGTAGTTCTTTATCAAATCCAACTACTGTTGCAGCTTATCCTGTTTTGGATCAGCCGTTTTTACAGGCCATTTTCGGTATAATGAGTGCTGCCGGAAATACTGTATTTGCCAATTTGATGTTACTTTTGTGCGTCGGTCTCTGCGTGGGCTTAGCCAAGAGAGATAAGGGCACAGCAGCTTTGGCCGGTGTTGTTGCATATTTAGTTATGAATGCTTCTATCGCAGCAATGCTCTCAATATTCCGACCAGATGGTAATGCCATAGATACTGGTGCGATTGGTGCTATAGTTATAGGTTGCGTCACTGTATACCTCCATAATCGTTACCATAATATCCAGTTGCCTCAAGTGCTGGGATTCTTTGGTGGATCCAGATTCGTACCAATTGTTTCATCATTTACTGCAATTTTTATGGGTCAATCATTTTTCTTGTGGGATTGGCCATGCCACACTATAGGTTGCTAATACCGTCCGCCAGCCTTGACATGAACCTCAGGCAATGCTTCAGGGTTATCACCCCGACGGCGACGAACT
>Ga0256405_10006890_pt1 | contig 17679 bp, 10 predicted proteins | sample RumenRJG_02DNA_FD_189096 | JGI IMG/M metagenome (GOLD analysis project Ga0256405, IMG submission 189096) | Bovine rumen microbial communities from Lethbridge, Alberta, Canada - RJG_02 | ecosystem: Host-associated > Mammals > Digestive system > Stomach > Rumen | place: Canada: Alberta...
TCGTGAAATGCAGGCCCGCTGTCGGTGCCGCGGCGCTTCCGTCGTGCTCAGCGTAGACCGTCTGATAGCGGTTCCGGTCCTTCAGCTGGTGGGTGATGTAGGGAGGAAGCGGCATCTGTCCCAGCTGATCCAGGATCTCCTCGAAGATCCCGTCGTAGCTGAACTGGACAAAGCGGTTTCCTTCCTCCGTCTGTCCGATGACGGTCCCCTTCAGGAGCCCGCCGCCGAAGCTCACCACAGTGCCGGTGCGGCACTTCTTTCCCGGCTTCACCAGGGTCTCCCAAATGTTGTTCTCCTTCCGCGTGAGAAGCAGCACCTCGATCTTCGCGCCGGTGCCCTCTTTCTCGCCGATCAGCCGGGCGGGGATGACCTTTGTGTCGTTGATGACGAGGCAGTCCCCTTTCCGGAGATATCCCTTAATGTCCCGGAAGGTCCGGTGCTCGATCTCCCCGGACTTCCGGTGCAGGACCATCAGCCGCGAGGAAGCGCGGTCCTCCAGCGGATCCTGCGCGATCAGCTCCTGCGGCAGTTCATAATTAAACTCACTTACATCCATTCCTGTTGTGTTTCTCCTGTTGTTTCTTATATGACGGATGCTGTACCTTACTGAAGGGCGTGATCCGCAGCGGTGTCTGCACCTTACTGAACGGCATGATCCGCAGCGGTGTCTGCGCCGCCTTCCACGGAAACCTCCGCTTCCGCGCCGCTTTCCGCGGTGCTGCCGGTATCGGCCGCATTCTCCGCTCCGGCTGCGCTCTCCACAGCACTCTCTGCCCCGGCTGCGCTCTCCGCCTCAGCCGCGCTCTCCACCCCGGCCGCGCTCTCCACAGCACTCTCTGTGTCAGCTGCCCCGCTCTCAGCAGCGGAAGGATCAACACTGACATTGACCTCGACCACAGCCTCCTCGACAGTCTCCTCGGCCGCGCTGCTTTCCGCGGCAGACTCTGCCGCAGAGCTCTCCGCTTCTGCTGCCGCCTCCGCAGCGCCCTCACGGAGTTTTTCATAGACTGAGCCGAGCTTCGCGTCGCTGACGATAGCCTTCGCGAGGGCCGTCCGGTTTTCATTGTTCAGTTTCTGGACCGCCTCGGAGCCGTCCGCAAGGCGCACAGCCTCTGCCTGCTCCGCCGTGAGATCCTCATCCATGCGGAAATAATACTGTCCGTCCTGCGGCACCGCATAGGCGCGGAGCAGCATCGGCGCCGGCGTATCCACCTTCCGAAACCATGCCTGCGCCGTGACGTAGACGATGTATTCACCCTCATTCACGCCCGGGATCACATAACTCAGCGTATTCTCAAACGTGTCGTAGAGCTTTTTCCCCGCCGCGATCTGCGCGCGCAGCTCTTCCGTCCCCTCCGCGTCCGAACGCCCAAACAGCCGCAGCATCGAGTCCGCGTCGCCCTTACACTGGGCGTCCAGATAGGAACTCACGAGGCGGTCGATGCCGGGCTCCGTATTCCGGACCAGCTCCGCATTGGCGTAATCATACGGCTCGGTCTCCGGTTCCGCCGCAGCGGTCTCCCCGGATGCGCCGGTCCCGTCCTCTCCCGGCTTCCGCTCGCCGGGCGCCAGCGTCTCCGACTGGGCCGCAGCGGTCCCGTGGGTGCCGGCTTTCCGGTGCTTGACGCGGTCCGCAATGACAATAAAAAGGATCAGCAGGAGGACCAGTACGGGAAACACCAGAAAACGGATCAGTTTCTTCCGGCGAACCGCCTCCTGGGCTGCCTGGTTTCTTCGATTATTTCTTGCCACGGTCTGTTAACCTCCATAAGCCTGTCCGGTCACCCCGGACAGGCAGGTCAGCTTCTTTGCAGTTACGCCATTATAGCAAATGGAAGGGTAAAAAGCAATGCGGCAGAAAACCGGCGCCGCACGGATATTCTGTGCAGCGCCGGTTCTTTTTCCTGTCTCAGATTTGGTAGAATCCGACCTTCTTGTAGACCTTGCGCAGGGTCTTGTTCGCGATATAGGACGCACGGTCCGCGCCCTGGCGGTAGATATCGTCCAGGTAGGCCTTGTCCTTGATCAGGCGGTCCGCCTCCTCGCGGATGGGCCGAAGGGTATCGATGACGACTTCGCCGACTGCCGGCTTGAAAACGCCGTAGCCTTTGCCCTCGAACTCCTTCTCGATCTCCTCGAAGCTCTTTCCGGTCAGGGTCGCGTAAATGTTCATCAGGTTCGCGACGCCGGGCTTGTTCTCCCGGTCGTAACGCACCGGGTTCACGGAATCACTGTCCGTGACAGCGCGCTTGAACTTCCGGGCAATGGTATCCGGATCATCCATCAGGAAAACACATCCCTCCGGGATGGATTTGGACATCTTTTCACCCGGGGTGGTCAGGCCGTAGATCCGGGCGCCCATCTTTGAGATATAGGGTTCCGGGATCTTGAATACGTCGCCGTAGATGGAGTTGAAGCGCTGGGCGATGTTGCGGGTCAGCTCGACGTGCTGCTTCTGGTCCTCTCCCACAGGGACATAGTCCGGCTGATAAAGCAGGATATCCGCAGCCATCAGCACCGGGTAGGTGAACAGGCCGGCGTTGATGTTGTCCTTATGCTTCGCGGACTTGTCCTTGAACTGCGTCATCCGGGACAGTTCACCGAACATGGTGTAGCAGTTCAGGACCCAGGAAAGCTGCGCATGCTGCGGCACGTGGGACTGCAGGAAAAGAACGTTCTTCTCCGGGTCCAGGCCGCAGGCGATGTACTGTGCCAGCTGGTTGACGGAGCGCTTCCTGAGATCTGCCGGCGTCTGGCGCACCGTGATGGTGTGCATGTCAGCCATGAAATAATAGCACTCAAACTCATCCGCGCGGTCCGCCCAGTTCTTGATGGCGCCGAGGTAATTCCCAAGGTGCAGGTCTCCGCTGGGCTGGATGCCGGAAAGCATTCTTTTTCTGGTCTCTTCCATTGTCTGATTCCCTCTTTTCTGTTCGTACACTTGCTTATTTATATACCACGAAAATCTGGTATTGGCAAACTCCGAAGCAGGAAAAAAGGAGCCTTCCGGCTCCTCAGTCAGCTTTCCCCGCTTCCGCAGACTGTATTCAAAGCAGCGATATAACGGTCCGCCTTTTCCTGTGCCCTGCGGAAACACTCCAAAGCGACGGTCTGCGCCTCTGTCAGGGAACCCGGCTCCGGCCGTTCGATCACGGGGCTCTCCAGGGATCTCTTTAATGTCTCCAGCATTCCGGAAAGATGTTCGATCTCATAACTCTGTGTTCTCACCAGATCCTGAAGCCTGGACCGGTTCAGCCTTCTCAGTTCCTTCTCCGTCATTTTTCGGGCCCTCCATCTCCGGCTTTTCAGCAGTTTCAAATCCCTCCGGCTTTTCGGCATTTTCAATTTCTGCCAGCGCTTCATTCCACTCCGCTGCTTTTCCTGCGGCAGAAGCTTTTTCCTCACAGATCCGGCGGATGTTCCAGAGATACTGGTCTGCCGCTGCCTGCGCGGTCTCCAAAAAAGAATTCAGTGCGATGCTTGCCTCCGCAACGCTTTCAGCTCCGGAGATTTTCTCTTCTTTCCGGGACAGGTTTTCCCTGGTCTTCTCGAGCTCGTCCCTGAGGCGGTCAATCTCCCTGCTCTGCGCCAGCAGGACCTCCAGCAGCTGTTCCCGGGTGAGCTTTTTCAGTTCTTTGTTATTCATCGTCTGGATCCTCTTTTCATTTCCCTGCCTTTTTCTTTCCCGGGATCAGGAACAGCAGCAGCATGAGCATCAGCAGGACCGGGACTGCAAAAAACGGGGCGACGTACGCGGAATCGATCAGGATCGCATCCGCCACGACCTTCGCCTCGCCCTGGGCATTTTCGATCCTGTGTCCCCGGACCAGGAGTCTGTGGGTATTGATCCCGTAAGGCGTACAGGTCACCAGAGTGCAGAAATCCTTCCCCGGCCAGATCTGCAGGTCGGAAAGATCCGACGGTTCGACCACGCGGATCTGGTCACACTCATAGGTAAGCGTCTCATTCAGGATGTTCAGCGTCCAGGTATCCCCTTCCACGAGCTTGTCCAGATCAGTGAAGAGACGCGCGCTCGGAAGGCCGCGGTGTCCGGAAACCACGCAGTGGCTGCCTTCCCCGCCGACCGGAAAGCTGGTCCCTTCAAGGTGGCCGATGGATGTCTGCAGGACGCTTTCACTTACTCCGTGATAAAGCGGGAGCGACACATTGATCTTCGGGATATTGATGTAACCCATGTTTCCGGAGTCGTTAAAGCGGAGCGTGTTGTTGTAACGTTCCAGTTCCTCTTCTGTCAGGATCCACTTGATGCCTTCCCTGGAGAGATCCTCATTATACTGCCGCGCTTCTTCAATCAGCGCATCGTACTCTGAGGTATCCATGCGGGCGACCTCTGCCGCATAGTTCATGATGGCCCTGGACTGATGAAAGGAATTCCACCAATCACTGAAGGACGGATATATGATCAGTCCCATCCCGGTCAGGAACATCAGGAACAGAACGATGGTTGTAATATGACGCCTTATCCACTTCATGCAGAAACTCCTGAACTTCGGTTCCGCCCCAGCCATTATTCTTCCGGAACCCGTTTTATAAAAACTGCTTCTCCCGGCCCGCCATAAACAGCAAAGCCGGGAGAAGCAGATTCCCTCAAAGGAAACTGAAAATCATGATCCTGTCATTCAGCAGGCGGATAATCTATCCGAATTACTGAACGTTCATGCGCTTTCTGGCAACCAGAACGACTCCTGCGCCAATCACAAGGATAGAACCGATGATGTAGAAGATGGTGGTACCCATGCCGCCGGTGGAAGGAAGGGCGGTACCGGCATTATTGGTCACCTCAAGAGCAACTGCGGCAGTTGCATCTTCTGTTAAAATAACGGGTTCTCTAGCAGTAAGCTTATTGTAACCATTAGGAGCCTTATCCTCCTGCAGGTAATATGTGCCAGCGGCAAGGCCATTGACTGTAGCTTTTCCAGACTTACCGGCAAGGATTGCAACACCAGTCTCTGAAGAAAGCGCTACTCTGTAAATATTGTCTTCAACCTTCACAACTGCGATCTGATTGCCGTCTTCAGCTGCATCCCAAAGCGAGAACTCTGCATCATCCGTAGTAATTGTTGCCTTATCTTTGTCAACCTTATCAACTTCAAACCCATAGGTGGTCACTTTAACAGTGGGGACATCCACGCTCTCATAATTATCATATTCAAGATGAGCGGTATTAGTATCTGCTTCATATACAACTGCATCCGTGTTAACTGTAGCGGTATAGGTAAGAACCAGCTCCTGATTTCCCTTATTGGCAATAACATTTGCTGCCGGAATCGTTGCCTTGTACTGTTTTGCACTGCCTTCAGGATTAGCAACATATTCGGTTGTCGGAACAAAACGCGGATCGGGTGTGCCACCTGGTCTTTTTTATTCCGCTTAATGCTATGTTATCGTGTAAGTAGTTGTAACCCCCGGGAGCCCGGCCTGTTGGTCAGGCTCCCTTTTTGATGGGTTATCGTTTTGTTTTGGTGAGGTGCCCTTCCTTGAATATGGTAGGTGGCCTCAGATGATTTGCTTAGGTGACCTGGTTTTCATCGCTCGTTATACACGATGATATCTGCCAGGTTCCCTTAGGCGTTTGTCTTCCGAATGTTCTTACTGAACGTTCATGCGACGGCGGGTTACCAGAACAACGCCTGCACCGATCACAAGGATAGCACCGATGATGTAGAAGATTGTGGTACCGATGCCACCGGTGGAAGGAAGAACGGAACCCTTATTATTGAAGACATCAGCAGTCTTATGAAGGTCAGCCTCTGTCGGATCAGCTTTTGCAGTGTCAATTGTAAAGGAGACGTCTGCAGACTGATTATAACCAGAAGGAACAGTGGTCTCTTCAAGTGTATAAGTGCCAGATCCAAGTCCGGTAAACTCAGCAACTTTACCTACAGAATCAGATATATGCTCATCAGCAGCATCTTTTTCAACCCAAGTAACAACACCGTTATCCAGCTTGTAATACTTATCTTCGCTATTCTTCAGTTTGAAGCCAGCGCCTGCCAGAGCTTTATCATCGTCAGTTGCTTCTGTGTTATTTCCATCATACTTCACAGCGCTGATGCCAGCAGTATAAACCTTCGGATCTACAGGAACGCTGCTGCTTCCATTTCCATCACCGTAGCTAACAGAAGCGGTGTTGTTGGCATAATCAACAGTCAGAGCATCGCTATTTACTGTTGCAGAATACTTGATGGTAATAACAGTTCCTTCAGCAATGCCATCTTCAAAAGCGATTGTAATGGTATCGCCTTCATTTGGAGTCTCTTTGATTGTGTAATCTTTTGCATCGATACCTGTAACAGCAGCATCATTGTTGTAAGTAAGGCCTGTGCCCATAGTATCGTGGAATACATAATTGTGCTGACCTTTTTCAACAGTAACTGTAGCTGTGTAGCTTACTTTAGTTCCAACCTGAGCAATTGCATTCTTTCCTGCAGCATCAAAGCTACCAGTGCTTACGCCATCAATAACCTTAGTTACAGGAGGAACAACGTTCTTATCTTCTACTTCAGCATTCGGGTTTGTGCTGTCAACAGTAACGACGGTACCGGTAGAAGTTGTGATATAGTAGTAACCATTTGCAAGACCAGATGCAACTGCTTCTGCAGTTCCCGTGGAAGTAACAGTTGCAACCGGAGTATCATCTTTTACATATGCAGCGATAGCAGCAATATCATCAGCAGTCAACTCAACTTTTCCATCTTCTCCTGCTGTAGCGGTTCCGGTATAAGTTACGTTTCCGCCAGCATCAACAGAGAATCCAGCTGGAGCTGTTGTCTTTCCATCAACCAGCTTATAACTAATGGCATCGCCATCGCCATCAGCGTCAAACACTTTGTAAATCTTATAAGTATTAGTGGTTCCGCTTTCAGTTCCATCAGGCGGAGTAATTGTAATGCTACCTGTTCCTGCTGCGAAAACAGCTGTGCTCATACCAAGTACCATAACCATAGCAATCAGCAGAGCGAAGATCTTTTTCATTTTCTTCATGATTGTTTCATCCTTTCTTGAAAAGTTCGTCCCCTTCAGGACTTTAGTATATGTTTCAGCCCATGAAGGGCGTTTGTCACAGTTTATCCTCAGATGACAGGAGCTTTGGCTGTCCGTTCGGTGTCTCGACGGAGCATCGTCGGGACAGCCCGTTATTTAGTTGTGCCATCCCTACATCTGGCAGATCTTAGTTTTTGCCTTCAGCAGTTATGACTCTATGCGTCTTCAGATATCGGCGTCAGTTATTCGTCGAGATCAGAGGCTGTTAGTATAACCTCCTTTCTCTACGCCTCATCCTGAAGCCGTACATCAAAGCGGATGCCATGATAAGGGCGATACCGCCTAATGTATAAGGTAATGTACCGGAGCCGCCGGTGTGGGGAAGAGCTACACCCTTCTCATTAGTGATGGTGAGAGTCTTTCCATCTGCACTCACAGATGCGTTGCTTGGAGAACCAATTAAGACAATGGTTGTATTGCCTTCTCCATCTTCCGAGACCTGGAATTCTACTTCCGCATTTGTGATGATATAACCATCAGGTGTCGTTAATTCCTTCAACTTGTAGTAGCCAACTGGAAGTTCATCAGTTGCTGTGATCATCACGCCATTGTCTTTTGAAGTGATGCCGCCATTAAATGTTCCACCAATTTCTACGTATGTCCCAGTTCCATCCAGTTGGTTATTTCTTAAGAACTGGAATGTTGCACCTTTCAGTCCGTTAGCTGGTGTCTGATCATCAGTCTTATTGACAGCTATTCCGGAAGTGGTCTCCACGGTGTTCGTAAAGGTGACCGTCTCGCCATTTGCAGGCACATCGAAAGTATAGGTATTTGCTACCTCATCCTTATCTTCAGTACTTGATCCTTCAGCGCTTACTGTATATTCGTATGCGCTATCAGCCGCCTCAGTGATAATCATTTCTACACCAACTGGAACATTATTAATGACTATACCGCCTGTATCGGCCACAGTATTCACCTTGACTCTTGCCGGTGTAGTCTGTCCCCAGTCAGCTGTAAAGTTGAAGTCAACTCCGCTTGTTTCTTTGATGAACGTATTCTCAAGAACTTTTTTAATCGTTACATCCGTGGTCTTTCTTGTATTGGTGTAAGCAATTGTTACATCGCCTTCGATGGTATATGACGCCCCATTCGAACTATCAACTGTCGTAGGGTTCTCAATTGCATTACCATTTACATCTGTCGTGATAGTCTTAGTAACATCGACATCGAAGAAACTATCAAAATCTCCTAAGGACTCTGTCAGTGCAAGTGTTGTTCCGTAGGGAACATTTTCAAATGTTTTGCTCGTCTCCAATGTATAAGTCGTGCCATCTTCAACTGTTACAGTTGTCTCCGTACCAGCCAAAGTGAAGTTTGAGTTGTGACCTGTATATGCATCAGAGAACTCAGGCGTAAATACAAAACCTATATTTTGATCAGTATTAAGAACGCTGCTAACAGTTTTGGTTACAGTTACTGTATATTTCTTGATATCCCAGAGAGCGAAAAGATCTTCGTATGGCAATTTCTCATCAGCTGCCACGTAATTAACTACTACGCCATTCTCTGAGAATTTACCAGTCTCCGAATCATATGCTAACCAAGGTGTTGTAGCGTCTGGACTTTTAGCCCAACCAATGAATTCATAGCCTTCATATGAGTATGTACCATTTCCTAAAATTGGAACATTTGCATTCAGTTGAAGATCAGGCTGTGCATAATACTCACCCCATGTCGTGTGTTCAGGATCCGCGGTAGTCTCAACTGTTTTGCTAAGATCTGTTGTTATTGTATTCCCGTTTATATCCTTAGTATTTGTGTACCAGTTGATATGAGTGTTTCTTACCGGTATCTGATCGTACGGCAGATAGACAGGCTGTAGGTGAACCCTATCTTCTGTATCTGCTAATTCTGCTAATACTGTAAGAACATCCCCGGGATTATAAATCTTACCATTGTAATACCATCCCTGGAACACATATCCTTCAGGATCGCCAGCCTTACCCAGAGTGTTTGTTTCTGATTTGTCGGCATAGCTGTTGTTGTCTGTTGGAACACTTGTTGCCTGAATACGTTCGGTTGTAGGTTGGCCTGATTCATCTTCTTTATAAAGAGGATTTCCAGACTCATCCACTGCATCTACGTCATAGACAACTTTGAATTCACCAACCATACGCCATATGGCTCGAATCTTAACATTAGCAGTAATCTCTTCAGAGAAATCATATGGATCACCAAGTGAACCATCTTCATTTACTCTGTACCATCCAACTAACGAATATGCGTCCTGCTTAAAACTGTATTTTTTACCGTCGTTGTTTACTGTCACCTCCCCAATTGTTTCAGAGGAAGATGTACTATATTTCGCTATACGTGCAGCTGAAGGATCTCCACTTGCAGAATCGGGCCATGAAGGATCCCAGCTATTAATTAGGTAGTAGTATTCACCACTCGCATCTTCCACGTAATTCCTGGTAATATCGTTGTACTGCTGTACTTTTCCGCCATACTTAGACCAGAAATATGTCGACTCTGTACTAGATAGTTCACCACCATTGGGGTCTATTTCCACCCTGTACCATTCATCGGTCCAACCAGCAAACACACGTACATCATCGTTCGGCATAGTCTGTGACCAGTCAAATTCTACAGTACAAGCCTGATCAGCATACCACTTTCCATCCCATACTTTTCCAGGATACTGAGAAACCGGAACAATACTAGCAGGGGGCTGATAATTTGTAAGTGAAGCAGTATACTTGACGTTTCCTACACCACGACTTACCGGATTTGCTCCAGTGTTAGTAAAGGTTACATTGGTTAATTCTGTGTTATCAGTTGGATCAAGGTATTTTATCTTATGAGTACTGAGCTGATATCTGATTTCTATACCGTCCCAGTTACTCATGGACACTGATGACCCAGCAGACGTATTTTGCCAACCATTATTTTGGTAGGTTCTGCCACCATAATAGTTCTCATCGTACCGCCTATACTGAGAAACAGTATAACCATCATATTTATTCGCAAATGTGAAAGTTCCATTCCCACCATGACCGGTATCACTTAGCGTGTAAGTTCCATCCGGATTCTCAAGGTAGAATTCATAATCTGCAGCAGCTGAACCAGTATAATAGAAGCGTACTTCCTGATCTCCAGGAACTCGTGTTCCTGCATTCGGTAACACAAACTGTCCCATAAAGGTCATTCCAGATGTTCCACCAGCCGCAGTATAGAAGTTCCAAGAACCAGCAGGCCAGCTATAGCCGTATTTAGATGTTTGTTGTCCATAGAGCCCGGTCCAAACAGTAACCCTCTGAGTACTAGTCGTTGTATTCCAATATGTAGAGTTGTATCCCGGATCGCCGGTATTATAACGGTTTCGATAGAACTTGAATGTCATCAATTTACGATCAAAGTAAACGTTCAGCACTGAACTACCATCTGCTTTAACAATAATTGATGTATCACTCTTAGTACTATTAACAGTAAATCCTGTATACTGACTTTCATAATCAGATGCATTTACCGTTGTTCCACTTGTTGCTGTCTCCGTCTCCTGACCAGCATAATCAAATGTCTTACTATCATCTGATGCGTTTTTATCGTCAGTTATCCTTTGTTTCCAGAAGATAACTGTATAAGTTGTATCCGCATTTGCCCACACTGCATATAGCTCAACATCATCTTCTCTGTCATCTAAGTTCTGATTGAAGTTAAACTCAGGTGGGTTATTCTGCAGCACGCCACTCTCGTTGTACACTGGTTTAGTCTCAGACCAATAGCGGAATGTATGACCCTTCCATGTCGGATTTGCAGGCTTAGCGCTCGCAGCTGTCTGTCCGAGTAGGACAAACTTAGGAGCTGTATACGATGCACCCGTTTCGCCATCAGGATTCGCATTAAAATGGATCCAATGAGCAGACTTATAAACCGGATAATAGTTTGTATCTTCTGTTACTGTAACGTCTGTGTTTGTGATAATTGTTCTGCTGTCGTTATCAGTGCCCGGTTCCGTACTCCAACCCATGAAAGCAAGATTTGACTTGGGGGCGTTTACTGACTGAGTGCTGATATCATATGTGGCCGAACCATTTGTCAACGCGACCTGCACACGCTGGTAAATATTTGTTCCCTCAGAATCTTCATAAAAGTTAATATAAGCAACGTCTCCAAATACAGGTCTTACATAGTAGGTCTTATTTTCGGTTACCGTAATCGGATACTCAGAGCCAAATTGAATTTGATCTCCGTATGTTCCATCCTCGTTGTATATATACCATCCAGCAAATGTTTCTCCAGATTCAACATTTGGTCTACCAACATCCTCTAGATATTCTCCATTTTTGATAATCTGATTGTCGACTGTGTTTCCGGCGCTATCAATAAACGTGTAAGATGAACCATTTGCATTCTGAAAGACGTATGTTGCCCTGATTGTCAGATCTTCTCCACTTTCTATAACTGCGTAGATAGAAAAACCTGTTGTCTCAAAAGAAATTACATCATCGCTTGCATCTGCAGAAAGTATTTCGGTCTTCTTTCCGAAGTGGACAATTGTCGCATTATCGAATATCTCATCTTTCAACTTAATCTCAACACCGACTCTCCCGTTCGGCTGAATCTCTTCATTGCCATTCTTAATCGTGATATCAAAGAGTTTTGCCTTAGTGATGACATCTACGCTGGCTCCAAGCTCTGCGGCTGCATCGGAGAGGTACTTGTCATACTCCTCACCCTTTAGCTCACGGATCTCAAGATCAGAGTCCTTCGGGATGTTTGTCACATCAGTGAGGTCGACCTTAATCTCATATGTACTACCTTCGTCTGTCAGAAAATCTACCGTGATCGTCTCCGTTCCCACAATTCCGTAGACCGAGAATCCGGATGCGCTGAACGCCACACCGTTCAGTGCCTCGCCGTCTCCGTCCACAACTGCTTCGACCAGCTCCGTGCCGCCTTCCTTCGGGAAGTGCACCATCTGCACATCGGCATCCTCCGCGATCTTTTCCGCGTCCTCGTAGTCGATCTTCACGACCACCTGAGACTTCGGCTCGACTTCCCTGCCGTCTGCGTCAAAGATCTTGATGTCGAAGAAACGGGCATAGTTCACGGTGACCTTCTGCTCGCTGTCCTCTGCGGCATCGCTGTTCACTGCACCCTTCGCGCTTTCAAGGTATGCCTGGTAGTCCTCACTGTCCTGAGGAATTTCCGTAACGAGAAGGCTTGCGCCCTCCGGGATCTTTGCATCGGCATCATAGAACATCTTGACGGTGACACCGCCATCAGCCCAGCTGAGTTCCTTTTCCGTGTCGACGGACATCCGCCAGCTGAATTCCAGACTTGCGTCGCCGCGCTTTTCCGCGTTTCTCTCTGCATCGCGCACTGCTTCTTCAAAGCCATCGCCGATTCCGGCCAGGAACTTCAGGGATGCAGTGATCCTGGTCTCCTGATCCGGCCCGGTAACATCCAGGTCATTCAGGATCACACTGTCGCGAAGCGTGCCGTCTTCATCCTCGTCCTCACTGTCCGAGGTCACCTTTGCGGCACCGGATGCGGTCGCTTTCTTCACAGCTGCTTCTTTCTTTGAAGCATCCGCTGCCGTTGCAGCCGTGACTGCCTTTTTCTCAGCTGCCGGTTCAATTTCCGCTGCAGCAATTACTGTATTCTCCGCATCAGAAGCGGACGCTTTTTCAGCGTCTTTCTCTGCGTCTTTCTCTGCGTCTTTCTCCGTATCTTTTTCAGTGTTTTTCTCTGTCCGGACGTTCTTCACGATCCCCGCGGATGCGAGAACATCATCCACGTCGATCTCATCCTGAAGATCCAGGGTGAATTCTGTCCGCTGTCCTGCCGCAAGCACGAACCAATAATCGATCTGGCCGTCACTGTCTTCCCGAACTGTCCGGTGAAGACGGATCTCCTGCCCTGCATTGTCCTCGATCACGGCGACTCCGTCGCCGTCAAAAGCGTACGCTTCGGAAAGGCCGGCATCGACCGCTTCCGCAGCCAGGACGACGACCTTCTCCCCGTTTCCTGCAGGCGACTCCGCGCTGACGGTGACAGACATCGGATCCCCGGCCCATCCCGTCACAGCATCCGCCGAAAGATGCGGATAGGAGCCTTCCATGGTGATCGCAGGAAGGATCAGGACATACGTCGTGACGAACACGACCAGCGCCGCCATGCAGGTCACTGCATTCCGCCAGCGTTTATTCCTCCTGAGCTGTCTGATAAATCCACGAATCAATTCGATTATCGGCTTTTTCATCTCTTGTACACCTTAAATGATTTTGTTTTACGTTTCTGTTCGTTCGCAGCGAAGCGTAAACCTTGTCTGTCCCCCTGTAGTGCAGGTGAACAATGTGAGATCCCAGTCTCCTGAGGTCATGTCTTCCAGTGCTGTGGGATTCAGGATCTCCACATCCGAGACGGCATATCGGAACTCATTCCCGTCCGTGTCGGTGAAGATCACCTTCTCGCCCGGCAGAAGTCCCTTGATCCCGGAAAAATGCTTTCTGTAGTTGTGCGCGCAGATCACCAGATCATCTTTATACGCGCTGCCGGAATACCGGCACGGAGCTTTCTTCAGCTTCTCGTAGTCCCAGTCACTCATCACAGGAAGCGTAATGTCCAGTGCGGGGATCGTGACAGTGCCGATGTAGGCTTCCCCGTCGATCAGGATCTCCGGCATTGCGAGGTCCGGGTTCAGCACCCAGGACGGGATCGGCTTTGCATTCTCCTGACCGTCTGCTCCGGCACCGGCTTCCGCCGGTTCCGTGACCGGGATCTCCGGGATCAGTTCTGACAGGACTTCCCGAGAAACAGCGTCTGCCCTCGTCTCATCCCAGATGTTGTAAGCACAGATGCCGCCCGCGCCAAGAATCAGAAGCAGGCCCAGACCCATCAGGATCCTGCCGATGCTCATGCCCTTTCCAGGCGCTGTTCTGTCTCTGTCATCCCCGGATCTGTTTCCTGTCCCTGGGATCATATGCTCTGTCATTTCAGTTCTTTCGTTCCAGGATGTATCCGGCCGCAAAGAGGACGATGCCTGCTGCAGCAAGGATCGGTACGGGCCACCAGAGCATACCGGTCTTCGGAAGGGCCTGCGGGATCACCTCAGGACTCTCCGGGAGCTCCGGCACCGATGGTTCGCTGACATTCTGGACGGGGGTAGGTACCGAATGTCCGCCGGATGATCCTCCGCCGCCTCCGCCGGAACCTCCGCCGCCTCCGGACGATTTGCTGTAGAGATTGGTAAACCGGAAAACGCTCTCCGCACCGGGTCCGGCCGGTGTTTTCTCTGAGACTTCTGTTGTCACTCCGTCTTCGATCGTTTCGTACCACTGGGTACCTGTGAGCGTTCCGTCTTCCGCAAGTTCAACATCGACATAGAGCCTGTAGGAAGTCTTGTCGAAAGTGTAATTGGAAGCAGTCTCCTGGACCTCGTAGATCAGGTATTCGTAAAGGCCGGGCGTTGTGAGCCAGATCACACCGAATTCTTTTGATCTGCCTTCCTTTGTCACCTTCCCGCTGCTGTCGGTGATCTCCGCGAGTTCAGACGGATACGTCATTTCAAGGTATCTGCTGCCGTCTCCGCCGACCTTCTCCCCATCCGGGAGAGGAGCGTCGCCGACTGCCTGCATCACGAACCGGAAATCCCGGCTCTCGCTGAGGCTGCCCTTGAGCACCTTGACCGATTTCAGGACCGGCGGGTCGGTCCACAGACCGCCCTTCGTATATTTGAGGTTGACTGTCGGGAGGTGATCCCAGTACTCTGTTCCGAGTTCACTGTTCGGCGGGGAAGGGATGCTGACCAGCGCGGTGTCGGGGATATAGGAAAGCTTCCCGTTCTGACCGTCCACGCTTCCGTCAAAATAGCCTTCGATGAGCCCGCCCTGTACGAAATAGAGCCCGAGCTGGTCCGCGCCGAAGTCAAACTTTACTTCTCCGTTCGCTGTCTCGCCTTCCGCAGCTGCCTCGATCCCGGCTCCATCGCTGCGGATGTGATCGGCAAGGGCTTTTCTCAGTGCGGAATTCGCATCCGTAGAGGTGAGGTCCAAACCGGAAAGATCCCCGAACCCGGCATCCTTCAGGACATCCGAGAATGCGCTTGCCGCAGTGTACTCCCCGTTTTCATCGATCTCTGCGATCCTGTAGGCCGAAATCCTGACACCGTTGACCGCCTTCCCTCCGTCCGCCTTGGTCTCAAACGTGCGTACCGTAAGCGAGCCTTCCCGCATATCGACCGGAGCTTTCTTTTCAGAGGTATCGGTCGCCGCATTTACAGTGCTTCCGAGGATGCACACACACCCCAGGACACTGAGTGTCAGCGCCATGATCTTTCTCCGCAAGTTCATTTGCCTTCCTCCCTGTCAGTTTTTCGCTGTTTCAATACCGATCTGCCCGAATGCTTTCAGCGGCCAGACCCTGAAAATGATCTTTCCCACGATTTGTTCTTCCGCCACGCAGCCCACTGCCGTGTTCCGGGAATCCACCGAATAGTCCCGGTTGTCTCCCATCACGAATATCTTTGATTCCGGCACCTGGTAAGGCAGCTTGATGTTTGTCTCTCCGTAGGCCTTTTCCTGAAGATACGGCTCCTCGATCTTTACGTTGTTCACATAGACCGTTCCTTCTTCGTCCAGGTCCACCCAGTCCCCCGGGTTTGCGATCACGCGTTTCACAAGGATCTTATTGTTATAGTAGAAAGCGATCACGTCACCGGTCTGGAACTCGCTTCCTTTTACTGTGACGACGATGTCCCCTTCCTCCAGGGTCGGGTTCATAGACTTTCCGTAGATCTGCAGCACCGGAAGCAGAAGGACTGCCACAAGGATCGCCACAGCTGCGACTGTGATCAGGATCCCGATGGTGCTCCGCAGGACTCTGCGGAAGCTGATCCTGTACTGCTCCCTCTTCAATTCTTTTTCAATCTGCTCAGTCGTCGGGAAATCTGTCCCGAGCTTCGAATAAGCGTTCCGCAAGCAAAGCTTCCTTTCATATCATATGTAACCCCGTCCGGGTATCTGCTGAGGATATTGCAGGAAATATCACATATGCTGTGTTACAAATATGATAGTTATGAATAATCCATTGTTTATCATACTTTTTATGTTATACATGGGTACTTTAACTCAATTAAAAACTTAAGTCAACACACCTTAATATTCCTCAGAGCTTCATTATCAGATACAGGAAGGGTATAAAGGCACATTATTGTTATTGTTGCTTCAAGCTTTCTGCAAAATAATCAGTATTTAAGCAGTCCAGTCGAAATTATTTGCACATTTTTTGTTCTGCAGTCAAGAATTCTAAACAAAAAAAAAGGAGCCTTACGGCTCCTTCCGGCTCTCCACGATGCTCACGTGCCAGAGTCTCTTCCATATGCGTGTGTCCGGCGGGATTCGAACCCGCGATCTCCGGAGTCGGAGTCCGACGCGATATCCAGCTTCGCTACGAACACATCCTGCTTCAGAATGCGTTCCCGCATTCAGAACAAACCATATCATACACGATTTTTCCGCATTGTGCAAGCCTAACCCTTCTTCTTCCGGCCTGTGCCGCGGCTTCCGGCAAAGCGCTGCTTCCGGGTAGTCTGCCCGTAATTGTTCGCGGCGGCAGCGACGGCAGCCTTGTCCGCAGCAGCGCGGCTCTCCGGATCCGTCAGCATGCGCAGCACCTCGGTCATGCGGTCCCTGAGGCGGGCTGCCTCCTCGAAGTTCAGCTCTGCCGCAGCCTGGCGCATCTTCTTCTCCAGCTCCTTCGAGAGCTTCCGGAGTTCCGCGTCGCTCATGGATTCCGGATCCTTCTTCCAGGTCTTATCGTCCTCGATGACCGCCTTCGTCATGGTGATCACGTCCCGGACCGCCTTCTGAATGGTGGTGGGAGTGATGCCGTGGGCCTCATTGTAAGCCTGCTGGATCTGCCGCCTGCGGTTCGTCTCGTCGATGGCCCGCTTCATGGAATCAGTCATCACGTCCGCGTACATGATCACATGGCCTTCGGAGTTGCGCGCGGCGCGGCCTATCGTCTGGATCAGGGAGGTCTCACTCCGGAGGAAACCTTCCTTGTCCGCGTCCAGGATCGCCACCAGGGTGATCTCCGGGATGTCCAGGCCCTCTCTCAGGAGGTTGATACCCACCAGCACGTCGAACTCGTCGAGGCGCATGGCCCGGATGATCTGGGCGCGCTCCAGAGTGTCGATGTCGGAGTGCAGGTAGCGGACCCGGATCCCCACCTGGCGCATGTATTCCGTCAGGTCCTCCGCCATCCGTTTGGTGAGGGTGGTGATCATCACCTTGTGGTGATTCTTCGTCTCTTTGTTGACCTCGCTGATGAGGTCGTCGATCTGCCCTTCCACCGGCCGGACCACCACCTCGGGATCCAGAAGCCCGGTGGGGCGGATGATCTGCTCGGCCCTGAGCATCTCGTGCTGCGCCTCGTACTCGTTCGGCGTCGCGGAGACAAAGAGCATCTGGTCGATATGAGATTCAAACTCCTGGAAGGACAGGGGCCGGTTGTCCAGGGCGCTGGGAAGGCGGAAGCCGTACTCCACCAGATTCATCTTCCGCGACAGGTTCCCGTTGAACATGCCGCCGACCTGGGGGATGGTGATATGGCTCTCGTCCACGATGATCAGGTAGTCCTCCGGGAAATAGTTCATCAGGGTGA
>Ga0256405_10006891_pt1 | contig 17678 bp, 11 predicted proteins | sample RumenRJG_02DNA_FD_189096 | JGI IMG/M metagenome (GOLD analysis project Ga0256405, IMG submission 189096) | Bovine rumen microbial communities from Lethbridge, Alberta, Canada - RJG_02 | ecosystem: Host-associated > Mammals > Digestive system > Stomach > Rumen | place: Canada: Alberta...
GACTCTTCCGTCTATCTTGTACAGTTTTCGGCGGAGCAGGGGGAAGCGGGCACGGTAAAAATGACCCGTCAGGTTTTCCTGCAGCTTCCGGACGGCGGTCAAAAGGAGACCGGGGATGTCCATTTTGCCGGGACATATCTGTTTCCCGTGCAGCTGTCGGTGCGAACGATTGAAGCCGAAAAGACGATTCCCTGCCGCGTGATCGTGAGTCAATCAGGAAACATGGACCGGTTCGCCTATACGGCAGGAACCAGAAACGGAACTGTCCGGTCCGGCGAAAACCTGATGCTCTGCAACGAACGGTTGACGCTTTGGTTCCCGTATCAGGCACAGTATGAGATCTGTCCGCAGCTGCCTTCGGGTTTTGTCATGGAAAATGAAGAAAGCACAATCCTCTCCGGTCTGGTGAGACCGGATATCCCGGGAACGGAACTTCTCTGCCGCTATAAACCGGCTGCGGTGCTTGAGGGACAGTCCGGTGTTTGCCCGGTCAGGGTGGAACTGACAGGAGCGGAATGGACGGATGAACAGTTCCGGTTCACGCTGTGTCCGGCAGATGAGGAAACCCGTGAGGCACTGAACAGGGGATTCCGCTTCAGCAGCGGGGAGGAAGCGCTTTCCTTTGTGGCCGACCGGGAAAAGCGGGAGTTTAACGTATCCGTTCTCTCCGGGGATGATGCATCGAAGGGGATTCAGGTTCTTCAGGGCGGGGAATACAGGTTTTCCCTGGTTCAGGCAGAGAAGGAGGATGCTGGAATTCGTTATGATGAATCGACTGCCGAATTGCGCCTTACGGTTACGGATGACGGGGAAGGACATCTGTATCCGGAACTCCGGGCAGACAGTGATGAACCCCTGCTTTTTTCAAATGCCGCACAGACGTCTCTGTATGTGACCTGCGATGTGAGCAGTCAAATGGAACAGGCAGTCGGCCTTGAAGCAGCGCAGAAAAGAAAACTGCCCGTTTCTGTTTTCTTTCAGGGCATGGACGATCCGGCAGTGACGGTACAGACGGTGGGAAAAGCAGCGGAAAACGAGCAGATCCCGATGAAAGCGGGCAGAATTGATCTTTTTCTGAAACATGGGGAAACTGTTTGTCTGTCCGGCCTGCCTGTCGGGAAATCGTACCGGATTGAATCGGACCATGAACCGGCAGGAATTTTGCCGCAGAGCTTGCCGACAACGGGTACGCTTCTGTATCGGGCGGATAACAGAGTCCTCTTTTCCTTTTCCTACGAACCAGCCTGTGAGGTTACGGTGAAAGGAAAACTGTCCCTGCTGTATCGAAAAGCACAGTACGGTGAGAAAGCCCGGTTTGTGATGCGGCCGGCGGATCAGTTTACCCGGGACTGGCTTGGCGGGAACGATCTCCTTGAGACCGAGGTTTCGCTTGCGAAAGAGCATGCGGCCCAGGGGTTTCAAATGTCAAAGAATACGTTCTCCATTTCGAGTACAGTCCCTGCCGTCACTTTTGCATTTGAGCCGCTTCGCTTTACAGAACCGGGAACCTACCTGTTCGATCTTCATCAGATAAGCGGGAACATGGTCGATACGGTCTATGATGAGACGATCTACCGTGTGCAGATTACGGTGACGGATCCGGATCCCGGTTCCGGGATCCTCCATGCGGAATCGATCATCCTGAAGGATGGGGTGTCGGCAGATCTTTCCTTTACCAACGCCTATGCCGCATCGGGTGAGGCGGTGATTAAGGGTTCACTGCTTCTTGATGGACGCAGACCGGACACGGGCGAGTTCACGTTCCTTCTTTCAGATGAGGAGGAACACCTCATTTTGAGCTGCACGAACCGGGCAGATGGAACATTTGAGTTTCCGCCCATTTCGTATGATGCCTCGGATATCGGGAAGGTTCATTACTACCGTATCCGACAGCAGCCGGGCAGCGCAGGCGGTGTGACGGTGGATGAGCGGGAATACCGGGCGATTGTCGCGGTCCGTGATGAAGGAGATGGCGTTCTTTCCACGACGGTTGCTGCCTTGAGGAAGACCGGTGAAGGCCAATGGTCCCCTTCCAATGAGGTAAGCTTTGCCAACCAATACCAGGCAAAGGGATCACTGGCAATTCAGGGTGAAATCCGGATGCTGGGCAGACCATTCCTGCTGGGTGAGTCCATGGAAATGCTGCTGTTTCAGGAGATGGGGGAAAATGACTGGATACAGCTGGACACTGTTTCCCTGAATCCGGAAAAAGGCAACACGATCGCCTTTTCATTTGAGGAGATTGTGTTTACCCTCAGCGATGTGGAGGAGGCACCGTTCCGGTACAGGGTCGCCGTACGGACAAACGGGGAAAAGGTCCGCGTGGAGGGAAGCGATGAACAGGTGTTTCAGGTAAAGCTTGCGGATAACAGGGACGGAACGCTGAATGTGACCAGTTCCCTGAAAGAGGATCCCTCTTTTGCGCTGATGGCACTGACGGAGAAAAACATCCGCTGTGAATTTGACGATGATAACAACGCAAGCGGTTTCAGACCGGAGATCCTGACGGTTCGTCTGCTGGCAAACGATATGGAATCAGAGAAAATCCGGCTTTCCTCTGACAATGAATGGCAGGCAACAACAGGTCTCTTGCCCATGGCGGATGAAAAGGGAAACATGATCCGGTATACCGTGGAACCTGTTCGTGCAAGACCATACGGACTTACCCTGACCGAAGAGGACCCGGATACATCTGTCCTTGTTGCACGTTATCGTCCGCATTATGGAGCAGATGAGAATGTGTTTACCCGTCTTCTTGCACCGGCAACAGGGGATGGCCGTTCGCTCTGGGAATATCTTGTACTGTTCGCCATAACTGGAATCCTTACGACGCTTGCCCTGAAAAAACGAAAATAACTGAAAACAGATTCAAACAGGAAACTGCGGTGCCTGCTCTTTGGGCGAAAGGACCTTTCTGCCTGGGAGCGGGGGATCTGCGGGATGGAAAGGAGAATGCCCGATGAAAATGCTTTGCCGTATGCCCTTTTTGTGCCTTTGCTGTCTGTTACTCCTGTTTGTCTGTTTCACTTCGAATGCTGTTGCCGTCACATATACCATAAGCTATACGTTTTTATCTTCTTCGGAGAATGTGGAGCTTGATGATGCAACAATACAAAAAATGCAGGAAGAGCTTGATTTGCCACGAAGCTTGGATGAAGGGGAAAGCATAAATATTAAGGAATTGCTAGGAGACAGGTCCTTCCAGTTTGGTGAGAATATTTGGAAACTTAGTACGATTAAACCAGCCATAATAACCAAAATTAGGGAAAATAAGACAGTAAAATTGTATTGGCGTCATGAAAAGAAGGCAGCGAAGAAATGTAAAGTATCCTTTCAGTATGCTTTTGACAGCGGCTGGCGTGAGTTCCCGGAAACAGTGCACGATAGCATAAAGAATCAGTTTCCAATTCAACAAGAGATGGAGATTCTTCAGTATGATGTACTGGATCTTGCGAATATCAACGACTCCTGCTTTGGAAATGGTCGGTTTGTTGATCAGGAAAATGATGGTGTTTGGACGACAGAGAGATACAAAAACAAACTTGGAACGGATCGTGTTATCATTAAGGATGATGTAACGTTTACAGCTGTCTGGACATTTAAAGGGAATGAATATGATGTCCGGTATCTGGCGGTCAGTGCAGATGAAACGAAACCGTTTCCGGAGACACTGACAGAGAGTGCACAGCCGGCTAAAAAACAGAAGGTCGAGAAAGGTGACTGGGTACGGGCCTATGCACCGGACGAGCTGCAGATAGAAGACGGTATGGGAAAATGGGTTTTCACGGGGTATACGCGAAGTGTCATTCTCGGTCAAAGCGGCGACAACTTTTTTATCGGAAAGTGGAAGTATCTGGAAAAGACTCCGCAGGTCACGTATACCTTCATTTCAGATACAATCGGAGCGGATTTACCGCAGGATATTCTGCAATATCTGCCGCTGGATACAAAGGAATACAGTGAGGGAGAAATTGTAAAGGCGATCGAACCGGCGGAAAAGTGTTTCCAGTCCAAACATGACAAAGATTATATATCTGTAAACAACTGGTGGAAGTTTGTCGGATATGATGCCGATGAGAAGACGATGGCGGATGGCGGTGTATCATTTACCGGGAAATGGGTCAGGATAACTGAAGCCAGTACCAGGATGCTGATTTATACGTCGACAGATGAAGATGAGCCGATTCCGGATGAACTGGCCGCACGCGCATCGGATGATCTGGAATCCTTCCCGGAATCCGGTACACCGGAACTTCCGGATGACCGGAAGGTCTTTGAGAATGCGGTGAGCACATGGACATTTGACCGGTTTGTCCATCAAAAGTCAGGGAAGAATCTTGCGGCTGAGATGGTCGTCGGGTACTGGAAATTCACCGAAAAAAGCCGGGAGATCTCCTTTTCGGCACAGTCCGTGACAGAGGGAAGGGAACTGCCGGAAACTATAGGGAATTATCTGCCTGAAAAGGAAACCGCGGGGGCGAGGGAAACGAATCTTGTTCCACCTGAGCCGACAACGAAGGAACTGCGTGTTACCGGTGCCACCTGGGTGTACCGGGGGTATAAGAAAACGGATATTCAGCCGGGAAGCACACCGGTGGACTTTATCTCGGAATGGGAATATGTACCGGATGAACCGGTGAGCGCTGAAATCTGCGGAAAGGTATCGCTTTCGGGAAAGAAGATCAGCGAAGAATCCTTTGAGTTTATCCTGGTTAAAGACAATACGATTCTTGAACAGGTAAACAGTCGGGAAGATGGGTCGTTTTCCTTCAGTCCGCTGCAGTTCAGTGCGGATGATCTTGAGCGAATGCCCGAAAACGGATTTGAATATCAGGTGATGGAAGTTGACGGAGGGGAGACGAAGGATGGCACGGCGCTGGATGGGACAGTCCAGCGGGTAATGGTTCTGCTGGGCGAGAAAGACAGCAAACTGACCGTTCAGGTCATTGGAACGCCTGAATTTATAAATACCTATTCAGCTGAGGCTATGGTTACGGTGAACGCGAAAGTGGAGTTCTCCGGACTGGAATTTGCAGATGGTGTTTTGCGAACGGTCTGTATGAGGCTGTTTTCCTTTGAACTGTATGAAAAGGACGGAGGAAACTGGACGCTCATCGGGTCAGCAGACTGTGATGAGCGGGGCAGGATTACCCTGCAGATTCCCATGGACCATCTAAGCACAGGCCTGCACTGTTATCAGATTGTTCAGGCGGATCAGGCAGATAACCGCATCCTGATTGATAAAAGACAGCTTTATTTCAATCTGAACGTCACTGACGGCGGGGACGGGACGCTGAAGGTGGACCCGGTTTATGTCGGTCAGAATCTGGCATCCGTTCAGAATGTACCGGTAACGCTGCCGGAACTGGTGTTTGTCAACCGTGTGGAAAGCGAAATGCTTTCTGTTGAAATTGATGAGACGGTTTCGGACCGGAATGGGTGGCAGCTCTTTGCCAACGGGATGCCGGTTGAGGTGGAGGAGTCACTGCTCTCACAGATTCTGACAGAAACGGAGAATGAAATCCGGCTTCGCGGCCTTCCATCCTATGATACGGATGGAAACAGAATTCTCTGGAGCGTGCAGCTGGCAACAAAAACAGAGGTACAGATTCTTCAGCTGGACGGAAATGTGAAAGACTCTTATTACGCTGAGGACGGGGAGGTGATCCGTTCCTCCAAAATAGCCGTGGTTCAGACGGAAAACGACTTCTCGGCGGATCTGATTCTTTCAGGCACCGATACACTGCCGGAAATTCAGCTGCAGCTGCTGAAGAACGGAAAAGAATGTGATCATGCCATCAGGGTAGAAAAAATCGATGACACAAAATACCGGCTGACCGCTGAAAATCTTGGGAATGGGCAGTATTCGGCAAGGCTCGAACCAATTTCGGGATATCAGATCCGGTATACCGACGCAGACGGGAAAACCGGGAACAGCGCGGGTGACGGAGGACAGATACAGTTGATGAAGATCCCGAATACGGGTGACAGAGAATCGCTGCTGCTTTTCGCCACAGTCGGGGTGGCTGCCCTGTGCCTGGCAGCATGCTGTACGAGACGGAAAGAAAGCACGCAGGGATGAGGATCAGTTCACTAAAGGCGATTGCCGCCCTTACCGGTTCGGAAGTGTTTTTCTGCAGATGAATCCGGTGGACAAGGGCAGCATTGACAGCTGAGCGGCGTTTCAGGCAGAAAATGGGAAACACACTGAAACAAGACCCGGGGACAGGCGTGAATTGCAGCAGTCAGTCCGTCAAATGGACCATCGGTGATTCGGCCGGAAGCTTTTGTAACGCATTGCAACTCCCTATTTGCCCGATGTTGTCTTGACGGTATCCTGTTGGTCGTGTAAAGTGGTTTCATGATCTGAAACTTTGCTGACAGGCAAACAAAAAGGCATGCAGTCAGACATGTTTCGAAAAATCCCTCACGCGATTCAACCGTTTACAATGAGAAAAACGGAGTATAACTGACAAGACAGGGGCCCTTCCTGCTTGTGTGTTCCATCTTGTCTTCATGGAAATGTTCAGCCTCTGTGCAGCAGCGGCCATAGAACAGCAGAGCGTCTGACCGCTATGCCTGATACGGATCCGCGGCATCTGAGTTTCCGGTGAGACAGGAACTGATCTGACGGATGAGGATGCTGTTGCCTGTTTGGTACTAAAAATGGAGAATTACAGATATGTCCGTGGTTCGAGATGCAGACATTATCATTGCTGTATCAGGGATGACATTATCCCTGATCAGCCTGATCCGGCTTTTTAACCTCAGCTATTTGGAAAAGGAAGTACGCAGATTCTTTCTTATGGTCTTTGGCATTGTCAATGGATATTGTTTTTGTATTCTGCTCCGGGAACTGATCCGGGACAGGACCGGATATGTTTATGCGATGGTGTCCCGCGTGGTTTTCTTCTCCCAGGCATTTCTTTCTTCTTTTCTGACTGTTCTGATTATCGTCTTTTTATTATATCAGAGCAGAGAAGCTGTGCCTTACAGGTCACCGCTGCTGCGAGCGGCGTTCCTGCTGTGGATGGTTTATGTTTGTCTGCTGATCGGTAATCAGTTCACGGGATTCATTTTCCGTGTGGATGATCAGAACCGCTATACCAGAGGACCATGGTTCTGGGCACAAATGACACTGCCGCTGCTGATCATGCTGATCTACATTGTTATCCTGTGGCAGAGACGAAAACGCCTTTCATGGAAGCTGCAAATTGCATTTACCTGCTATGCGGTCATTCCGATTCTGGGCATGCTGATTCAGTCTGTCCTGTTTGGCGTGCACCTGATTGCACTGACCATTGTTGTCGGGACGCTTGTTCTGTACAACCAGATCGTCTCGGATCAGATGGAACGCTATATCAGAAGCGTGGAAGAGAATGCGCAGCTGAAGGTGGATATCCTTCTAGCCCAGATTCAGCCGCATTTTATGTTCAATTCACTGACCACCATTCAGCATCTGTGCAGGAAGAATCCGGAAATGGCCGGGAAGGCGGTCGGAGACTTTGCGGCTTTTCTGCGTCACAATATGGATTCGCTGACCGTTGATAAACCCATTCCGTTTCAGAAAGAGCTTAAGCATGTGCAAAACTATCTGGCTCTGTAGAAAATGCGTTTCGGAGAGGAACTTCAAATTGTCTATGATCTGCCGTTCATGAATTTCTGCATTCCGACGCTGACGGTACAGCCGATCGTGGAAAATGCGGTGACCTATGGCGTCCGGAAAAGTGAAAGCGGAACCGGAACGGTGACGATTCGCTCCAGGGAGTGCAGTGATCATATCGAACTGATTGTTGAGGACGACGGTCCGGGATTTACCCAGAATCCGAATCCCGGGAATGATGAGCGCTCCCATACCGGAATCCGGAATGTGCGGGAGCGCCTGCAGCGGATCTCCGGCGGGAAGCTTGTCATTGATTCGATTCCCGGAAAGGGCACGATTGTGATGTTCCTGCTTCCGAAAGGATCATGTCTGCCGCAATAGAGGCGGTCCATACAGTGGTCAATGACCAGGTTACGATCGAAAAAGAGGAGAAGCATCATGCGGGTATTTGTAATTGACGATGAGGAACATATACTGCAGGAAACCACAGAACTGATGCGTGAGGCTTCAGAGGGTGCTGAGATTCGAAGTTTCCATCGGGCAGCGGCAGCACTCGACGCAATCCGGGAGGGCGACAGACCTGATGTGGTATTTTCGGATATCGAGATGCCGGGCATTTCCGGGCTGGAGTTTGCGGTGAGGCTGAAAACGATTTCTCCGGAAACCCGCATTGTCTTTACCACCGGATACGAGCAGTATGCGGTGGAGGCGTTTCGGATCAAGGCACATGGATACCTGATGAAACCATTGACCATACAGTCACTGCGGGATGAACTGGACTATGTTCCGGAAATGCGCAAAACCTCACAGGATAAGCTCATAGTTCGTTGCTTTGGCTATTTTGATGTGTATTGGCGGGGCAAGCCGGTCATTTTCGGCCGCAAGCAGAGCAAGGAGCTCCTGGCCTATCTCATTGACCGCAGAGGTGCCGCATGCACGGCAAATGAAATTGCCTTGGCTTTATGGGAAACAGAGGGAACGGAGAAAGCGGAGCACAATCGCCTGCGGGTACTGCTCAGCGATTTGCGGAGCACACTGAAGAAAATCGGCATGGAGGAGGCACTGATCCGGGAACACCGGGAGCTGGCTATCCGGACAGACATGATCGACTGCGACTATTTCCGGATGCTGGAGGGGGACATGGACGCCGTGAACGCCTACCACGGGGAATACATGAAAGAATACAGCTGGGCGGAGCTCACCAACGCCAGACTGGAGTTTCAAAGCAAAAACAGTGAATAGAAAGCCTTCCCAACGGTTCAGTCTGACTCAACCGTTGCCAAATTTCTTGAAAAGACCGGATAGTCCGGTCTTTTTTTAAAAAACACATCAACTGTATGCCGAAATTCATATGAAAAGGATCGGGAGGCCCATCTGTTTCAGATGGGCCTCCTCTTAATTATGAGGTCAGCGGACACAGCGGACACGGACAAAGATGCGGATATTTTTGATTGACTTGTAAAGGATGAACTGTTATGATATCAGCGTTTGTGCAGAGGCACAGACATGCAGGCGTTTTTGAGCCGCTGCCCGCCGCGGAGCGGACTTGAAAACAGAACAGAGACCGAGCAATGTCGGGTATCAGATGAACTCGAACGGAGGCAAAAAAATGGAAAAGAAAGTAACTGCGTCAAAATTTGACATTCGCTGGATGACAGGAACGGCGATGATGATCGCTGTCGTCCTGGTGCTTGGCAACACGCCCCTGGGCCTGATTGCCATGCCGTTTTTAAGAGCAACAACGCTGCATATTCCTGTAATTATCGCAACCCTTTTCCTGGGATGGGAATCGGGAATGATCTGCGGACTGACATTTGGCATCCACAGCCTGATCAGCAACCTTCAGGGTGGAACGTTTTTCGCCCCGTTTTTTGTCAATCCGCTGGTATCCATCCTGCCCAGGGTCCTGTTTCCGCTGATTATTTACGGACTGTCCAAAGTGTTTGAACGGCTGTTTTCCTCTTTCAGACAGGGAAGATTCCTCTCCTGCATTCTCTCCAGCGCCATTGGAACGGCAGCACATACCACGATGGTGATGGGAATGATCTTCATTCTTTACGGCGGCCGGATTCAGACAATGCTGACAGAGGGTCTGGGCGTGCCGGACAGCATTGCACAGCATGGCGTGGGAACGGGCATTGCCGTTCTTGGGGTTACCAACGGGGTGCCTGAAATGCTGGTTGCCATGGTCATTGCGCCGATTATTGTTGCAGCACTGGACAAATCGATTGGGAAAAGGTGATCCGGGCAGAAAAGGTCCGGAAACGGATCGGGATGAACCGCGGAATCCGCAGAAGGGATGTATTTCATGATTCTTGTGATGGATGTTGGAAATACGAATATAAAGGCAGCTGTCTTTGATGGAAAGAAACTGGTGAAACGGTGGAGATGTTCGACCGATCCCTCCATGACATCCGATCAGTACGGAATTATCATGATGGATCTGTTCCGGTATCATCAGCTGGACCCAAAGAACATTGAAGGCATCATGATTTCATCGGTTGTGCCTGCCATCAATTACACCATCGAGCATATGTGCCGGGACTATTTTCATCATGAGCCCAGGATGCTCGGACCGGGAATGAAGACGGGCATCAATATCCGTTATGAGAATCCAAGAGAACTGGGCAGTGACCGTATTGCTAATGCGGTAGCGACGGCAGAGCTGTATGGCGGTCCCTGCATCTTTATTGATTTCGGAACCGCGTCGACATTCGGTGTGGTTTCGGAGGACCGGGATTTCCTGGGCGGCGCCATCGGTCCCGGGCTTCGCATGATGAACAGGGCTCTGGCCACCGGAACGGCAAAACTCCCGGAAATTGAGCTTCAGATGCCCCAGTCGACGATTGGCAGGACAACGATTACCAATATTCAGTCGGGAATTCTGGTCGGCTTTATCGGCATGATTGAGAAAATTGTCAATCAGATGAAAAAGGAAATTGGCAGGGAGACTCGCGTGATTGCGACAGGCGGGATGGCTTACCTGATTCGTGATAATTCAGATGTAATTGATGAAATCAATCCGGATCTGACCCTTACAGGCCTTCGGATTATCTACGACAGGAATCAGAACAGATAAGAATCGGGAAACGTCAGCGAATCGATCGTCTTTGATGAAAAGCGGAATTTGTCAGAATGTGTCGAAAAAAAGACATAGTCAATCTGCACAAATTTTCGCTTTTTTCTATTTCTTGAGGGCTCAAATATGTTCAAAATGGCAAAAATCATAAGATTTGTGTGGGCGTAAGGAAAATATTATACAAAGTGTATGTTTTTGATTATGTTTTATATATAAAAGCATTTGTGGAATATTCACAGAAATTTTGAAGGCAACATAATGAAACGTGTAGAGGTTTATTTAAAGAATAGCGAAATAACGCAAGGTCTTTAAAAATGACTGAATTCTAAATGGCATAAATTCCGTGAAATATTTGTGATTTTATTCAATTGCAAACTCCAGGGAGCCTCGGATATAATACGCCCATAAACGCTGAACGTCGTTGACGGGCGTAAGGAAGTAGCGAAAATGCTAGGAGGACTTTTTTATGGCAAGCTTGAAACTGAATCACATCTATAAGATCTACTCTGGTAACGTGACCGCCGTATCTGATTTCTGCCTGGAGATCGAGGATAAGGAGTTCATTGTTCTGGTCGGACCTTCCGGATGTGGAAAGTCGACTACCCTCCGTATGGTTGCAGGACTTGAAGAGATTTCAGAAGGTGAACTGTACATCGGCGATCGTCTGGTAAACGATGTTGCTCCGAAGGACCGCGATATCGCGATGGTTTTCCAGAACTACGCTCTGTATCCGCACATGACCGTTTATGACAACATGGCATTCGGTCTGAAGCTGCGCAAGAAACCCAAGGAGGAGATTGATGCCCGCGTTCGTGAGGCGGCCAAGATCCTTTCTATCGAGCAGCTGCTCAACCGTAAGCCGAAGGCTCTTTCCGGTGGTCAGCGTCAGCGTGTTGCTCTGGGCCGTGCTATTGTTCGTGAGCCGAAGGTCTTCCTGATGGACGAACCGCTGTCCAACCTCGATGCCAAGCTCCGTGTTCAGATGCGTACCGAGATCACCAAGCTGCATCAGCGTCTGCAGACGACCTTCATCTATGTTACCCATGACCAGACCGAAGCTATGACAATGGGTACCCGCATCGTCGTCATGAAGGATGGTTTCATCCAGCAGGTTGACACGCCGCAGAATCTGTACGACTATCCGGCAAACCTGTTCGTCGGCTCCTTCATTGGCAGCCCGCAGATGAACTTCTTCAATGTCAAGCTGGTTAACCGGAACAATGCTGTATGGGCTGACTTTGGCAAGAACAGCATCAAGATCCCGGATTCCAAGGTTCGCAAGTTCAAGGACGAGTCCTATATCGGCAAGGAAGTTGTCATGGGCATCCGTCCTGAGAACATCCATGATGAGGATCGTTTCCTGTCTGTTGCGGATGACAACCTGGTCGAAGCCAATGTTGAAGTTGTCGAGCTGATGGGCTCTGAGACGTATCTCTATCTGCAGACCACCGGCAAAGAGGGGAACGTCATCGCCCGCGTCGACCCGCGCAGCAAGTCTCATACCGGCGACACCATTAAGGTTGCCTTTGAGACCAGCCGTCTCCACTTCTTCGATAAGGATTCCGAGCTTACGATTCTGAATCGTTGATCACTCAACAATTTGCCGCACGAAAGTGCGGCATTTTTTTGTCTCTTTTCAACAAAAACTCCTGCACGATTGAAAGTAAATTTATGAAAAATTATATAAAGTATAGATTTATTCTTCTCGTTCAGTTATAATACGCCATCGCTAAATACATGTGCTTTATTATTTGAAAGGGTGAGAAGAATGGTACCAGAGAAACGTTTCCTGAACCAGATTGAGCAGGCCTTCTCGCACCTCATAACTCAGAAAATTTATTTGCTGGATGTTGAGGGCAATATTCTTCTTCCTTCCGAAGAAGAAGGGAAGAAGATTAACCTGCCGGAATTCATAGATCCCGGGATGTCTGTTTCTTACGATAACAAGACATTCCTCAAAATCGGCATTACACCGGAACTGATTCTCTGCATCCATGACCGTGGAGCTGAGGCACACAACTGCATTATGTTGGCCGGTGAAATGATCCGCTATATGGGCAGGGGAGAGGCGCCGATTCAGAGCCGATATGATGTTTACCGCAGGGTTCTGCGTGAAGAACTGACAGGCTCCGAACTGGAAGCACTGACGCATGAGCACCAGATTGATATGAATCTGGAGCGTACGGTGATTACGATTCAGATTCTGCAGACCGAACAGGAAACCGCGTTCAGCATGCTGGATACGGTTGTTCCGCGAATCAGCACGGACATTCTCGTGGAGATGGACCGGCATACCGTTGTCATGCTGAAGAGCATGGAAAACATTGAAAATATCGAGGAACTGTATCAGCTTTCCGAGGCAATCGAGCAGACGCTGCTGGATGAAACGGGAAAGGGCTGTGTCATTGGTATTGGTGAACCGAAAAAGACCATTCAGGAAATCGGTGAAAGCTACCGCGAGTCCCGCAGGGCAGTGGAAGTAGGCCGGATTTTCCTCGCGGATCAGCACATCTACATGTACCGCAGCCTTGTGCTGGAACGTTTCCTGATGGATATTCCCCGTGAAATGGGCGTCCGTTATCACAGCATTCTCTTCAACAGAAAAACCTCCCGTCTTTTCAATGAGGAAATGCTCCATACGATCGAAATGTTTTTTGCCAAGGATCTGAACCTTTCCGATACGGCCAGACAGCTGTATATTCACAGAAATACGCTGGTATATCGTCTCGACAAGGTACAGCGCCAGACAGGACTGGATCTGCGGAAATTTGATGACGCGGTTACGTTTAAAATGATGATGCTTTTGGGCAAGAGCGGACAGGATAAGCCGCGTCCAGTGTACTGATAACAAACCGGCCTCTGGCCGGTTTTTTCATGGTTTTGCAGATCTGGTCAAATTTTGGCCTTGACAAAGTGACGGCAAATGACCAAAATGAAGAATAAAATCAGCCCTGTTTCAACGCGAAGGATTGTCCAATGCGCAGGGAATTGCCTGAAATGGAGGAAATACGATGAAAAGAAATGCGCTTTTGTTTCTGATTTCAGTTCTGCTGATGCTTTCTGTCACTGGATGTGCCGAGGATTTCAAGCCATTTATCCGTTCAGAGGATACGGTGACGATTTCAAAAGATGAATATGAACGCTATCAGATGTTTTCCAAACTGGATCTGCTTCTCCAGCTGACGAAGGCTTACTATTATGATGAAGTCGATGTGGAGAAGATGCTGGATGGCGCCGCGACGGGCCTGATGAACGGAATCGGGGATGTCTACAGCTGCTACTATACAAAAGAGCAGATGGATGCCATTAATGAGGAATCGACAGGCGTCTATGCCGGTGTCGGCTGCCAGCTGCTGGCAGACCCGGAGACGATGCTCATTACGGTGACCCGCGTCTTTAAGGGAAGCCCGGCGGAGGAGGTCGGAATTCGCACGGGTGATAAGATCGTCTATGTCAATGATGTGTACTACTCTGCCCGTGAGATGGAAGATGCCGTCTCCGTGATGCGCGGTCACGTGGGAGAACCGGTCAAGATTACGGTCCTTCGGGATCTTGAAACCCTTGATTTTGAGCCGGTACGCCGCGAAGTCAATATTAATTATGTGGAATATGAGATTCTTCCGGAGAACATCGGTTATATCATCCTGTACGATTTCTATGGAGATGCCGCGGAAGGATTTAAGGAAGCGCTGGAAAAATTCAAGGAAGCCGATGTGAAGGGCGTTATCATCGACCTGCGCAACAATGGCGGCGGCATTGTGGATATTGCCGTCAATATTGCCGACCTGATCCTCCCCGAGGGCGTGGTGGTCTCTACCCGCGATAAAGAGGGGACCGAGGAAAAGATGACGATTGACGCGGAACACTACGAGTTCCCCATGGCGGTTCTGGTAAACGAATACTCGGCCAGCGCCTCCGAAATTCTGGCCGGTGCCATCCGTGATTATCATGCCGGAATTCTTGTGGGAACAAAGACCTTTGGCAAAGGAGTCATCCAGGCAGAGCTTCAGTTTACAGACGGCACGGGAATGAAAGTGACCGTGGCCAGATATTATACCCCCAATGGGGAGTGCATCCATGAGGTTGGCATTGAACCGGATGTGGATATCGAACTGAACAAGGAAGCGGTTACGAAATACGGGTACAATAATCTTCCGCATGACCAGGATAATCAGCTGCAGACGGCGGTGCGCATCCTGACCGGCGAGTCGACGCTTGAGGCGGAAAAGGAAGTGGCAGAGGCAATCAAGGCAGAGAAAAAGGCTGCTGAGGAGGCCAACGCAACAGCAGAACTGGATGCCGCGCTGGCCAAAGGCAAAGAGAGCCAGAAGACCGGGGAAAGCGGAGCAACGGATGAAAACAAGAGTGAGCCCGAAACCGAGAATGAGGAAGATAAGACCGCGGAACTGAGTGAGGAAACGACGGATCCGGATTCAGAGGAAGCGCCTGCGGAGGAAGAGGCAAAAACAGAGGCGGGCTCCAACTGACCGAAAATGGAATACTTGTGAAAGAAGGCTTGTTAAGATGTCCCGAGTAAGCGTTATTGTGCCGGTTTATCAGGTGGAACAATGGCTGCCAGGCTGTCTTGACAGCCTTCTTTTGCAGTCCTTTCAGGATTTTGAACTGATTCTGGTGGATGATGGAACAAAGGACGGATCTGTGGCTATCATGGAGGCGTATCAGAAAAAAGATTCCCGCATCCGGATTATCCATAAGGAAAACGGGGGACTGTCCTCTGCCCGGAATGCGGGGCTTGATGTGGCCCGGGGGGAATATGTGGCCTTTCTAGACTCAGATGATACGGCCAGACCGGACTGGCTCAGGGAGGTCATGGCAGCCGCTGACCGGGACAGGGCGGATCTGGTTCTCTACAATTACTGTAAAGTGGAAGACGGACAGATCTCCGCGCCGTCCCTTTCCATCCGGGATGAACAGTTTGACTTTGATATTTACCCGCTTGAGCGCTATTTCTACAAATACTGGATGCCGTATGTGCATGGACAGGAGGCGTGGAGCCGGATTTACAGGAGGAGCCTGATTGAGGAAAATCACCTTCGCTTTGCCCTGAACAAGGATGTTTTTGCAGAGGACACGCTCTTTTCCGCCATGACACTGATGCATGCCAGACGGCTCACCGCCCTGTCCAAACCGTATATTGACTATCTGCAGCGGGGAGATTCCCTGATGGGGCAGCCTAAACCCCGGCTGGCGGCCCGGCTGATGGAACTGTCGGTGCGCCTGTGTGCTTATGCACAGGAGACAGGCCATGGACGGGAACTGCGCAATGTCCTTCCGGTCCTTTGTTATGACAAGCTGATCTGTAAGGGAATCCGGTATGATCCCTCCGCCAAAGATGTCCGGAAGGCAATGGAAACGTACAGGAACAATCCTGAAATGCAGAAAATCCTGCGGGCTCTGGCTTCCCCGATGCCCCTGCTTGCCTATACACTGAATACCGGGAAGGGGTTTGCCACGCAGATCCGGGGACGGGTGTTTGCCAGACGCTGGCTTTCCGGGGACCTGGAGGGCGCGGCGGTGCTGATTGAAGGGCGGATTGGAAAGTGACAGAAATCAGTATCATTGTGCCGTGCAGAAACGGGGAAACCTATCTGCCGGCCTGTATTCGTTCGATTCGGGAACAGTCTTTTTCTGATTTTGAGCTTCTCCTGATCAATGACGCCTCAACGGACGGGACGGCAGAGATCATGAACAGGGCGGCACAGGAGGATGCACGAATCCGGGTATTGACAGGTGAGGGGCAGGGCGTGTGCCGGGCACGAAACCTGGGCCTGCAAAGGGCCGCCGGGAAATGGGTGCTGTTTGTGGATTCAGATGATCTGCTGCCGGCGGGGGCGCTGGAGCGGCTGGTCAGAGAAACCGGACCGGACACGGATCTGGTGGTCGGGGCACATGAAACCTTTGGCGAAAACCAGGAAACGATGCTGTTCTGGCCGGAAACGCGCTGGCCATCTCTGCCGTGGCCCCGGAGGCGGCGGGCAATGGCGCTCCGGCTGATTGAAGGGGACAGCATTCTGAACATCATGTGCAATAAGCTTCACCGCAGGTCATTCCTGGAGGAAAAGGGCATTCGCCTCAATGAACGGGTTGCCGTCGCTGAGGACGCCCTGTTTAATCTGGAAGCGGTACTGCAGGCAAAAAGCTGTACATACTGTCATGCGGTCACGTACCGGTACCGGATGCATCCGGAATCCACCATGAACCGTGCTGCGGGTTCCCAGATGGAACTGCACCGGACTTGGCTGCAGGAAATGCGGAGAATGCTTGAGCGGCTGAACTGTTTTGAGTCCTATTACGGGGCTTATGTGAACAGCGTGACGCTTCGCCTGTATAAAGACGGCGGGATTCCCGGCGTCGTGCGGAACTTTCAGGCAGCCTGCATGGACCTGGTCAGCCCTGAGGGACTGGACATTTCAAGGATGTCTGCCGGGGACCGGCGCACGGCCCGCCGGATTGCCCGGGGACGTTATGCCCGGTTGTATCCGTTTTTTGCGGCGGGTCAGATTCTTGCAAGGAAAGCCGGTGAACTGGCATTTTCCCTTCGCCGAAAGCAGGAAGAAACAGCCCTTTTGAGAGCGGTTTCGCCCGGTGACAGCTTGTCAAGCGGCTCGGGCAGAGCCAACATGGAAACGCAGAAAGCGGAGGAAAAACCGAATGGATAGCCGGATCAGTGTCATAATTCCGTGTTATCAGACGGAGGGAACGATTGAAAAGGCCGTACAAAGTGTCCTGAGTCAGGAGGTCCCCCTTGAAATCGTGGCCGTGGATGACGGATCGACGGATGGAACCTGGGCGGTTCTTGAGAAGCTGCACGCCGCGGATGAACGGGTGCGGATTGTCCATCAGGCCAACGCGGGCGTCAGCGCCGCACGAAACAGAGGCATCGAAATGGCCGGGGGGACCTGGCTGTTTTTCCTTGATGGGGATGATTATCTTCTGCCGGGCGCCCTCAGCACCCTTCTGGCCGCCACGTCTGAG
>Ga0256405_10006892_pt1 | contig 17671 bp, 15 predicted proteins | sample RumenRJG_02DNA_FD_189096 | JGI IMG/M metagenome (GOLD analysis project Ga0256405, IMG submission 189096) | Bovine rumen microbial communities from Lethbridge, Alberta, Canada - RJG_02 | ecosystem: Host-associated > Mammals > Digestive system > Stomach > Rumen | place: Canada: Alberta...
TTAGTACATAACCTGCGTAGAAATTAAGAACGGCAGCGAAACCTGTTTTTTATTGTATGAGGATGCCTTTATCATACCTTCGCCAAAGTCATTCAGATCAAATCCGGTTGCTTTGATATACGGAGTAAGATCTTCACACAGACCGCTGGCACCATACTGCGCCACATACGGCGTATTAGCGACAACAACAGCCGGCAGTCCGCTTCCAGCAGCCTGAGCGGCAACGAGCGCCTGGTTTACCGCAGCATAGTTACCGATGTATTCCGCCTTAACCGTTATCTTATCCTGACTTTTGTTGAAGTTATCCACCACTTCATTCACCAGATCGGCATACTGATTTTCCAACGCATGCCACCATACAATCTCAATAGGAGCATTGACGGCGTATTTAGCGGGTACAGACTTAGGGGCAGCAGACAGCAGACTTCCTGCCAACAGCCCCGCAGCGCAGAGCAGTCCGCTCTTACTAAAAAACTTTTTCATGGTTCCTCCTTAATTTTCCGGCTATCTTCTGGTTATTTATTAACCAAAATTTAACCACGCTTTAACCATATTTTATGTATTTTTCTCTAAAATGATACGTCTACATAGCTGTTTTGTCAAATTTTTTATTGCTTTTATGTAGAAAATGAGGTAAACTTTGGTAAACTTATATGGCACAAAAACCAACACTTCGCGACATCGCAAACACGCTGAGCCTCTCAACGGCAGCCGTATCCATGATACTTTCGGGAAAACGGCTGGAACGATTTCCTCAGGAAACCATAGAAGCGGTGCATGCGGAGGCCCGGAAAATCGGCTACGTTGCAAAGCATGCCGACAACGGCAGGGACGGACTCATCATCATCGTCTGTCCGAACGTCATCAACCCCTATTACGCCGCGCTCATGCAGGGCATTGAATTTACAGCGGAAAAAAACGGATACAACACCTGTACATACAACACCTACTGGGACATTGAGCGGGAAAAAAAGGTGCTTGCATTTGCCGGTAATCCTATCGTACGAGGAATGATTTTTTCCATGATTCCGCAGCAGGCGGATCTAGTGGAGCAGCTTTCACAGCGGATGCCCGTCATAACAGTCGGAGATAAACTAAGCAGCCTGCATCTGGACACCGTCGAAGTAGACAATTATGACGCCGGATATCAGATCGGAAAGCACCTGATTTCTCTGGGACACACGCACATCTGCTATGTCTCAACTTCATTCAACAAGCATCACAGTACGCGGGTACTGCGCTATGACGGGCTCTGTAAAAGCTACAAAGAGCTCTGTCCCCAAGGCAGCGTCGCGCTTCTTTCAAATGACATAGACCCGCTGTATGAGCTGTCCACCGTAGAAATGGAGCATCAGGTTGGTATGGAGCTGGCTGAAAAGTGCATCAGAACAAAAAAGAACATCACCGCCATGGTGGCGAACAACGACATGGTTGCCTACGGCGTGATTGATGAAATTCTCAGGGAAGGTTACCGCATTCCCGACGACTACAGCGTCTGCGGCTTTGATAACATCTATCCGTCGCAGTTCAACGGCGTGTCGCTCACCACCATAGATCAGTATATAAACCTCAGGGGACAGAGCGCATTCTCGCTGCTGCAGGCAAAGCTTGAGCGCAAGGAATCAGGAGCAGTCACCATGACACATTTGGAATTTAAGGCTCGGCTGATTCAGCGTCTCACTACTGGATTACCACGAAGAACAAAACTCTAGCAGCCCCGCCGGCGCCTACATGTCCGCATAGGCGGCAAAAACATGCCTGAACACATACGCGCAGGCAAACAACGCATATGCAAAGAAAAACGGAGACAGCAGCGGCCGCAGATACGAAAGTCCCGCGGCAACCGCAAAAACAAGCAGCATCTCCACCGTGGCGACAGGATGCTGGAATGCCATGACCATACCGTCCTTCACCGCACGCAGACCACCGGTATCAAAGCACGCCAAAAGTGCAAACGCATATAAAAATGAGATGGCAAACACAAAAAAACAGCATAGCGTCAGCGCGAACGCAACGACATGTACTCCTTTCGGAAACCGGAAGAACAGCAGCGCATAAAAGTCCGCGCCGAACAGCAGCATGCCGCTGGCAAAACAGAGCCACAAAAACGTCGCTTTTTTAAAACGGCTTACAAACACCTTCCTGAAAGTACGCACCGCGTATGACTCGGTATCGTCCACCTGTCGGAGCATGAACGAAAGCGCCGCAACCGTAGCCGCCCCGCAGGTAACCACAGGCAGCGATGCCACAATCCAGCACACCGCAAGCACGCATACATCCACCAGCTTGTCAATAAAAGACCAGAAACGATTCTCAGGATTAAACAGATTTTTTAATTTCATAGATTCCGAACGCCATCATATGCCACAACCTTCTGATTGTCAAACAGACAGGTACAACAGCCGTTCAGCTGCCCGCGCAGCACTGACGTCCGATACAGGCGCACAGCCGGACGAATCATTGCAGCTCCGCTGCGGCGGTTCGTCCGGCATGCAGGTACTACGCCATGTACTTTTTAAGCACTGCGCGTACAGCACCCTTTCCGGCGATCAGCTCGCGGAACATACCTTCTATCTCTTCTCCGATGCCTGCTTTGTACAGGTCAATTCCGAATATATTTGCATTCGAAAGAATGGATGCAAGCTGCCCCGTGTAGCTTTCCGGCTTACCTACCGTAACCCCTTCCAAAACCGGCCGCAGCGTCTGCAACATAGGATCAGGAGAAAGTTCAAACGGATTACCGGAGTCATCAACACCGAGCAGATAGCGGCACCAGCCCGCAATGGCAAGCGGAATGGCCTTCAGTTTTTTCGCATCACCGTATTTTTCAACATAGGACTTAATCGTCTCGCCATACCGGATGCCTACTTTCTGGGAGGTATCAGTGGCGATGCGCTGCGGGGTATCGGGCATAAACGGATTGGGAATACGCACATTGATAACCTCATCAACGAACTTCTGGGGAGACAGGATACCGGGATCGGTGACCACCGGCATACCCTCCACCGGTCCTATCTGATGCACCAGCTTGTTCAGCTCGGGATCACGCATCTCATCGGCAATAAGCGTATATCCGAGCACGCAGCCGTACACGGCAAGCGCGGTGTGCAGCGGATTCAGACACGTAGTCACCTTCATGCGCTCAACCTTGTTCACTGTATCGCGGTCAGTAAAATACACGCCCGCCTTTTCCAGCGCCGGCCGGCCGTTGGGGAACCGATCCTCCACAACCAGATACTGAGGTCCTTCCGCATTCACGAACGGTGCAATATATGTCTTCTTGGACGTAATAACCGGCTCAATATGCTCCACACCCAGCTTTTTAAGCTCCGCGCACACAGAATCCGCAGGCCGCGGGGTAATCTTATCGATCATAGACCACGGGAACGACACCACGGACTCATCATTCAGATAGGCGGTAAAGCCGCTGTCTACAAATCCCTTAGCCTCCCATTCCGCCGCCATGGCCGTAACCGCAGCCTTAAGCTTTTCGCCATTATGGGAGCAGTTGTCCATGCTTACCACGGCAATCGGCATCTTTCCGCTCTTATACCGGTGGAACAGCAGCGCGCACACCACCGCCATGGCAGACACCGGAGCTTCCGGCCCTTTTTCTATATCAGCGGCGATAAACGGAAAATAAGTACCGTCCGCGCCTTTCAGGGCATAACCTTTTTCCGTAATAGTAAATGACACCATCTGAAGTCCCGGATCTGCAAAAATCGCCTTCAGACGGTTCCAGTCCTCAGCGACGGATGATCTGGCCTTAACGGCCTCCGTCAAAGATCCGATAATCCGTTTTTCCGTGGAGCCGTCAGCCTTAAGCGTCACGCCCAGCACCAGATTGTCATACGCGTCATAAATCTTATCCACAATATCAAAATCAAAGCTTTCCACACAGGTTATGCCTTTATCCGCTGCGCCCGTATTCAGCAGCGTATCGGCCAGTCCGCCGATAAAGATGCGGAAAATATTTCCTACCCCAAAATGAACCCACACAGGATTCTTTCTGGTACGCTCTGCAACAGCCTTGATATCATATGACGGCAGGGCAAAGCCCTTGTCCTGCCACTCCTTTTTATTCGCAATGCCTTGTAATGATAATTCCATATCAGTTCCCCCGAACGAATTGTTACAAATATGCAGGACACAGCCCCGGGACTGCGTCCTCCGCAGCCTGCTGCAATATTAAGACCGCTTGCTGTTCTTTTCAACCGCTTCCCACAGACCGCAGATATATGCAGCTCCGAGCGCGCGGTCGTACAGACCATAGCCGGGCATAGCCTTCTCCCCCCACAGCATACGTCCGTGATCTGGACGGATGGGGCCTTCAAAGCCGATCTCATACAGCGCCTTGACGATTTCATACATATCGAATGAACCGTCACTGCTCAGATGCGTTGCTTCCTCAAAGTCCTTTTTGCCGTCATTGAACTTAAGGTTGCGCACATGCGCAAAGTGAATTCTGCCTTTAAGCGCACGGATGGTGGCGGGCAGATCATTGGCCGGATTGGTTCCGTAAGAGCCGGAGCACAGCGTAACACCGTTATGCGGATTATCCACCATGCTCATCATACGCTGCAGGTTCGGCAGGCTCGTGATGATTCTCGGCAGCCCGAAAACGCTCCATGCAGGATCATCAGGATGAATGGCCATATTGATGTTATACTTGTCGCACACAGGCATGATGGCTTCAAGGAAGTATTTAAGGTTTGCGAACAGCTGCTCCTCGCCGATATCCTTGTACAATGCGAACAGATCTTTAATCTTCGCCATGCGCTCCGGTTCCCAGCCCGGCATAACGGCGCCGTTCATATCGCCGGAGATCGAGTCAAACATCTTGGCCGGATCAATCTTATCAATCGCCTTCTGGCTGTATGCCAGCACCGTCGAACCATCGGGACGGCGGCGTGCAAGCTCGGTACGCGTCCAGTCAAACACAGGCATAAAGTTATAGCACACCATATGCACGTCATTTTTTCCAAGATTCTCAAGGCTCTTGATATAGGCATCAATATCTTTGTCACGCTCGGCGCTGCCCGTCTTTATGGCATCGCTCACATTCACGCTTTCAATACCGTCCAGCGTCAGATCCTCTTTTTCTATCTCTTCTTTTAAAGCTTTGATCTCATCATATTCCCAGACCTGTCCCGGAAGCTTGTCATACAGCATTGAAATCACACCCTTTACATAGCACACCTGCCGTATCTGGTTCAAAGTAACGGTATCATATTTACTACCGTACCATCGCATAGTCATTTTCATAAGACTCTGTCCTCCGTATCTTTTTTATACTGTATGAGCGCGTCATATATGTAAAAACGCACGTTTCCCTGCACTGCATCCTGCACATGCTGGAGATCAAGCAGACATACACTAACATATTAGCTAGAGTTTATACAGTTGTCAAGAAAAAATCTGTAAAAACGCTGCAAATTCATACACACTGAACAAAGAGTATACCGCACATTTTTAACACTTATTTCATTATATATACACAAGTTACAGACAAATAACAAAAAATATAAAAAAAATTACAGAATTTGCTTGACAGCACAGAATTTCGTGGTACACTCTAACTGACATGCCAGTAACACCTTTTAGTGCTGCGGCATGAATCACTTTTATGTCATGAGTAAGGAGGTACATATGAAAAAAAGTGTATTGACAGCTGCGGCAATCTGCATGGCTGCGGCTCTGTTTGCAGGCGGATCAAAGGATACAAAGGGTGCGGAAAAGCAGGAAACCTACAGACTCAACCTGAGCACTGTATTGACGGATACAGATCCAATCTCCGTCGGTCTGAACAAACTCGCCGAGGATGTTCTTAAAGACACCAACGGCAACGTACAGATAACGGTCTACCCGTCAAGTCTGCTCGGCGACACCGCCGATGTACTTGAACAGGCAAAAAGCGGCGCAAACGTAGGCGTCATCATCGACACCGGTATGCTGGCCGACTACGTACCTGACATGGCAATCTATGCCGGTCCTTATGTTTTCAACAGCGTTAAGAACGCACGTAAGTTCATCGAGACGGACATGTTCAAAAAATGGGACAGCGAGCTGGCCACCCACGGTCTGCGCGACCTCGGCTGCAACTGGTACCAAGGTGCACGTAACTTCTTGACCAACAAAAAGGTAGAAAAGATTGAGGACCTGAAAGGCCTGCGCGTACGCACCATGGGTAGCACCGTAGCACAGGAAAGCATGAAAGCACTCGGAACAACTCCTACATCACTGCCGTGGAGCGAAGCATACAGCGGACTCCAGAGCAAGGTTATCGACAGCGTAGAAGCACAGACCACCGCCGTATACGGTTCATCACTGTTTGAAGTAACCAAGTATCTGGCAAAGACCGAGCACTTCCTGCTGTACACCGGACTTGTTATCAGCGAAAAATGGTTCCAGACACTGCCCGATGCATACAAAAAGATTCTTATCGCAGACTCTGTAAAAGCAGGTGACTACGCCACCGAGCTTACACTCCAGAAGGAAAAAGAATTCAACGCCGACATGGCAAAGAAAGGCCTTATCTTTGTGGACGTAGATAAAAAGCCCTTCATTGAAGCTACAGCCGCCGTCTATGAAAAGATGGGCTGGACCGAAATCAAAAAGCAGATAGACAAGGCAGTAGGTCAGTAATACACAGACAGGCTGACAAAACCTGCACTCAAATCTATCTAATAGAACAAAAAAAGGCCGGACGCCTGTCGTCCGGCCTGCCCGTAACCTCAGGTTGCCTAATGAAGCACGGAGTCATATTAAATGAAAAAACTGAATGCATTGATAAAAAAGGCAGAATATGCAATCGGTACGGTCATGCTCATAACGATCGTAGTACTGGTATTTCTTTCTGCCGTTCTGCGGGTGTTCAGGCATCCGCTCGTGTGGAGCGTTGACGCTTCACAGCTGCTTTTTATCTGGATCAGCATGATCGGTGCTGACATAGCCTTAAAAAACAAAGCGCACATGGGTGTGACGCTGCTTTCTGAGCGCTTTCCCAAGCCGGTGCAGAAAATACTTGTAGTATTTTCCTATATACTTTGCGCGGCATTCATTATCTTTATCTTCTTCTGGGGAGCGCATCTGTGCAAAATGAATTATTTAAGAAAATATCAGACGCTTCGCATAAGCTATTCATATGCCACGGCGGCAGTTCCAGCACTTTCAATCTGCATGCTGCTGTCTATTCTGGAGCAGTTCATCGCACTGTTCCAAAAAAAGGACAGTACTGCTGACAGTGCCGTGTCCGCTGAAACCACTTCGGGAGGAAACTAATGGGAATTGTTGCAATACTGTTTATAGTCCTGATGCTGCTCGGAGTTCCTCTGGCATTCACCATCGGCATTTCAAGCCTTGCGTTCTTTGTTGTAACGCACGGCATATCATGGATCATTCCTATTCAGAAAATGGTGGCCAGCACGCAAAGCTTCCCGCTGCTGGCGGTTCCATTCTTTATCCTTGCCGGAAACCTTATGAACGAAACCGGCATTACCAAACGGCTTGTTAAATTCGCCAACGTGCTCACGGGACACCTGGCCGGCGGTCTTGCCCTTGTATCCTGCGTACTTTCCACGCTCATGGGCGGTATCTCAGGTTCAGCCTGCGCCGACGCCGCCATGGAAACACGTATTCTTGGCCCGGCCATGCTGAAGCGCGGCTATACCAAAGGCTATGCCTGTGCCGTCAACTCAATCACCTCGCTGATCACCGCGACCATTCCGCCGGGAGTCGGCCTCATTCTGTACGGCGTAACCGGAGAAGTTTCCATCGGCAAACTTTTCCTTGCAGGTATTATTCCCGGCATGTTCATGTGCGCCATTCTTATGTTCACTTCATGGAAAATCGCCAAAACCCGTAACTATCCGGTAGAAAACGAATGTCCGCCCACCCTCAAGGATGTATGGAAGGCATTCAAGGACAGCATCTGGGCGCTGCTTTTCCCGCTCATTCTGATCGGCGGCATCCGTTTGGGTATCTTCACCGCAAGTGAGGCGGGCGCATTCGCTGTAGTCTATGCATTCATCATCGGCAAATATGTCTACAAAGAACTGACATGGAAAGGCCTGTGGAACGTTACCAAAACAACGCTCGGCGACAACGGCGTCATCCTGTTCATCATCATGACAAGCGCCATTCTGGGCTACGGCATTGTCTATGACAAAGTGCCCCAGACCATGTCGCACTTTATAACCGGTCTCAGCAGCAATAAATATATCGTCATGTTCATCATAGTGGTTTTTGTATTCATTGCAGGAACCTTTATGGAAGGCACAGTAAATACCCTGCTGCTGACCCCCATATTCCTTCCGATCGTAAAGAATATGGGCGTGGATCCCGTCCACTTCGGCATCATCTTTATGACGACCGTTACGCTGGGCGGTATGACACCTCCCGTTGGAACCGCCATGTACAGCTCATGCGCAATCCTCCAGTGCCCGATCGACGAATATGCAAAAGAGGCCGCGCCTTTCCTCCTGGCCGTACTTACAGAGATCGCCGTACTGATATTCCTGCCGCAGCTGTTCATGTGGCTGCCGAACCTTGTGTTCGGAATGTAACTCCTCCAGCAAGCAAACACATGCGGTGCATGTACCGCCAGTGCATACACCGTCATGTGTTTGTATTGCATTTCATACACAGATTCTATAAAATGGCTAAAATGTCTTCGGCAACAAAACAAAACGACGGCAGCGTGCAGAACGCTGTATACACCGCACTCAAATCGAGCATCATAAACCTGCAGCTCAAGCCCGGTACTGCCATCAGTACGCAGGAAATCGCCACTAAGCTGCAGGTAAGCCGTACACCGGTGCGCGAAGCATTTATCCGTCTGCAGCGCGATGCGCTCGTGGAAATGCATCCGCAGAAGGATACCGTCATCTCCAAAATCGACCTGTACCGGGTCAAGCAGGAGCGTTTTGTACGCGAAGGCCTTGAAAGCGCCATCATAGAGTATACAATCCAGAACTTTACAGAAGCCGACCATCAGGCGCTCATGCTTATTATAGAAAAGCAGAAAAACAATATAGCCACCACAGCAAACCAGTCTGAGCACATGAGCCTGGACAACGACTTCCACAAACTGCTGTTCACCATCGGCAAGCAGCCGCTGAGCTGGGAAACCATCGAAAACCTGAGCACCCACTATGCCCGCGTTCGACTGCTTACCATATGGACGCCCGACATAGCGCAGGCAACCATTGCACAGCATCATAGTATTATAGAAGCAATCGCACAAAAAGACGTCTATACCGCCCGCATACTGCTGAAAGCACACCTGCATAATCTGGAGACCCAGATCGGTGATATGATCAAGCAGTACCCCGACTACTTTGCGCCGGATTCCATACCGGCTTCAGAGCGCTTCGGGTTCCTGCTCTCACAATAAGGACACATCGGAAACCCCTCTTCCGCGGCTTTTTCGATGTGCCCAGTAAAACTTTACCGGCCGCACTACGCAATCCACTCACGAAGCTCTTTTGCAAGCTGCTGCTCGGCAGCCCGGGCTTTAAAGAACGCCCACTGCTTAGAATGGCCGTACTGTGCGCCGATTGCAGAAAAGTTATGAATTTCATTGCCGTTAAGCCCGTGATGCAGCACAAATACGCGCCGCTCAACCTTAGGCAGCTTGCGCAGCGTCTTGTAGAATGCATCCTTAAAGCAGGCATTGATCGCTGAATCCTCGGGCGACACCACAGAGTCATCCGTAAGCATGTTCATAAGACTCGCAATATTTTCGCCGTCCTTACCGGATCCTGCAGGAGCATCCAGACTTACGCAGGGCGTACTCTGCTTTAAAAGCGTCGACACCTTTTCAGCAGTAAGTCCCGTGCGTGCGGCGGCAGCATGAATCCGTGCATCGCAAGCCCCGCACAGACTCCGCCCCATCACTTTTTTTACCCGCACCAGGCTGCGGAAATCCTCACTTGACAGCCGCAGCGTATAGCCGCTCTTATTCACTGACTGCAGGATCTCATTACGGATCCACTGCCCTGCACAGGTTATAAGCCTTGCATTGCGGGAAGGATCAAAATGATCCACAGCCTTAATCAGGCCTGCAACAGCTTCGGCACACAAATCATCCCATCCCAGCCCGAGCCCCTGATACTTACGAGCCTCAGCCAGTGCAAAGCGTACGTTCGACCGGATAAGCGTTTCACGTGCCTTTGTGTCACCAGATTGCATCTGTACAGCAAGCGCGGCTTCCTTTTCTTTGGACAGCGGCGGAACAGATACTTCGTACATTGAGTTTTTCTTAGACAGTACACAGATGGCTGCGAGCATGGGCATTTCTCCTTTTAGTTATACAATAGGGAATACGCAAGTTAATTCCTTGCATACTAGTATAGCCATCCGAGAAATAAAAATTTCCTAAAAAAACACTTTTTTTACGCTGCGGGAATTGCCGTCCGGCAAAAACAGATTTATATGGAAAAAGTATTCCCCCGACGCTCTGCGGCGGAGGAATGTAGACAAGGGCAGTACGCTTTACAGAATCATCCGGTCAAAAAGCTCAGGCTTTTCTGCCGGTAATGTGCTCAATGTTCGTCATGATACCGATAAGGCAGACTGCTTTGGTACGCCGGTTGGTCGCAATCACCTGCATGCTCATGGAACAGTCCTTCTCACCGACAGTGAACTGCACATCCTGCACCGTATTATCCTCTATGGCACGGATTCCGGCCTGTAAGAACTTATTACGGCGGGAATTGGACGGATTATTGAGCTGCTGCTCCAGTGCGTTCACAGACTCAAATCCCGCCTCATGCAGGAACTGCACGTATGCATCGTTATAGGTCAGAACAGTGATACTGTTTTTCTTATATTCAAACAGCAGCGCCGGTCTGATATCCGACATAGAATAGTTGTCGGTAGTAAGGTAGCTGCTGTTTATAAGCTGCGTCCGTCCGATAACGTTGTAGTACTCGGCATCCTCCGGATCTTCATACTGCAGCTTCAGCCCCTTCAGGTTCGCCAGCGGAATCGGCTTGCTGTAGAAATACCCCTGAAGGATGTCGCAGCCTGCGTTCTTCAGGAAGTTCATCTGATCTTCCGTCTCTACGCCTTCGGCCAGCGTACGAATACCCAGCTTTTTGGCCATCAGAATATTTGAATTCAGGATGATACGGGATTTCAGAGCCTTTTCGGTATCGTTAAAATCTGTAAGGAACTGCATATCGTTCTTAAGTACGTCGAATTCATACTCTTTCAGGTCATTCAGTGAAGAATAGCCGCTGCCGAAGTCATCCATCCAGATTTCATATCCGGCCTTACGCAGCGTTGCCACCTGACTAGAAAGATTCTCCCTGCCTTCCGCGCTTTCAGTGACCTCAAAATTAAGCATCTGCTTGGGCACGTTATATTTCTTTACAAGCATTTCAATAATGCCGATGACATCGCATTCCATAAAGTCAACGCGCGAAAGATTGATCGAAATAGGTACCGCCGTATGCTCAGCCTGCATCTGCGTATAATCCCGGCAGATCTGCTCCACCATGTACATGTCGTGCTTATGGATCAGATGGGAGTCCTCAAGTATGCCGATGTAGTCAGACGGCATAAGCTGTCCGTATTCTTCGGTTTCCCAGCGGGAAAGCGCCTCCAATCCGCAGATATTGCCAGAAAGCGAACGGATGACCGGCTGGTAATATACCTTTATTCTGCCGGCATCGAACGATTTACGCAGATTGTTGATGATATACTGACGCAGCTTTATTTTGTGCTCAAGCGTCTCGTCATAATAGCGGTAGTATGTGCTGTACTGTCCTTTGATACTGTCACAGGCGGCCTTGGCAAAGTCGCACGCCGCGCTGATACTTACGCCATCCTGATACTCGTAGACGCCGGCCTTAAGGTCAACATATCCTTTTTTGCTCAGCGATGTAATGACGGTGTGGATTGACGTGATAACGGCCTCAAGCTCGTCTTTGAACACACAGACCACAAAGTGGTCGTCTGAAAACCGTGAAAGCAGCCGCTGCGGAAAAGCATCCTGAATGATAAATGCCACGGATTTAAGCAGGTTGTCGCCGTCCTTAAACCCGAATTCATTATTGTAAGCCTTGAAGTTATCAATATCAAAATAGACGAACACGCACTGCCGCTCTTTGGAAAACAGCGGCAGGATTTTTTTGACCTGCGTACGGAAGTAATTCATGTTCGGCAGACCTGTCAGCGTGTCAAAATCCGACTCCTGCGGAATTCCTACGCCCACCGCCGACAGCAGGTTCGTCTGGTTCTGCATGGCGTCTTTGAACGATGAGCCTTTTACCGCCCTATTGCCCTGCTTATCCGCTGCAAACAGCTCCAGGCCTGCCATGCGGATCATGTTGTGTAGCGTAGCGGGTGTGTCCGCATGGCCGTATACATAACCGCCGTTTATGGAGCTGGTAAGCTGCCTGCCGTTTATTTCCTGCAGGAAGAATGAATCCTGAATTTTCTTTGCAGTCTCCAGAAACAGCTCTTTGTCGGTATCCTGCTGAATAACAAGGAACTCGCTGTCACCGGTGCGGTAGCAGTTGTCATAGCCGAAGGCACGTTTGAGCATACAGGCATACGTGATAAGCACTTTGTCCCCGAGCTCAAGGTCGCTAGACAGCGCATACAGCCGGAAGTCATTGATTTTAGTCAGCAGTACGTAGACAATTTTGTCGCGGTACCGGCTGAAATCCGGCTCAAGCGCATAGCGATTTTTGAGTCCGGTGAGCACATCGTAGTGGCCGCCGGACAAAGGTATAGCAATATCGTTCATATCAGTATTGTCTCGCTTAATCTTAATAAGGTCATAAACGACTTTTTGTACATCTTAGTATAGCAGGATATTTTACCCGCCGCAAGTTCAGAATCCGCGGATATCCGCAGATTCGCAGGACAGTCTGACGGCTGCCCGTCAGGCGGTGGCTGCCTTTGCCGCTGCAAGCGCCGCTATAAGGTTGCGTACGGAAAGCAGGGCCGTGGCATCGGTACTTTCCTGCGTGAGCGTGCCGATATGAGGAGTCATGATCACAGCCGGATGCTGATACAGAGGCGTGATAACGGGTGGTTCCGTCAGATATACGTCCGTGGCATAGCCTGCGGCCTGTCCTGACTGCAGGGCCGCAAGCATGCTGTTTTCTTCTATAAGGCCTGCGCGCGCCGTATTTACGATATATACACCTTTTTTACAGCTGCTCAGAAAATCTCCGGTCACAATAGGACGGGGTGTAAGCGGGCAATGCAGAGAGATTATGTCAGACTGCCGGCACAGCTCCTGCATGGACACAAACCGGACCGTACCATCAGTTCCCGGATGCGGAGTACAGACGATCACATGCATGTCCAGTGCGGACGCCATACGCGCAAGACGAGAGCCCGCGTGGCCATAGCCTATGATACCGATCGTCTTGCCCGCTGCCTCAAAGCCTTTCTGCCGCTGCCAGATTCCCTGCCTGAGCAGCGCGGAGCTTTCGGCAGCATGGCGCAACAGCTGCATAGTGAGCATGAGCGCAAGCTCCGCCACAGACTGCGCGTTCGCGCCGGGTGCGCCGGTAACGGTAATGCCGAGCTTCTGCGCGGCCTGTATATCAACGGTGTCCATACCCGAGCCGTAGCGGCTGATGGCACGAAGCAGACGGCACTCCTGAAGAATGTCTGCAGTTACCGGCTCCAGACCTGCCAGATACCCCGTACATTCGGGCAGCACGGCTTTGAGTTCCTCATGGTCAGGCTGCCGCCCCGGCCACGGCATAAGCAGCTGATATCCTGCGTCCTCCAGCTGCCGCAGGGCAGGATGCCCTGTCTGGGAAAGATACCGGGGTGTCACTAAAATTTTATTCACGTTGTTATTTTACTTTTTTTTTGCCTGTATGGCAAACGGGAACAATACGTTCCAGTACCGGCGGCCGCATCTAACCAAGATTGCTTTTTACCCACGCGGCGAACAATTCCGGCCATACGGCACATTCTGCCTGCAGATGGGACGGTTCGTTTGCAGTCTGTTCGGATGCAAGACTCAGCCCATGCCTGCCTTTGGTAAACACATGGTACTCAAAGGGAATGTTCTGCTGCGCCAGCGCCTGCACAAAACTCAAAGAGTTCTGTACGGGAACACTTTTATCCTCCGCGGTATGCCAGATAAAAGCCGGCGGCGTGTCGGGAGTCACCTGCGTTTCAAGTGACACTTTTGCGTACAGCTGCTCCGCCATACCGGTCACGTTGCGGATGGATTCTTCATGCGCAAAGGGGCCGGACGTAATGACCGGATAGCACAAAAGCAGCGCATCAGGCCTGATCTGCTGCGGCGTACAGGAAATATACTGCTGCGCGAGCCCGGTGTTCCACCATACGCCGAGACTAGCGGCCAGGTGCCCCCCGGCGCTGAACCCGCAGATAATGATACGGTCCGTGTCCACCCCCCAGGAGTCGGCATGGGCACGGACACAGGCTGCAGCCTGGCACAGATCCAGAAACGCCGCCGGAAAGTCCATGGGCGCGCATGAATACTGAAGCACCGCGGCATGAAAACCGAGCGCATTCATGCGTACCGCCACCGGCTCCGATTCACGGAAACTGGTATATCGGTAGGCACCGCCGGGACAGATAAGCACCAGCGGCCGCCGCGCAAGTTTTTTGATTTCCGCATGATTCGACAGTATATAGGTTGTCAGCAGCGGCTGAAAATTATTGTTTTTAATTCCTTTGTCCCGGTACGTAACGGGAAGCGGTATGGTTTCGTTGATCATAGTACAGCAGTAAGCTCCTCAGGCAGACAGGATGAGGTGTTCGCCACCATAGTGTTATAGAGAGCACGCGCGTCGTCAAATGACAGCGTGGAGCACAGCGGCTGATTGATGAAAGATTGGAATATCATGGCAGGATCGCGCTCCTTTATGCCCTGATACAGCGTTTCATTGTTGAGCAGGCTGCGCATAACGAGCGCTTTCGGTCCCGACGGCAGCGGAGAAGCGGTGACCGGCTTTACACTGTTGTTGGAAAACACGCAGTTCGTCTCAACGACGGCCCCCTCCGGATAGCCCGGCATCTGTCCACGGTTCGGCAGGTTCACATTGGATACCCGCGTCTCAAGTCCGAGTATGGCTTTTATAAGCTCCACCGCCTCCTCGGAAGATTTTTCAACCCGTACCGGTCTGATACCCTCCGCCAGAGCGATGCTTTCTTCCACGCGCTCCTGCTGCTGCCTGATACGGAAGTCAACGGTAGTGAGTCTGAATTTCCACCGTTCCACGGTCTCCGGATCCTTAAGGTACCATGTATTGTTCATAAATTCCGCCAGATGCCGGTCACCTGCGGCGCCGAGCGCGCCGTAACGCAGGAACATATCCATCTTTACGCGGTTGGCGTAGGCAAACATGTCGGTTTTATATTGATCAGCCGGGCCGTTTTCATAGAAACCGGACTCAAAATACTTTTCGATGAACGGCGGCAGCAGCTTCATGATATCAACGTCATGGTATGAAGCCGCAGTGATCCACGTAAAATGGTTGATGCCCGACACATCGGTGTAGATCTGCGTGCGGTCCGGCTGCGGAATACCGAGCTGGTCATGAAGCACGCAGCACAAAAATTTCTGCGTATGGAATACTTCATGGCAGCAGCCGAATGCCTTTATGTCCGGAAACACGTCGTAGAGCGCCTTTACGCAGTTGCTCATGGGGTTGGTAAAATTAATGACCCATGCCTGCGGGCAGATCTCCTTGATTTTGCGTGCAAAACCTTCATAGGCGGGAATGGTACGCATGCTGCGCAGTACGCCGCCGGGCCCGGAGGTATCGCCCACGGACTGGTAGATGCCGTACTGCTCCGGAGCATGCACATCGCTGCGCATTTCCTCAAACGTACCGGGAAGAATGGAGATCACCACAAAGTCCGCGTCTTCCAGCGCGGTGTCTATCGTGTCATGTACTGTGTACTGCCATTTTGAAACAGTCTGTTCCGTTTCATTAATGCGCATACCGATCTTCTGGTTGCGCACGGCGGCTTCCCGGTTTGTGTCGTAGAGCGCGATCTGGCCGCAGATGTCCTTGGCAAGCGCCAGATCATTCATAAACACGCGAGCCCACTGCTTGGAACCGCCGCCGATGTATGCGATTTTAATCTTGTGTAAGTCCTTCATATATAAACTCTCCGTAAGCGGCACACCGCCGTCTGCACCATGGTACACGGAATCCGTGAACTGTGCTATACTGAAACAGTATGGACGAGCAGTATTCTGAAGATTACGCGTATCTTCTTAACTATAAACAGAATGTCACCGTTGATACGACAATGGAAGCCACCCGCTTTTTCTGGAAAAAATACCTGAAGCTGATAAAAACATATGAAAAACGGTTTTTACAGTTCGGGAAAACGGCATCCCTGCTGCATGCATATACCACAAAAATTGATGTAGAGGAACGTGAAGGATTCTGCCGGGACAAATCTTTTTTAAAACAGGAACGGCGTTACTTTAATCATCTCATGCCCCAGTACGTCACCCGTGCAGTGGAGCATTTCACACCGGAAAAAGTCGAAACGAAAGCAACATATTCATTCGCCCCGTATCTTGATCTGTGGCTGAAGACCGGACTGCGCGACATACAGCGGCACTATAAGCCGATTCTTATCCGCGAGATTCCATCCACAAAACAGCAAAATATGGAAGAAAGTGTCATAGAAAAGCTTGACGCTGAGATTGTAAAGAAAAAGATTGCCGAAGTGATGGCCGGTCTTGCACCGATTGATAAACAGATCTGCGATGCGCTTGCTTCCGGCAAAAAGCAAAATGAAATTCTGATCCGCAACGAGACCACCGGCAGATTTTATTCCGCCGGGTATATCTGCAAACGCATACAGCGCATACGCGTCATCATGGAACAGAACGGACTTTCCCTATAAGGTTTTCGTGATACTTCTAATCTGCACGTTAGAAGCGGCTTTTACGGCTTACCGGCACCGTATATATGGAATAGCCTTATTGTTGACACCACGATAATTCACGCTTACAATAGACGTTGATGACTGCCCGGCATTTTATGCGGGCAGTACTTATTTTTACATTCTGGAGAACAGCAGGTATGGAAGGAATTCCTTTACGTGAAAAATATGGTAAATACTTTTCTTTGATGAGCCAGCTTTCAAAGGCCGCTCCAAAAATAGATGCAACAAAAGTGTACGAAGAGGCGAATCCAGAGCTGCGCCGCATCATGTACTCCATGCTTGAAGAGCTCATGCTTCCTGACTCACATCTCGGCAACATAGAGAATTTTAAAGCATTCTATGACGGACTTATGGCGGGCAAAAGCAGCCTGATCCTTATGGAGCATTTTGGCAATCTGGACCTGCCCGACCTGATGTACCAGCTGGAAAAATACCCCGAGCCGTGGGCAAAGGAGCTTTCTTCCCGCATCGTTGCCATCGCCGGACTCAAGCTTAACGAAGACAACCCCATGGTACGTGCCTGGGCAGAAGCATTTACGCGCGTCATCATCTATCCCAGCCGCGGACTTAACTCCGTGGAAAAAAGCAATATATCAGACGCTGAGAAAGAAGCGGAGGAAAAGCGCTCCAGAGCCATCAACCTGGCCGCCATGCATGCCATGGACGACTGCAAAAAGCGCGGGCAGGCAATCCTCGTGTTCCCTGCGGGCACCCGCTATCGTCCCGGCAAACCGGAAACAAGACGCGGCCT